>Ga0207421_10006683_pt1 | contig 12505 bp, 10 predicted proteins | sample SodLakKL_010_SED_4_FD_187542 | JGI IMG/M metagenome (GOLD analysis project Ga0207421, IMG submission 187542) | Alkaline sediment microbial communities from Lake Tanatar, Kulunda Steppe, Russia - 8KL_010_SED (SPAdes) (version 2) | ecosystem: Environmental > Aquatic > Non-marine Saline and... | reverse complement strand
GCATACTACATGTATGCCTTCGCGTATGAAAAATTACTGCGCCTTGTATATGGAACTTTTAACTTAGCCATCTGTTCCTTATCTTGTGACTTTTTACGAAGTCGTCAATCATTCAATTTATTGTGCATCGTTGTGTCAAAAGGCGCTTGTTTCATCACTAAATTATTGACGAAAATTTAACTAATTGATAGATATTTAAATATTTTTAAGTGACAGATTATAAGCCCTGCCGGGGTTTTGTCAATATTATTTCCACCGGAGATCAAGGGGTGGGTCAAGGGGAGGAAGGTATGAATCCATTTGACATGGTTGTCGTGGTTGCCCTGGTTTATTTCCTGATAATCGGGGTGATCCGCGGCAGTATTCGGGAGATCGCCTCGATTGCGGCGCTTTTGGGGGGATTTTATGTGGCTTACCTTTATTACGAGCCTTTTTCCGCGATCTTTTCAGTTTTTATCGAAGCCGAATATATAAGGCGAATCGCCGCATTTCTTGTCCTGTTCTGTGTTGTCGCTATATGCATTATCCTGGCCGGAACCGCGTTACGGACGCTTTTGCGCGTGGTTATGCTCGGCGCGTTGGATCGCTTCCTGGGTGCGGTTATCGGGGCGGTTAAGGCGGTAATCGTCATATCCGTGCTTCATTTCCTTGCACTCACGTTTCTGCCCGCCGGCGGGGCCGATATTGCCGCTAAATCCAGAATGGCCCCGGCCATAAATAAAGCAGCCGGTGTAATCGCCTACCTGGTACCCGAAGAGGCCAAGCGTGAACTTGCCTCAAGGATGCAGCGTCTGCGCTGGCAATGGGAAACCCGGGGGGATGAGCCTCCTCCTGAAACGCTGCCGGAGGGGGCGCGTCCGGAAGATCAGCCGGAAGGTAAGCCGGAAGCGTCATCATAATCAATGGTCCGCTTGGGGTCCATTGTTTCGGAAACCTTTTCACTATCCCCGTTTATGGTGTTGAACGAAAACAACACCTCCCCGACCATGTCTTCTGACGCATCCTGCGGGCCGTCAGGGCCGGTGCCTCCCTGCCCGGCGGATTGTATTTGTTTCAAGAGGCGCGCTGCCATATCCCGGGGGGCATTTTTCAGGACAGTGCTTGTTTTCTTTATGAACGCGGATGGTTCGATGTCTCCGGAATAAGGGAGGCCAAGGGCCTTCCGGATCATCCGTTTTTTATAGACCTCAATGACATAGTCTGCTTTATGGGGTGGAATGCGCATATGCCGTGTAATATATGTTTATGAATTGTTTGTGGCTTGTAAAAGCGATTTCCGGCATCGAATCCCTGTCGAACCATTCAACCGCTTCGGCATCGTCTCCGGCATGTGGTGTGCCGTTGTAGCGGCGTACCAGGTATCCGGCTATCAGAACGGTGTCATAGGTGGTTCCCGTATGGGTTGTAATGCCAAGGAGCATTTCGATTTTGCCGTCTATGCCGGTTTCTTCCTTCAGTTCCCGCAGTCCGGCTTCTTCCGGTTTTTCACCCAGTTCTATGAAACCGCCCGGAAGGCACCAGAAGCCTTTTTTAGGGTTGACGCTGCGCCGTACAAGCAAAATCCGGTCGTTTTTATCGACGGTTACCATGCAGGCGGCAGGAACGGGGTTTTCATAAAAAGGGGCCTCGCATGTCTCACAAAAGCGGCGTAGCCGTCCTTCGAAAAACTTGTCGAAAAGCTTGTCTCCGCAATAGGGGCAATAGGTCTTGGTCTTCATTCAGTCTTCGAAGTCGCCTTCCTCGCCCCTGTCCCGCTCGATGGCGCCGCCTTTTTCGCGAATTTTTTCGGGGGTCCAATCCTCCGGATTTTCAATGCGACGGGACCTGGGACCGGGGTCGTATGACCCGGCACTGAGGATGGCCTCCAAGGCTATCGGCGCGGTGTCTTTGCAGTTGAACACGTTTACGAGCATCTCGTAGGTGAAGTCCTCCACCCGCTTGCACATTCTGTCCCGGATTGTCCGATCCTGGGCCATGAGACGGTTTTCAAAGGGAAGGTTCAGCTTTTTGTAGTCCCCTTTCTTGAGCCCTTTTTCCTGTGCGTAAGCGTCGAGCCGCGCCCATTCGGCATCGGTCAACCCAGCGTCCTTTTCTTTGATGAACTCGCCATTTTCATCCAGCATGGCGTTTCCATAATCGTTGACCTTGAGCCCCCAGGCGAGCATCTGGAGCGCGGTGGCCACGTTCGCCTTGGTGGTGCGGGTTTTTTGTCGTATCTGGGTCAGCTTTTCAGAGGAGTTGCCCGAGGTTCCGTGCTGGGCGCCGGATACGTTATAAGGGGCAATGGCGTCGTGAATGCGGGCGGTTAACTCAATCTGTATGCCTTCGGAGCCGGATTCAATGCCGTGGGTGGTGCCATTGTTCAGCGCGATCCAGTCGGGAAAAATACCGTGCGCGTTTAAGCCCTGGACCAGAAAAAGCGCTTCCTCCGGCGTGGAAAGGCCGGTGTTTCCCTTTATCTCCCCGACTTCGGTTTCATAGCCGGCCCATTCAGGGACGTATTTGTAAAGTTCGATGCTGGCCAGCAGGTTTTCGGCGTCCGGCCGGTGGGATGCATCGATGGACGTCGAGGTGATGCCGGCATCGAATATGGAGGGGATTTCGGTTCTGGCGGTGTCAATGTCTTCGGGTGTTTTGATTACGTAGTGATCGGCGTGAACCGCTACGGGAACGGTTATATTCAGCTCATTGCACAGCGTATCCACATATCTCGCGATATTCCAGTAGTTAATCGCGCAGTAAGTGGACTCGGATTTTGCAATTTCGATAATAATGGCCGCGTTGGCCCGTTGGGCGGCCATCAGCGCACCCCTGATAACAAAGTAATTTCGACCGTTAGCCGCCATGGCAATGGCATGCTTCTTTGTCAGCATGGCCTTGTCAATGAATTTTCCGCTTACCAGCAGCGCCCTGGAGTTGGGGAAAAGCTGCGTGATATTGGGCGGCCGGCCCACTTTAAGAGCTTCCTCATAACCATTTGAATAGTCTGATGGATTCAGCGTCATACGCAACCCCTTTCCAATGCGTGATCGATTGTTTTGTAAAAAGTAATCTCATTTCGCGCCCGGCCCCAAAACCCTGATTTTCGTTCATCCGCGATTATAATATAATAGGTTCCAAATGCCGGGCCTGTCAAGGAAAAGCGCCGGGGCAGCCGCAAAGCCGCGTCCGGCGCAAGCGCCCCTCCTTTAACCGGCAAATGCCGGGCGAAATCGTTGATGCTCTCGTAAAAGTTGCGATCAGACGACTTTGCAATCACGCCAGGGGCGTGACAAGAAAGCTCAAGATCGAGATTCTTCAAAAACCGCGTAAGCAGATATTGGACTTTTACGAAGTCGTCAAGATTTTTTAGAACCTGATAAAGCAGCCGAGCGACACCATAACATCCGGGGCGCCGTCGTCCACGCCGACGCCAATTGCAGCGCGCAAACTGCTTTTACGGTCTATCGCATAATCCATCCCGCCCGTGAGCATAAGGTAATCGAAGCGGCTTTTGTATACCGCCTCACCGATAAAATGGACCGCATCGCTGTGTTGGTATATGGCACCGCTGCCAAGGCGCAAAACGGCCTTATGGTCGCCATCGAAATTGCCCGGTGCGTCTATGGCAGTATCTTCGCCATTACCCGGCCCCCTCCCGATGACGCCGAAGCGGCTGGGGAAAAATTTTTCGGTATATATCAGGCCGGCCGTCCCGGTCAGGACAATCCCGTAGTCAACCGGATGCCGGAGGGCGGTGTACAGTCCGACATCAAAATTGTCTTCCCCGGTTTCCGCCTTGCCGGTGGGGAATGTCGCAAAAGCGCCGGCAGACATTTGGGTTACCTCATCGATAATCATATGCCGTCCGCCGATGTAAAGGTCCGACAGGCTTGTTTCCGACCCATTGTCAAAGTCCGCATGGACCATCCCGAGCCTTGTGTGAAGCTCCGTTTGCGGGTTAATCGGCAGCCCGACACGAAGTGCCGTCTGATAGAGCCCTGAATCGACGCCCTGAAAGTCGTAATAGCTGTAATTGAACTCAAGATCCATGTAGAGATCCGGCGTAACATGGGCGTCTTCGAAAAAACTTTGGAACAGGCGGACGTTGTCCCTTGTCTCCCCCTGGGCGTAAGCCGTGCAGGGAACCATCAAAAGGCAAAGAATGGCCAGGATGATCGTGCGTTTCATTTTTCCTCCGGTTACAATTTGCAATATTTTTGGTCCTGGAATAAATTTTCTCATTTCTGGATGCAAACGAATGAATATTTTTGTATTGGTGTATTTACAAAGATGCCCGTCTCGTAATACCCGTTTTTGGACGCCAAAGGAATCACGTCATGGCGTGATTACAAAGCCACGATCAGGGGACTTTTTTCATCTCTGGTTGGACATGGGTTCGCATAAACCGCAGGAGATTTTATGATGAATGATAATGGGACAGAAATTGATGTCAAGATAAAGATTCTGGATGTCGGTCGAATAACGGGGGAAACGTTCGTTAATCTTTACAAAATGAAATATCTGGATAAAAACGGGCAGGAAAAGACATGGTCCTATGCCTCGCGCAGCGATCCGCCAAAAGTTGAAACCGGGTGTTTCGATGAGCCGGATGCGGTTGTCATCGTGCCTTTCCATGAAACGCTCGGCCGTCTTGCGGTGATCAGGGAGTTTCGAATCCCCTTGGCGGACTGGCTTTACGGGTTCCCCGCAGGGTTGGTGGATGACGGGGAAAGTATTGAAGAAACGGCAAAAAGGGAGCTTTTTGAAGAAACCGGCCTTCATTTAACCCGGGTTCGGAGAATCAGCCCGCCCATTTATTCATCTTCGGGCATGACCGATGAATCGGTCGCCATGGTCTATGCGGACTGCTCCGGAACGCCCTCCGATCGGTTAACCGGCAGTGCCGAGGAAATCGAGACCCTTTTCGTTTCCGCCGAAGAGGCCCGGGATTTATGCGGCAGGGGGGACATCAAGTTCGACGTCAAAACATGGCTTGTCCTATACGCATTCGCCGCCTCCGGCAGGGTTTGAGGTGAGCGCTTACAAAAGTCCGGCTTCGCCCATGATATCCGGCACGACCTCCTCCTTGCCGATGGCCATGATATGGACGCCGTCGCAAATCTGCTCATCCCGGATCTGCCGGATCATGCGGGCCGTGATCTCGATGCCTTTTTTAAGGGCGCCGCCTTTGGGGGCGCCCGCCATTTCGTCGATCAAGGACTGGGGAACCATCACGCCGGCAACGTTTTTGTTCATGAACCGGGCCATGCCGGCAGAGGTCAGCAGGATGATGCCCGCTAAAATCCGGACGTCGAACTGGCGCGCATAATCCATGAAGGATTTGAAATTGTCCATGTCGTAGACCGCCTGGGTCTGGATAAACTCGGCCCCGGCCTCGATTTTCTTTTCGAACTTGATGAGCTGCGGCTCGATGGGATTGGCCTCCGGCGTAACGATGGCGCCCGCGCACATCGCTATATTGCCGTCCAGGTCGTTTCCCGCGAGATCCCGGCCGCGCTCCATCCTGCGGATCGTTTTAAGAAGCTGGCTGGAGTCCAGGTCAAAAACGCCTTTGGCTTCCTTGTGGTCGCCGAGCATGACGGAATCCCCGGTCAGGCACAAGACGTTGTTGATTCCCCGGCTGTGGGCAAAAAGCAGGTCGGCCTGAAGGGCCAGGCGGTTTCTGTCTCTGCAGGTCATCTGCAGGATGGGTTCGCCGCCGTGCTCTTTCACCAGCAGGGCGCCGCCCAGGGAGGGGAATCGCATGACCGAACTCTGGTGATCGGTCACGTTCATGGCGTCGACCTTGTCCTTCAGCAGTTCCACATGGTGTATGAATTTCTCCGTGTTGGCGCCTTTTAACGGCGCCACTTCCGAGGTTACGACAAACTTCCCGGAATCAAGTGCTTTTTTGAATGGGGACGTCATAAGATCATCCTTTCATGGTCAAAAAGAGATTTAGAATGAATCTGTTTATTCAGGTATTTTGTGTTATCCTGGCACCTTGAATTTTCCGGGACTCGGCTCGCCAAGGTGGTTCCTGGGTTTCTGATACTTGCGCATGGTATCGATGCGGCCGAGGTCTTTCAGCCGGTTGTAGATGACGGTCCAGACACAGTCTTTGTTTACGTCGATTTCGCAGCTGCCGTTGTTGGTGCCGCCGCAAGGCCCGTTGACAAGCCCCTTGTGGCAGGCGGTGACCGGACACACACCGCCGGTTTCACCGATAATGCATGTTCCGCATTGGGTGCAGATTTCATTGAAGCCGCCGCCAGGGCTTTCCTTTCCGATAAAGATCGTGTCCTGGGCCGGAATCACCATGGCGCCAAGCTGGCTGCCGATCGTCTGGACGCCGAAAGCGCATGACATCACCAAAAGTGCGTCGGCTTGGTTCATCCGGCTGCCGTGGTCGTTCAAAATCTCGGGCGTGAGGTTGTCGCAAGCCACGGGGACCACCGTGGTGCCGGTAACCACCTTGCCTTTATCCGAGAGGGTTCTGTTCATTTCCTCAACTTCGGGAGCGCCGCCGGTGCGGGTCAGCGTCGTGCATGTCCCGCAGCCGATGATAAAGATTCTGCCCATACCGTCAAGCAGGCGCTCGATTTCTTCAACGGACTTTTGCTGGGTAATGGACCTGATCATGGTTAACTCCTCTCTTTTTCAAGATCGCACCGCAGGCACCGCCTTGCTTCAAAGTGGGCCTCTTCGGCATTGAAACCGCGCTCGACCTCGCGGAAATCGCAAACCCGCTCGCCGGCATCCTCCATTTCAATATGGATACGGGGCCTTTCTTCCGTCGATTCTTCGTCTTCATCCAGCGCAAGGCCCGTGTCCTGCACGAATCGTGATTTTTCGTCGCGTATTTGTATTTTTGACCGGTCGCCGGCAAGATACTTGTCTATGGCGAGCGCCGCCCGCCGTCCGGCGGCAATGGCACGGATCACGAAAGTGGGGCCCGTTGTAAAGTCGCCGCCGGCGAAGATGCCCGGGACGTTGGTTGAAAGTGTGTTTTCATCCACCACCAACGATCCCCACAAGGCCCTTTCGAGCTGGCTGTCCTCGGGCAGAAACGACATGTCCGGGGCCTGGCCGATGGAGATGATGATATTGTCGGCCTCGACGAACTGGGTTTCAGAGAAGTCGCATTCCGGGTTGAAATTGCCTTCCTGGTCGAACACGTTGAGGCACCGGGTAAAGCTGATCCCCTTGACCCTGCCGTTGTCGTGCTCGATCCGGGTCGGCGACCAGGCGGGATTAATAATGACGCCCTCCTCGATGGTCTCCTCGATTTCCTTCTCCCATGCCGGCATTTCGTCACGGGCTTCCAGGCAGAAGAGCTGGACATCGTCGGATCCGGTCCGAAGCGCGGTTCGCGCCACGTCCATGGCCACGTTGCCGCCGCCGATGACAACCGATTTTCCGGAGATGGGGATCTCTTCCCCCATGCGGATGTCCCGCAGGAAATTGAGTCCGTAATACAGGCCTTCCAGGCCCTCCTCCTCGCCGGGTATGCCGATGCGCTTGCTGGCCTGGGCCCCTGCGCCGATGAACACGGCGGAAAAGCCCTCCTTAATGAGGTCGTTGACGGTGCGGTTGGCATCGATGGGAGCATTGTACTCGATCTTGACGCCGGCGTTTTCAATATAGCCGATTTCGAGTTCGATGACTTCTCTTGGCAGCCGGAACTCGGGGACCGCGATGCCCAGCATGCCGCCGGGTACGGGCTGCGCCTCAAACACGGTGGTTTCGTAGCCCATCTGGGCAAGAAAATAGGCGCAGGTCAGGCCGGAAGGGCCGGCGCCTACCACGGCCACCTTTTCAGGGCGGGTGACGGGGAAGGGGTCCCGTTCGGACCCGTAATGCTGGTAATACCAGTCCGAGGCGAACCGCTTGAGCGCCCGGATGGCGATGGGGTCGTCCAGTTCGCCGCGCCGGCACTTGTATTCACAGGGGTGGATGCATATGCGGCCGCAAACGGCCGTAAACGGATTTCTTTCCCGGATGATGTCCACGGCGGCCTTGTAATCCCCCTGCCCGATGGCGGCCACGTAGTTGGGAACGTCGATGCCGGCCGGGCATGCATGCTGGCACGCGGATATAACCATGGAATCACACACGGCGCCGGCGCACCGGTGCTCGTGGATATGCTCCCGGTATTCGTTTTCAAAGTATTTCAGGGTGGACAGGGCCGGCTTGGGGCTGGCCTGGCCGAGTCCGCACAGGGACGCATCGGTCATGGTGGCACCGATGGACTTGATGCTGTCGATATCATCAACGTGGCCCTGGCCCACGGTAATCGCCGTCAGCGTTTCCAGAAGCTGGGTGGTGCCCAGGCGGCACGGGGCGCATTTGCCGCACGATTCGCCCTGGGTGAAATCGAGGAAAAATCGGGCGATTTCCACCATGCAGTTGTTTTCGTCCAAAACGACCATGCCGCCGGAGCCCATAATGGCACCGATGCGCTGGATGGTGTCGTAGTCGATGGGGAGGTTCATGAACCGCGCGGGGACACATCCGCCGGCCGGGCCGCCCATCTGGACGGCCTTGAACTGACGCCCCATGGGGATGCCGCCGCCGATTTCAAAGACCACTTCCTTGATGGTTGTCCCGATGGGAACCTCCACCAGCCCGGTGTTGTTGACCTTGCCGGCCAGGGAGAAGATTTTGGTTCCCTTGCTGGCCTCGGTGCCCACTTCCGTGTACCAGCCGGATCCGTTCTTGATGATCAGCGGCACGTTGGCAAGGGTTTCGACGTTGTTGATGTTCGTGGGTTTCCCGTCCAAGCCGGCCTGGGCCGGAAACGGCGGCCGGGGTCGCGGCATGCCGCGTTTGCCTTCGATGGATGCCATCAGTGCGGTTTCCTCGCCGCACACGAACGCGCCGGCGCCCATCTTGATGGATAAATCGAAGTTAAACCCGGTATTCAGGATGTTTTTCCCGATCAGGCCGAGCTGGGCGCATTGCCTGATCGCAATGTTTAGGTGCTCAACGGCGATGGGATACTCTTCCCGTACGTACAGAATACCGTATTCGGCGCCCATGGCATATCCGCCGATCAGCATGCCCTCGATGACCGCGTGGGGGTCGCCTTCAAGGATTGCCCGGTCCATGAATGCGCCGGGGTCGCCCTCGTCCGCGTTGCACACCACGTATTTTGGCCAGGATTCGGTCTGCCTGGCAAACCGCCACTTGATCCCGGCCGGGAACCCCGCACCGCCGCGGCCCCGCAGTTTGGACGCCACGACTTCCTCGATAACGTCTTCAGGGGTCATTTTTGAAAGGGCCTTTACCAGGGCCTTGTATCCGCCGGCGGCAATGTAATGTTCAATTTTCGTGGGATCGATACGCCCGCAGTTGGCGAGTACCCGCCGGAGCTGTTTGTGGTAGAACGGGATCTGGTTGCGGTAATAAATGACCTGGCCGGTTTTGGGGTCCCTGTAAGCGAGCCGTTCGATGAGCTGATTGTGCTTGAGGGTTTTTTCAACGATTTCTCCGGCGTCCGCCGGATCGACTTCCTGGTATTGCACCCCCAGCGGCTCGATTGCAACGACCGGCGCCTTGGCACAGAAACCGTGGCAGCCAGTGGCACGGATTTCCACTTCGCCGTCCATACCGCTGGCGGTTACGGCTTCCGCGAGTGCGTCACGAACGGCCGCTGCGCCGTATGCGCGGCATCCGGTCATGCACACATGGACTTCGGTTCTTTTTTTCCCGTATTCCGATAGTGTCTTGTTACGGAACCACTCCAACTGGCCTATGGATGTAAGTTTTTCCATGGGGCTCACGCCTCCTTGTTATCTTTCACGGTCGTCTTTCCTGTATTCGCCCAATACGGCGCCTACCTTGGTGGGGTTGAGCTTGCCGAAATAATCGCGGTTGACCATCATCGTCGGCGCAAGGAAGCAGGCGCCCAGACAGGCAACGGTTTCCAACGTGAACTGGTAATCCGTACTGGTTTCGCCTTCTTCCAAATCGAGGTCTTTTTTGACCAGTCTCAGGATGCTGCGGCTCCCCTTGACGTGGCAGGCGGTCCCCTTGCAGACCTTGAGGATGACCCGTCCCTTGGGTTTAAGGGAAAAACCGGAATAAAAGGTGATGACCCCCTGGACCTGCGAGGGGTACATCTGCAGGGCCTCGGCGATGGGTTCGATGGACCCGGGCGGAATGAATCCGAACACGTCTTGTACGTCCTGGAGCAATGGAATCAACGCCCATTTTTTATTCTCGTATCTGGCGATGACGTCCTGGAGTTTTTCCGGGTCAAATTGTGTGGGATCCATTGAAAGGCTCCTTGATTTATGTTGTCTCGATTCGCACGCGGACGGTCCGCCAACCGGATCCGGCCGCCTGCAATGCGTTTAAATCGGCCAGGCGCATGGCGTCGTTGCCGGAAAACCCCTGGGGGACGAACACATGGCCCTGCGGCAGTGCCGGGTTAACGGTGAATTCACGCTCAATGGCACCAAAAGGGGAAAGCAGCCGTATAATTGATTTCCCGCCGGTTTTCGCGCCGCTGTTTCCGTTGAGGGTTTTTGCATCGCCGGGAGACAGTTCGATTTCACCGATGTTGCCCGATGCATTGATTCGGTATGACCGGTTGGTCCGGGTGCCGCTGCCCATATGCCATCGGCGGCTTCCGATAAGCGCCGTAAATGGGTAGTTTTCGTCGGGACCAGGCGCTGCCGGCGCATGCATGGGGGCCAGGGGATATTTATCCGAATCCTTGGGCGTCTTCATCTTTAGCCAATTCCGGCGATGACTGCCAAGGGCGCCGTACATGGGTACGACGCGCCTGATTTCGTCGCGGATTTTTTCCATGGTGGTGTAGTCTTCAGGGTATCCGGCTTTCTGCGCGAGCATTGCCAGTATGGTCCAGTCGGGAAGCGCCTCGCCGGGGGGCGGGACAACCGGCATGAAACACTGTATGCTGCCCTCCATATTGGTGAAGGCGCCTTGTTTTTCGGCAAATGCCCCTGCCGGCAGGATGACGTTTGCAAGGCGCGTCGTACGGTTCTGGACGATGTCTTGAACCACTATGAAATCGAGTTTTTTCATCGCAGCGCGGACGCGTTCCGGATCCGGCAGGGATCGAAGCGGGTTTTCGCCCATAATGTAGAGGGCCTTGAGGGCGCCTTCTTCAGCCGCTTCAATCAGCCCGTAAATGTCTTTTCCGGGCATATCCGGTATGTTCGTGCCCCACAAATCCGCCACGGCTTCTTTTTCATCGGGATTTTCTATCTGTCGCCACCCGGGCAGCATGTCCGGTACGCACCCCATGTCCAGTGCCCCGGCAGTGTTGTTTTCAAGTGTAGGGATAAAAATGCCGGCATTTTTAAAGCCCAGGCTTCCGGTGATCAATGCCAGGTTGATGGTGGCATCCAGCGTTTCTCTGCCATAGGGTCTTTCCAAAAGGTCGCTGGGGAGAACAAAGGCGATTTTTTTGTTTTTTAAAAGGGATGCGGCATTCTTGATTGTTTCGGCGGGAATCCCGGCTTTTCTTGCAAGGGTGTCGGGACTTTTGGACGAAATGGCTTCCAGCCAGCCGTGGGGATCCACGGTCTTGTCTTGTATAAAGGCGTTATCCGCGGCGTTATCGGCGATAAGATGGGCTGACAGGGCATTGATCGTGTCCAATGCGAAAACATCCCCTTCGGACCGGTTTTCAGGGTGGAGCCATGTGCCGCCGAAAGCGGCAAGCCCGCTCCGGCGGGAATCGATCACCACCAGTCCCGCGCCCTTTTTCGCGGCCCGTTTGATATGGTACCCGGCCACGGGGACCGTGTGGTCGATCTCGTTGAAAAGGGCGATTATGGCTTCCGCATGTTCAAGGTTTGAAAGCGCATTGACCCTGCAGGCCCCCATGGTCTTTTCTTGCGCCTCGCGCAGCAGCCGTTGATTGCCGGAGATGTCGCAGGTTGTTATATTGTTGGTTTCGAAAACAACCCGGGCGATTTTCTGGAAGAGGTAGTTTTCTTCGTTTGAGCATTTTGTTGAACCGATGAAGCCGATACTATCGGGGCCATGGCGGCGTTTTATGTCGGCAAGCGTTTCGGCTGCAACGGATAGCGCATCGTCGAAAACGGCCGGTTCATAAACGACGTTGCCTTCATCGTCGACTTTCCGGATAAGGGGCTGGGTCAACCGGTCGGGGGAATGCAGAAAGTCATTCGCGAAATGCCCCCTGACGCAAAGGGTGGACCGGTTGACGGAATCCTTGTCCGAAGCGGGGTTGACTTCAACCACCCGACTGCCGGAAACGCCCATTGAAAGGCTGCATCCGGCCCCGCAGAATCCACAGATGGTCGCATGCGTGGATTCAGGGGTGCCGGTATAAATGGTGTTGTTGGCGGACAGGGCGCCGGTCGGGCACATCGACACGCAAGTCCCGCAGAACGTGCAACTCGACAGTTCAAGGGGTTGTTCATGCAGCGTGACGGGCCGGGAGGAAAACCCCCGGTCGCTGTAGTCGATTGCCCCGACCCCCACAAGTTCGTGATCCGCACGGATGCATTTGCCGCAGAGG
>Ga0207421_10006681_pt1 | contig 12507 bp, 10 predicted proteins | sample SodLakKL_010_SED_4_FD_187542 | JGI IMG/M metagenome (GOLD analysis project Ga0207421, IMG submission 187542) | Alkaline sediment microbial communities from Lake Tanatar, Kulunda Steppe, Russia - 8KL_010_SED (SPAdes) (version 2) | ecosystem: Environmental > Aquatic > Non-marine Saline and... | reverse complement strand
CAAGAAATGCGCTACTATCCGGGGATCCATGACCTTGGGTTTTGCCGCTACCTGCAGTGCTTCGGGTTCCAGAAAGGGAGTATTGTTCTTTGGGGCCTGGCCGGTCATGCGGTAGAAATAGGAATATAGCGGCGTATCGAACTCCAGTTCCCGGCAAATTTCCATCATCAGGGGCATGGATTCTTTGACCCTGGCCTTCAAGGCCACTGCCGGGGCATCAACCCTGGGATAGTATCTGGTGGGGCCCATCTCCACAAAGGGAAAAAGGTTTTTATAATAGCGCACATGCCTGGGATTGACCGCTATGCACACGTAATCAATGTCTTTGTAAACCGTGTACCAGTACATGACCTGCACCAGATAGTGGAACATGTTTTTCCAGCAGTGCTCCCTGGGTGTAGCCAGGGAGGACAGCTCCACCACGTTATTGCCACTGCTGCGCAGCTCGTCCATCTCGGGCCGATAGATAACGTCCATGGGCAGACCGAACTCCGGGGTATCAAAGATGACTGTCAGGTTGGACATCACTGTAAGGTAAGATTTGGCCACTATATGGACTGTCTGGGGCAAAAGAGAGTAGATGCTGTAGAGCATCTTGTGCGGCTTGGGCTCGGTAATAAACTTTTTCTGCAGATAGACCTGGTATACCAGGGAAAAGCTCTGGGTCAGCTCCTCCAGGTTCTCTGCAAATTTGACGGCCGGGCGGTCAAGATCCTGGAGTTCACTTTTCTGCAAACCGGATCGCTTGATGCGCAGGGTTCGGCGACGTTCATTCACGGATACAGGCACTTTTTTTTCCGGGACAGGCTTGGAAAGGTGCGGGTGAAAACCACTCATAAATCACCATCTCTAATCATGCAGGGTGGTAGAGAAGGGCAGTATCACAGCAGGGCTTTCTGCAATGATTCAGCTCTCACAGAAGATTATTGTCCATAAATTATTTACATATTTTTATACTAATATCTGCATTTTGTAAACAACAAAAATCTGCTTGGAGTGAAAAGTTGATAAATCCAGCACTGCATGATGTTATCTGTTTATCTACCAGCTTTCCAGATACCTGGTGGTAAAGATTGAAGACTGCACCCGGGGGGAGTTGTATTCAATCTCTTCAGTAATAAGAATGGTCCTGTGTTCCTGCCTTTTATCCATCATCTCCACATGCGTGGGTGTCCATATGTCCTGAATTTTTTCCAGCTCATGCACCCTGTAGGTTTTCACATGCTCGTTGTCTAGATTAAAAAAATGTGTCTGCACAGGCAAGGCAATATCTTTGGGGACCCAGCTTATCAGACGCAAGTACTGCGAATCAGCCTCCGGCAAGGGCCGGATTTCCAGAATCCAGCATTCGCGGCCGTCAATTGTTTCGCTGCCCAAGATCTCATACTCGGAATCTTCAACCGGACGGCGTTCCATATCTTCGTAGGTAAAGTCCGTATTAACAAAAGACCTCCCTTTTTGAGCCGAAACTATCCTTCTGGTCCGATCCAGAGCGGGCAGATAAAGAAACTGCTGGGTACTGCCGTCTTCCTGCTCAACGGACAGAAAGCCTGTCCCGGCAATGTCTGCTGGTTCCAGAAAGCGGATGAAATTTTTACGGATGTCATCTTTGTCCATGGTAATATTCACCATTTTGCGTACCCGGCTGCGACCGCTTTTATCCACAAGCTCCATGTGCACCATGGACATGGAGTTGTCGCCGATGTAGAAATCATGGATTTCCCGGGCCAGGTCTTTGCCATCAGGCGTATCTATTGATGCCTGGACATGACCGGAGAAAAAGAAGGCAATAAATGATATGATAAACAGCTTGAATCTGACGGTTGCAAACATGAAAGGTCCTTTTTATCGGCCAGCCTTATAAATTCGAAATTCGAATATCGAAATCCGAAACAAATTCCAATTTTCAAATTTTAAATACCAAACAAGGAAAAGAGCTTTTTTCCCACGAATCTGCACTAATCTTCGCGAATAAGAATAAAGAAAGTTAAAATATCTGCCTGGCTCATCGCCAGGACAGATAAGTTTCATCGCCTACCGGCGAGCTGAAAGCTTTTTTACTGTGATAAACAGTAAAAAATACACACTTTCTTCATTCGTGGTCATTCGTGTCAATTCGTGGGCGGCATTCTTCATAAATTCGAAATTCGAATATCGAAATCCGAAACAAATTCCAATTTCCAAATTTTAAATACCAAACAAGGAAAAACCTGACTTCCTTACGCGTCAGCGGGATAAACCTATCCTTTCCTCCGTGATAAGCGGGGAGGATATTCTGTCTCTTCATTCGTGATCATTCGCCTGCCCCGTTGAATGGGCTCAAAGAGCCCAGCCCGAAGGGCATTCAACAGGGGTGTCAATTCGCGGGAGACATTCTTCTATCTTTAAGAGCTTTTTCCCACGAATATGCTATAATGGGAAAGAAGAAAATATCTATCTGCTCTAAAAATAATACTGCAGGCGAAGGTAAGCCTGATCGTTATTTCTGTACTGACCCAGAACGGTATCCCTTGCCCCATGGAATAGATGCAGGCCCAGGGTAATATCCAGGCTGTCGATTGGAGTATGTGTAATATAAGGATTCATGTGTGAGGACTTGTCGCTTAAAAAATAAACCCCCTTTAGACCCGTTTCCCAGTCTCCCCTGGCCCACTCCCTGCTGATCTCTCCCATTGCTGAGACATTGTGTCTGTTAAAGAAAAGTATTTCGTCCTGGTAATCAAAAATTACCTGGTCTGAGAGCTGGAGGTTAATGTACCAGTTCTGCTCTGAAGTATAATCCATCCCCAGGACAGCATGCAGCACCTCTTTGCGAACCGAGGTCAGGTCACTTTGCAGAAAGGACTGACGGTCAAAAAAAGCAGCCTCTCCGCGCAGCCCATACTCCCCCAGGACTGTTTCAAATTCCAGGCCATAAATCCTGGTCCTGGGATAGCCCACCTCAATATCTCCAGGAGTAAGATTAAGCTGATCCAGCCTGTCCTGTACATCCTCCAGGGACAGGATACTGTCCACGTCCAGATTATCAATGGGAAAACTGCTGACACCCGGCATGGGATCCCTGGTGGCAAGCCAACTGACAGCCAGATCCACATCCTTAAAAGTTGCGGCCAGACGAGCTCCAAAGCCGGCATTTCTGAGGGTGTTGGCCGGTTTGTCTTCTCTTACTCTTATATTTCGGACATAGTTCCGGAAATCTTTAGGCAGATCGCTGTCCTGTATATCCTGCCTGGCATGCCTGAATACCGCCCAATTTGTTCCAAAATATTCAAGTTCATGGGACTGAAAAAAAGGGATGAAAACTCCTTCCAGGCTCCACTGGTCCTGAAAATAGCGTATCCTGGCCATCCAGTTGGGAAGCTTGCGATCTTCGAGTTCTGCCAACATGAATCGGCGCATATCCTGAGCATTGAGATTGTCTACCGGGCTTACCTGATCGGTCTTACCCCAGCGCACATTCTGCTTGCCCAGCCTGAGCTGCCAGGCTCCTTCATCCCAGTTGATGTAGGCCTCATAAAGGTCTAGATCATGGTCGCTGTATGAATTTTTCCTGCCAAACCACAGAAAGTCGGACTGAATTGATAGAACAAGGTAGGGATCAGGGGAAGGAAAAAAATCAAAGCCGTTTTCCTGTCTGGACCTGAAAGTGTATCTGGCCTCGGCGCGTATTCGCTGAAAAAGACTCTTTAGCTGTTCATTGTCGTCATTTTTTTGTAAGTGCATACTCCCGTAAACATCAAACAGGCCGCTAAGTCTCAGGTTTTCTCTCCAGGAACTCCTTTCGGCATCCTCATGAGGGCTTGAATCTTCACTTTGCTGAAATGAAAAACCGTTGTTATGGGAGTGATAAGATGGTGCATTAAGGGAGGCTGAGGGGAAATCCTTGAACTGATCATTTAAAAAACAGGGATCAGGTCCTGCACTTTCAAGTGCAAAATCAGGATATCCCTGCTCAGTTTCAGCCCTTGCCGGGACTAAAACGATACAAGACATCAGTACATAAACAAAAACACAGAACAGACACTTTGTTTGGTTGATAATTTGCACAATTGGCATAGAATCACTGGCAGCCACAGACACTAAAGCCTGCTGCAACTAGAGGATTAAGGGATCTTTGGCAACTGAGCCTTAAAAAAACTATTGCGGATCTCTGCACATCTGAATGCTTTGGGAGTATAGTATAGAAGTTGCCCCGGGGCAAATATTTTCCAGACTCATAATCTGGGTCCAGTTGAGTTCTTTAACGATATCCGGGTCCAGGCTCAAAAAATATCTAAGGGCATTGCCGTTTAGACTATTGCGCAAAAGAACCAGCTGCAGGTCTCCGGAATCCAGGTATATTTCTTTCCTTGTCTTTTTTTCACCTGCCAGTTCATACAGATACCTGTAAAAAGGTCTGTCCAGATCAAGGCTGTTGGCCATACGGACCATGCACTCCAATGACTCATAAACGCGCGCCCTCAAACCTACCGCAGGGGCGTTTACCCGGGAATAATGACGCACCGGACCCAACTCCTCAAAGGGAAACATACGCATGTAGTAGCCTTTATGTCTGGGGTTCACGGTCACACAGATGTCATCCACTCCATTATAAATGAAATACCAGTAAAGTGCCTGAATCTGATACAAAAAAATATTATGCATGCGGTGTTTCTTACTGGTGGCCAGGGCCGAAAGCTCAACCACCTTCCTGCCTCTGGACCTGAGGCGATCAAGCTCTGACTTGTAGATGGAATCCATGGGCAGACCAAATGTTCCCGAGCTGGGAATTGCAGAAAGATTGGATATCACTTTCTTTTGATTCTCACGAATCATTACGTGGATGGTTCCCGGCAACAGTGAATATATGGAAAAAAACATTCCATGTTCTTTTGGTTCAGGTATAAACCCTTTTTGCTGATAAGAAGCATAAACGAGGGAAAAGGCTTTTTCCAGCTCATTAGTGGATTCAGCCTGACGAAAAGCCAGACTGTCCAGTTTCAGCCTGTGGCGCAAATGCCTGTTGTTTGAACTCCAGCCCTGTTCCTGACCTTTTCTCTCAGCTACATGCGAATGCAAGGAAGCAGCAGTATTCATTTTTCACCCAAAAAGAAAAAAATAAGGTTGTACTTTTGACCACGCTCCAGTGTGTAAGGCCAAACCGCAGCGTGGCAGACCCTTGTTCATCAGTGCTTGGCAAGCAATCAAAAATGGCGATCACCCCTGCAAAGAAAATCAAAGAGCCTGACCCTGGACATATGTGACCTGTTCATCAAACTCGAAAAATTGGACATGAGTTTCTAGCAAAGCCAGTGCCGAACATAACACCCTGTAATAACTATATCTCCTTGAAGCATAGACACTTAAGTGGGCAAAAAACGTAACCGGCTTGTTACCTTTTTTGCCCACCAAGCACAAAGCATGTAAAAAAACAAGTTGAAAATCCTCATTATTTTTCTGCTGACAGTTTTTAGCGGCATCTATTTTTCCATCAGCATACAGACAAATTTGACAATTCCTGTACAAAGGACCAAAAAAAGTCAACTGTGCAATAAAAGTAACTCTTTTCCTGCCTGCAGTGTTCTTAGCAGTATTCTAAGGTAAGTGGACTTTAAGTTAATATTTGTTGATGTTATTGATTTTCACCAAAAAATCTGAGAAGATGTCTTTGCGCTGGACGAGCCGCTAAAAGTGGAAACTTTCTGCATACCCCAAAGGAAACTATCAAACTGAAAACTCTGGCTTTCCCTGAATGCTTAAAAAGATCAAAGAAAAACTGGAAAAAAGAAAGGCTGACAAAAAGCCCGGGAGATTTCTGTCTTTTCACATCCTGTACCTTTGCATATTTCTTCCTCCAGTTCTTTACATATTAACAATACAGGGTCTGGAGCGTTATTATCAGGACACCTGGCAAAGTCAGCTGGGGCACAATCTGCTCCAGGACCGTTCCAGCGTTCTCGACGGCTCCATACGCTTGCAGGACGAAATCAAAAAAAACATTGAAAGTTTTTTTGAGCAAAAGATTGTTGCCGACCTTGGAGTCATGGCCCAGACTGTAGTCAGAACCGGACAGGGGAATCTGATTTACCCTGATTATCAACTGGATATCATTTCCCAGCAAAAAAATCTTTCAGGAGATGAGTTTGTTGCCCAGCTGCAAAGAGCCATGTTGGCCAGGGAAAACAGACAGCTTCTGGAACAGGGGCTGAACTTCCATCTCTCGGTTCAGATACCCCACAACACTTGGTTGGCCAATCTGGTGCTCATTTTTTATATTCTGGTCTTCAGCATGCTGCTGTACAGAGGCTACCAGTTCAGGCTGCGCGAATCAGAACAGGCCGAGAAGCAGCAGCAAGAAGAGCTCATGGCAGCAAGAACCCGATTTGACAACGCAAGAGCTGCCCTGGCCAAATCAGCTCGCAAAGAACAAAACCTGCGCATAAAACTGGACAGCTTCAAAGAAAAATTGCAGGAAGCTGACAACAGGGTAAAACAAACCGAAGAGGCAGCACTGGAAGAACTGGAGATGCTGGAAGAAAAGCTGGCAGAAGCAACCAGCCAAAGAGAGTCCCGGGAAGAAGAAATCAGCAAGCTTAGCCTGGAACTAGAAAGCCTGGATCAGCAAAAAGAACACCAACATGAAAAGAAGGAAAAACAGCAAAAAACTTACTCAAGGCGCTTTAACACTTTATACAAGAACATACACGTGCTCGATCGAGCTCTGGAGGGATTTTTATGCTTGCCCGAAGACTGGAAACTGAAGGCTGAGGAGATCCTGCATACTTTGAACGCGGATAAGGACAAAGTAAACGTCAAAAGGAAAGTTTTTTCAAAAGGCCGGGTATTTGCCCTGGAAACCGAGTTCGCTCACAAGGGCAGAATTTACTGGCGAGTAGGGACTGGTAACAAGCCAGAGATCCTGGTCATAGGCACTAAAAACAGTCAGGACAAGGACTTGAGGTATCTACAAAACCTGTACGGCCAGGAAAGTCAGGGATAGTAAACACTCATTAATTATTGTTGAAATTTGGGATAATATAAATTAAGAATAGATATAACTTTCGAAAAGGTAAAAAACATGCATTCCCCAAAAACCATACTCATCATCGATGACGATGAAAACATTAGAGATCTCTTGCAGGAATTTCTGCAAAACAATGGCTACAAAGTAATCCTGGCTGACGATGGCCTGCAGGGTATGGAGATGATCAGACAGGAAAATGTCAGCCTGGTCATCTTGGATGTTAAACTTCCATATATTAGCGGACTCGGCTTGACAGAAATAGCAAGCCAAGCAAAGCCTGAGCTTCCGATCATCTGTATAACCGGGCATGCCAATGCCGCCAAACAAGTACCCCTGGAACAGGTTTGCCTGATTATTCACAAGCCTTTCAAATTACAAGAAATGCTGGAAGCAGTTAGAGAAAATCTGGGCTAGAGATTACCAAATCTTCACCATGAAAGCCTCTGGATTTATCCATGGGGAGGCTCAGCATTTATGATGATTGTTTAAGCTCTATTTTACGACCCATAACTTTAAGTAGGTTCCTTAAAGGATGTCTTTTCCTAAGCCGTGCATAATTGCCCAGAGTCAGGGCATGCAAAAAGTTCTGGAAATAACCCAGAAGGTTGGCAGTGTAGACCTGAACGTGCTTATCACTGGAGAAAGCGGAGTGGGCAAGGAGCTTGTGGCCAAGTCTCTGCATTACTATTCCTCCAGATCCAGTAAGCCTTTTGTTAAGGTAAACAGTGCAGCCTTGCCATCTGAACTCATCGAATCCGAACTCTTCGGCTACGAGAAAGGTGCCTTTACCGGGGCGGACAAACGCAAGGAGGGCATGTTCGAGAATGCAGCACAAGGCTGCCTTTTCCTGGATGAAATCGGCGAATTGCCTATGTTTCTGCAGGCAAAGCTGCTGCAGGTCCTGCAGGACAAATGCTACTACAGGGTCGGCGGTCAAAAAGAAATTCAGGTGCAGGCCAGAATTATAGCTGCTACCAACCAGAACCTGGAAGCTGAGATCAAAAGGGGGAACTTCAGGGACGACCTGTACTACCGCCTAAGCACCATTGCCATACATATTCCTCCCTTAAGAGAACGTAAGGAGGACATTCCCAAATTATCTGAGCATTTTGTCAAAAAAATCAATGAACATAACACGGATACAAAATGCCACATTCCCAAGAGACTCATGCAGTTATTTATGGACTATCACTGGCCTGGCAATGTGCGGGAGATGGAAAACTACCTCAATAGGTTGAGCATACTGGAAAATCCGTTGGAGCTGGAAGAGGAGATCAGGAAAAATATGAACTCCGGAAATGAGGAAAATGACCTACCTCAAAGTGTTGCCCCAGTGGAGCCAAAACAAGTACATAATGATTCAGGACAAAGCCAGGAATCATTCCCATCGCTTAAGGAAGTCCGGGACAAAGCCGTTAGTGAGGTGGAGAGGGATGTAATTTACAAGATTCTCGAGCACACCAACTGGAACCGCAGGAAAACCGCTGAGATCCTGAAAATCAGTTATCGGTCACTTTTGTACAAAATAAAGGAACTAAACCTTCGACCTCCCTATAAGTAGGGTCAACATCCGGAAAGAAATCTCTCCCGGATTAAAAAGATCCTCACAAACAGATCAACTGCCCACTCAAGCTTCCTCTTCAGAAAGCACCTTGCTCAGAGTTTCATAGCTTGTTGCATCTGTTTCCTTAAAAGCTACACCTACCTGAATGCTTTCTTCATCCTTAAGAAAGTACTTGGGATTGCACTTGAACCTGGAGAGCACCTCGCTGTCTGGCAAATAGCAGATTACTTCAAACTCTTGGCTGGAGTTTAAAAATTCAATTTTGCCCTGCTTTTCCAGAGGGAAAACCAGCCTGGTACCTCCAATGGAAACATCCAGGATGGTTGAGGAAAAATATTTTCCCATGTCCCCGTTTGGAGATTTTTCATACACCATTGCCGGCATGATTATTTCCTTTCGCCTGTATCTTCTTCTTTCCTGCCCCTCGTCTGCATTACCCTGGTTATCCTCCAGAAACCTCTGCAGTATCTCCTGGATCAAATCCTGAGTATCCTGCTTTCTTTCCAAGGCAAGAGGTTTTAGTTTTACCCAGACACTTTGATCGATTTGAACCACTTTTTTGTCCTTGGGCATTTTGTAATCTCCTTCACGGTTCAAGAGGATTTCATTCTTTAAATCTGCTGGCTGTCCAGCTGAACCAAAAAAATCAGTTGAAAGTCACAGGCTCGTTAGAAAAAACATGCTTTTAGTAAACACAAAAACAATCTGCATGCGGGCAACAAATAAATAATTAACATATTGATTTATTATCCTTTATTTAAAAGTTGCCATCAGGACAGGCCACCCTTAACTCATCTGTAAACACCACTTTTGATAACTCAATTGGCCTTCTTGACTTTCAAATACAAATATCAAGCTTAAAGCAAAGTCTGCAAAATTTTTCCCTGCAAAGGAAATATATTGCCTAATATGGCCATAGTCTGCATATCATGCTTTTTATCAGCAACTTCAAAGAAAAAACGATATTCTTACCTCTTAGCCAAGGCCGAATGCAAAAGTCACTATTATTGTTGAACATTCGCTTGCAATCACCAGTACTAAAATCAAATGCCTTAACCCTCAGACCTCGTCAGATTTGCTTTACTTTTAACTTCAAAACTTTCAAAGGGTTACAAGCCTAGTACCACAGTCACTGAACTCTCAAAATCACAATCACAGCCAAAAAAGGCTATGGCATATTACTTGTAGAGAACCATCAAACTAGATCAGTTTATGCAATTTAAAGTCCAAAAGAAAAAATCGGTTGCGTACACTATCAAGACCGAAAAGCCTAACAGCTTTATCTTGCCTCACTTCTTCTATATATAATTTGCCCGCAAAAAAAGACGCGACTGCAAAAAGTACTTTTTTCAGTCGGAGGAGTCAGGTTACAGGTGACATTAATCAGTAAAATCAAAGAGTTACAAAGAAGATGCGTCTGCAAAAAGTCTTATTTGCAGACGCAGATGACAGTTGAAATTTGACAGTTTACAGAAAAATCAAAGAGTTATAAAAATATGTTCAGGGACCAAAATCAACTTTTCGACCTTTTGCAGGTGCGTCAAAGAATGCTTTAAGGAATGATACCTGTTTTTTTGACTTTTTGCAGTAGTGTCAATTAAATCTGCCAGTATCTTTTTACTATGTACCAAACTCTGTTGTTTGTGTTCTGCGACTGCAATAAGTATTATTTGCAGTTTAAACATAGATGTACTAACTCTAAGAATTCTATACATGACAATTTAAAAGTCAATTATATGGGATAACTTATTATTGTTATATATGGATAACCTTGATTGATGAAGCTAATATTCTTAGACAAAGTTGCGAGCATGACAACAAGAAGTCCAATTTATTTAAAAATCAGCATAAATATACATCAAAGTATTCTTTTACAAATTATATTAATCATCAATAAAATCATACAGGATACATTTACATGTCAAATGAAAAATACAAAAATCTTTTAAAAAAATCATCTATAGGGGTGCTAAGATTAAACTACGATGGCTTTATCATTGATGCAGATAGAAATGCCGCCGAAATAATTGGGGTTAAACTTAAAGATACCCCCTACAATGATATAACAAACATTAAAGATATGTTGCATGCCAAGAAAGACCAATGGGATTGCATAATAAAAAAAATTAAAAAAAATAACGTACTGTTAAAAGAAGAAGTCAAGCTATCCTCACCACTCAGAGGCACAATATGGGTTGAAATTTCAGGATTTTCTGATTTTGATGACCATGGACATTCTTGGTTTGAAGCACTGGTATCTGATATAACCAACAGAAAGGCTCAAGAAGAAAAACTATACAATATGGCCACGATGGACAGCCTGACCGGAATTCCCAGTAGGATTTTGTGGATGGACCGTTTGGAGCAAAGCATAAGACACTGCAAGCGATACGGCGGTTATTTCGGAGTGCTGTACCTTGATCTGGATGGATTCAAAAAGATAAACGACTTGTATGGGCATCAAGCTGGAGACTTGTTGCTGAAAGAAGTAGCTGAAAGGATCCAGGAACAGATCAGAAAGTCAGATACTCTGGCCCGTATCGGAGGAGACGAATTTGCATTAATGGTCAACAATATAAAAGATACAAGAAACTTGCATAAACTAGCCAGGTCTATCCTGGAAAGTATCAACAAGCCTTTCATTCTGGACAATGCAACTATTTATCTGGGCATAAGCGTAGGCATATGTATCTATGATGAACATTCAAATACTTCAGATAAAATAATGAACAGAGCAGATGCTGCCATGTACCAGGCTAAAAGGCTGGGAGGAAACAGATTTGTTGTCTACGATCCCATACAGGATTCCGGCAGAAAAGATAAACCGAGCGTGGCATCCACCCATTAAAATGGGATCAGTACTTGGCCAAGCTTCTTCTACTGGCTTCCTGCAAGCTCCTGAAACCATATCAATGCCGGAACAGTGCTCCCTACCTCAATGCACCAGATGCGTGCTCAGTTCCTGCATTTGTCGTGCATCAACCTCCTCAAAAGCACAGCCTATCCTGACGGTATAATCATCCTTTTCCACATGCTGGGACTTACACTTGAAACGAAAGAGAGTCTCATTGCCGGACAGATACGAGACCACTTCAAAGACCGAGCCTTTTTCAGTAAAATCCAACTCGCTGTAATTCTTTGCTGACAAAATCAACTTGACCCCTCCCCTGGAAACATCAAATATGGTAGTAAAGATGTACCTTCCCATCTCACTATCTTCATTGATTTCACCATTTTCTGTTTCTTCATAAATCAGGGCTGGGCTGACCACCTTTTTCCGGGCATAACGCCTTTTTTCCTCTTCCAGGGTCAGCAGCTCACTCTTTTCAAGATATTCCCTGAAAATATGCTCCAGCAAGGTGTTTATAGGCAGGCCGTTCTTGCCGGCCAGGGCTTCCAGCTTATCCAGAAGCTTTTCGTTGATATATGCTTTAGCCTCGGCAGTACCTTGCTTCATATAGGCTCCTCAGGGATCGCCCTGCCTTTATCCTTTACACGTAAGTAGTCATTATGGAAAACCATCCCCTTCAGTCAGGACGCGAAGCACTCCAACCATGGAAAAAAAGAGCTTATCCCGACACAACCGGAATGCGGTACTGAAAAAGACGGCCTCTGCACTGGAAAAGCCTGAACCTGGTATAAATTTACTGCGGTTTAGTAACTGAACCTCTTGGCTTTTCTTCTCTGTATCCTGCCCAGGATAAAGCCTATCAAGGCGGTGAAGCCCATGGTTCCGCCCCCGGCCAGGAACCAGTGCATATTCTTTTCGGAGCGCAGCTCATGGTTTTCCTGCTCTAGGTGCAGGATATGCATCTCTTTTTGTTCCAGAGATCTTGTAGCTCGCTCCAGATCCTGCTTAATTCCGTCAATATTGCCGGAATCCTCCAGCAGGGTCTGGTATCTCTGACTCAACTCGTCCAGTTCCTGTTCAAGGGTTTGC
>Ga0207421_10006680_pt1 | contig 12511 bp, 10 predicted proteins | sample SodLakKL_010_SED_4_FD_187542 | JGI IMG/M metagenome (GOLD analysis project Ga0207421, IMG submission 187542) | Alkaline sediment microbial communities from Lake Tanatar, Kulunda Steppe, Russia - 8KL_010_SED (SPAdes) (version 2) | ecosystem: Environmental > Aquatic > Non-marine Saline and... | reverse complement strand
TGGCTCTGCTACCACCGTTTGGCCCTGCTCACCTCTCGTCGCCTGTAGTCCACCCGCTCCAATGCCTCCTGTCGCCAGTACGAACGCGTCTGCATCGTCTCTTCGGTCGCCTGTCTCATCTCTCACAACCAGTTCGCTTATCTTCCCGTTTTCCGCGGTATATCCCCTGACGGTGCAGTCCCGTTCGACCGATACTCCCGCCTCAGTAAGTGCCGTGAACAACTGTGATTGGAGTCGCCTTCCGAGGATGCTCGGCCGTCCAAGTGGGATTTCGAACGGCTTGGCATAGCATGTCTCCTGTATCTCTCTGTGTACCGCTGGCGCTTCGTCCAGTCCGAGCACGGCGGGGAGCCCAACCCGTGACTGGGAATCAAGCTCTTCTTCGATACGGTCGGCAAGCACCTGACGCAAGGTTTCGTTGTCGTCAAGCGCGCGGGCAACCGCTATCGGCGTTGCCCCTTCAGCCAACACCACCGGCAGTTCAATGGTGATGGCATCAACTTCGTAGGACACCCGTTCTGCAAGGCGGGCAGCAGCGAGTTCGGCGTCGAATTGTGGGGCCTCCTCGAACCCGACGAGTGCTGTGGGTTCATCCCGACTGATGAGTCCCGGCTGGACGGTCGCCGGATACCGGAGAGCAGGCGCAAGCCGTCCGTTGCCAACAAGCGCGAGGCCGTTTCGACCGGGTGTTCCACGACGGTAGCCCGAGACTGTCTCGTCAAAGAGTGCGAGCGCCCTGCGGATTCCATCCTCGCTGGCTACGCGGTACGGGTGGGTTTCCGGCAGCGACGCAACCGCTGCAAATGGGTCCTGAATCGGCTCGGCGGGGAGCACCTCCGGGTGGCGCTCTCGGTTACTCTCCTGGTGACCATAGCCGAGCACGTTAATGAGGCCGGAATGAGCGTCAAAGCGCCCCTCGTGGCTGGACAGCACGCGTACGGTGGCGTCCGGATGCTGTTTTGCAATCGTCAGCGCCGTTAGACAGCCGCCGAGTCCTGCGCCGACCACAGTAACGTCCGTCGCTGTCTGCGTCTCCGTTTTACTCATTGCGTATCACCACCGGTATCGAACGATAATTCCTGCGAGGGCAACCTTTCGCCTGTCGTCCACTGTCCGGTCTGTCGGACGCTGTACTGCTCTCGCTCGTCACGACGTGACTCGATGCCAGTATCGAACTCAGCGATGCTGTCACCAGTGAACCCGTCGGGAGTGTCGGTCGTTTCATCGGGCTCGGCTGGCGTCGGTTGTCGGCGATTGAGCCAACCTGCCTGTACCTGCTGGGTCTGTGCTATCGCTGTGAGTCGTTGTTCCCACGCGACGGCACGGGTTTCCGGCCAGTACTGTTCCAGTACGTCAACAAGGAGCCCATCGACAACGAGCGGGTCATTGCTGGGATATCGCTCTGCGGTGAGGGCGTCGAGACAGCCATCTGCGGTCCAGAATGCGGAGGCACAGCCAGTCCGAACGCAAACATCCAGCAAGTCAAACTGGTCGCCTTCGGTGAACGTATCCTGTGCTTCCGCACGCGTCAGACCGCTCTCAGGACAGAGGATTTGGGTCGGTGGCTTTCCCGAGAGCACGCTCCGGGTTCTGCTGCCGAGACGGCGAGAACTCGCGTCGACAACCGGCTCGGGCAGGTTCGGCTTCGATTGGGTTTCCGTCTCCCCCGGCTCGCAACCGGGCAGCGGCAGGTCGGCAGTCTGGCAGGGTCGGGAGATACCAAACTCGGTACAGACGGCGTCAACGACCCGCTCTGCCAGGAGTCTGTGTGTGGTAAGACTCCCTCCGAGGACAGTCATCAGCCCCCAGCAATCGTGTTGTTTCCCGTGGTCGATACGAACGAAATCGTGGTCGTTTCGCGGTCGCCCATGGCCCGCGACGGTATATCGACGCCCACGGGCAGAGCGCGTTGGCGTTGCTGCTGTCAGGTCTGGAACAAGCGATTCGAACGCATCAAGTACTGCGTCCACGGATTCGGGTGAGACGAGGTCCCACTCGTTGCGACCATCCCCTTTCCCCGTTCTGTCGGCGCTCGCTGATGCGTCTGGGTTCGTTTCGCCAATTGCAGCATGTTTCACTAAACAACTGTCGCCCTGTGGAACGAGCTGTGCGGATTCGACCGCGGTTATCGGTGAGACTGGCTGGTCAGTAGGGGCATCATCGAGGACAACTCGCGCATCATCGACGGTTTCCAGTGGAACCGAGAGGTCGGCTAACGCCACGATGTCTCCCGCCCATGCACCGCCGGCGTTGATGAGATAATCGACGGCAAGCTCTTCTGTCTCTCGTGCTGGCGGGTCCTCCTTTTCGGCAGTGTTGGTCCCGCCCGACCCCGGCAGCGTTTTTCCTTTGTGCGAAATAAGATGCTCTTGTCCGCCATCCGGAACTGGCTCGCCATCTTCTTCCTGGGTGTCGTCCGGGTCATTAGCTCCGTCGTCCTTATTTTCTTCTTCACTCTCTCTTTCATCCCCGCTTTCTTCTCCCTCTCCTCCATCTTCACTCTCTTCCTCATCTTCAGTCTCGCCTTCATCCCCACTTTCTCCTTCGCTCTCTGCATCCGAACCATCTTCGTCATCATCAGCCGATACTGAGCGCCCCGGTCGGCCGGTAACTGTTGAGTCACTCGTCAGTTCAACGTAATCGAGTGCCCCGTCGCTGAGATGAATTGCAGTGAGTTCCGTCTGCGTTCGTATCTTCGCCCCGTGTTGCTGTGCGGAGCGGGCGGTCGCGACTGTCAGCAGCTGTGGGTTGACGGTCGCATCCGGAACCGACAGCGCTCGCTCGATATCATCGCTGAGTGCGGGTTCCTTCTCGTGTAGGTCAGTCTCGGCGAGCTCTGTTGTCTCAATACCAACCTTCTCACAGGCTGTTTTGAACTCCTCAAGCTGTTCGGCGTCGTCGCTGGCCTGCGCAACGAGCAAACCGCCGGTGTCGGTAACGTAGTGGCTTGCAATCTCGCTAACCCGTTTGGATTCAATCGCACACCGCTTGGCAGTCTGTGGGTCACTTTGGACAAAACGCGCACCGCTTTCGAGCAGACCTCCATCGCGGCCAGTGACGCCGCTCGTAAGCATCCCACGTTCGACGAGCGTCACGTCGAGGCCGCGGATAGCAAGGTCCCGAGCAATTGCTGTCCCGACGATACCACCGCCAGCAACCAGCACGTGTGGTGTGTACCCCATTTGCCTTGTTCTCTGAATTCTTGGTTGCTGCTTATTTACTCACTGGTTAACGGGTCGGCATAGACGACGCCACGCTCTGCATCCAGCGTCACTTCTCTGCCGTCAGCAATCGTTGAGGGGACGGTCGCCCCGCTAATCATCGCGATTTCGAGCTCTCTGGCGACGATAGCTGAGTAACTCGTTACTCCTTGATGGGCATCGATGATACCAGCAACGGCTGACAGGTCACCTTCGAACTCGTCGTCGAAGGACTCGTCGACAGCAAGAATTGCGCCGTCGGGAATATCCGTAAGTGACCCCTCGGTGACGCGGACGAGTGGCCCGGTTGTGAAGCCGGATACGACAGAGCGGCCGGAGGCAACCCGTTCGGATGCGACGTGTACTTTCAACATATTCGCGGTATCCAAATCGCCCGTCGCGGTCATCATCCCGGAGAGGACGACGACGGTATCACCGCTTTCGACCACACCCGCATCGATGCCTGATTGAACGGCGTTTTGAATGACGGCATCCGCGCTCTCGACTGGCGCAACCTGTTCGGGGATAATCCCCCACGAGAGCGTCAACTGCCGTCGTACCTGTGCGTCTGGCGTGGCCGCAATCACGGGAATATTCGGCCGGTACTTGGCTGCTTTTCGTGCGGTATAGCCGGATTCGCTGGCGACGACCACCGCAGTTGCACCGATATCGCGGGCGAGATAGCGGGCAGAGCGTGCAAGCGCATCCGTCCGAGTATCGCCTGCGGTCGGCACCAGCCCTTCGAGTACTTCCGTGTACTCGTTGCTTGCTTCGACGTTGCGGATAATTCGTACCATCGTCTCGACGACCCGGACAGGGTGGTTACCGATTGCCGTCTCCCCGGAGAGCATGACCGAGTCCGTCCCATCGAGCACGGCATTTGCGACGTCCGAGGCTTCCGCACGCGTGGGCCGACGGGCGTGAATCATCGAATCGAGCATCTCCGTTGCGGTGATAACGGGCACACCCTCGCGGTGACAAGTTCGAATAATCCGCTTTTGGACGACTGGCACTTCCTCAAGCGGGCACTCGACGCCGAGGTCACCGCGGGCGACCATCACGCCATCGGCCGCGTTGACAATTTCATCGAGGTTTTCGACTGCTTCCTGTCGCTCTATCTTTGCAACGAGTGGAATCGTGACGCCTCGTTCTTCCAGTTCGCCGCTGATTTTATAGAGGTCGCGCGCCGAGCGGATGAAACTCGCTGCGACGAAATCAACCTCAAGTTCGGCTGCAAGGTCGAGTTCCGTTCGGTCTGCGTCAGTAATGCTTGGCAAGCCAAGGTCAACTCCAGGGACGTTGACGCCGGAGCGACTTTCAAGGTCGCCACCGGAGGTGATGCGAGCGGTGACGCGGTCGCTCGTCTCAGTCACGACTGCCTCGATACGTCCGTCATCGAGCAGTATCTGGTCGTCCACGTCGATGTTTGCAATCGAGGCGGAGAGGCCGATAGTCTCCGGCGTTGCTGTTTCCCCCTCGACGAATTCGACTGTTGTCCCCGTCGGAAGCGAAATGGGTTCGGGGATGGTTGCGGTTCTGACTTCCGGTCCCGGAAGGTCGAGCAGAGTCGCCAGCGGTCGGTCCGTCTGCTGTTGGACGCGCTGGACGCGCTGGATAAGCTCTCGACGCTCTTCGGTGGTGCCGTGACTCGCGTTGAATCGGGCGACGGCCATTCCTGCCGCGGTCAGCTCGCGGATGGTCTCGATATCCGAGGAGGCGGGGCCAAGCGTGCAGATGATGTTGGTGCGTCGGGTCACCTGTGACCCCCCGTTGTGCTCCAACCAGTGACGGCGTGTCCGTTGTCCATAGTCTCCGATACTCGTGAGTCCCCTATCAACCTTTGTCGTCCGTGGCGCCAAACATGGCAAGTAGCAACCAAAAAAATTTATGTGACAGACAATGGCAAAGAAAGCTATGGACTGCAGGAGTTCCACCGCGGTTGGGTTGGTTGACCGTGCGTGGCTGTTGAGAGAACTATCGTGGACGGGGGAACAGATAACTACTAGGGGCATCGTTAAGCGGGTGAGCGTGTGTCTGGACAGTCTAACGGCCGGGTGGGGACTGTCCGCGGTAATGGAGCATGGACAATGAGCGAGGACGACGCGGATTCAGCGGGGGGAGAGGCTGACGAACAGCGTTCGGTGGTTAGTGCTGTCCAGTCGCTGACTCCTGATGTTATCCGCCAGAACTTTGCGCTCAAGTTTGGGCTTGTGCTGCTTGTGATGGCACTCTCTATCGGTGTTATCGGGTTTGCTGCGACGACGCTCGTCACTGCCGAAACCGAGGCAAACGTCGAATCGCAGTTCGAGAGCGATGCAAACCAGGAAGCCGACATCGTCGAACAGTGGATAGAGAGCAACAGCTTACAGACGGAGATTCAGGCGAATAAAGGCGAGTATGGCGAAGACAGGGACGCCGTCAACGCCGAATTACGGGATGACCTGGCTCGTGCTGGTGACGATGTCCACTCGTTGCATATTCTCGAAGATGACGACATCGAGGGATTGCGGGTGTTTGCTTCCGCAGACGATGCCATCGACCCGGATACACCCCTCGCAGAGTTTGACGACCGCGAGTGGATGTTTGAGGCTGCAGGTGGCGATATCCGTCTCGAAATAATCAACCTGCAGACCGACCCGAACGACCCGGAAGCGAGCGAAGTCTTCGTCTCCGATACCTACGAAGCGGATGGGGAGCAAGTGGTTGCATTTATCGCCCAGACCGCTGCTGACCCTGACCGCTTTCTGCTGACCGAGGTGACCGTTGATGCGGTCCAGGAAACGTTGCGTGGTGCACAGGAGGATGATACCGGCTTCACACAGGTTGTCAAAACGGGCGCGTATCTGGGTGATGGCGATGACAATCAGGTGATGATGGACGCCAGAGGTGACGCCGGTTCGTTGCTCTCGGTCTATGCCGAAAACGACGCGACCCTCGCTCCGTTACAGTCCGACCAGCAATCCGGCGTCTTCAGCAACATGGATGCGGACCCGGATGTCCTTGATGAGGATTACGCAGTCGGATATTCCTCCGTCGATGGCACTGACTGGGTTGTCCTTTCGCATGGGCCCCGCTCTGATGTGTTCGGGTTCGTCGATACGCTGAGCACGTGGGGACTGATTGCCACGGCCTTTGCTGTTCTCCTGATTGGGGTTACCGGTGCTGGACTCGGATATAGCACCTCGACAGCAATCGACCGCCTGACGCGAAAGACCGAGGAAATACGTGAAGGCAACCTTGAGGTCGACCTGACGAGTTCCCGGGTTGATAACATCGGTCGACTCTACGAGGGCTTTGCGGCGATGCGCGATGCGCTGATAACGCAAATCGAGCGCTCGGAGGAGGCGCGAAAGGAAGCCGAACAGGCTCGGACCGAAGCAGAAGCGATGACCGAGTACCTTCAAGAAAAGGCCGAAGAGTACTCCGAAATCATGCAACACGTCAGTTCCGGCGACCTGACTCAGCGGATGGAACAGGATGGTACTGAGGAGTCGATGGACCAGATTGCTGCGGAGTTCAATGGGATGATAGAGGAGCTGGAAAAGACGACCGGGCAGCTGAAAAGCTACGTTGATGAGGTTGAGGAGGCTGGTTCGGAAGTTGAAACCAGCGCCGGTACGGTCAAACAGGCAAGCGAACAGGTTGCTGACTCCATCCAGAAGATTTCCGACGACGCCTACACACAGAAAGAGCGATTGGAAACTATCTCGTCCACGATGGACGAGGTTGCCGACCAGCTTGATGTGTTTGCGGACGAACACGATATCGATGACTTCGACGATACACTCGGACAGATAGACGAAGTCGCAACGGATATCAACGAGGTTGCGAACCTGAGCGAGGAGACGATGGCGGAATCACAACACGTCGCGGGCGCGGCAGAGGAGCAGGCGGCGGAACTCAACGAGGTGTCCGAGCGGGCGAACGACCTGCAACGGTATGCTGCACCGTTGCGTGACATCCTTGGCCGATTCGAGACCGAGGCTGAACACGAGTTCGTCTTCTCGGTCGGTCCGACCGGTGGGGTCGCGAGCCCGAGCAGCCGGTCGGACGGGGGCAGTGACGAAGAGAGCGAGTAAGAGTTCCTGTTACTCGTTGACTAATACAAGAAAAACTGGGGTTTGTTCCATCGTGCGAGAAGTTCCCATAAGTATTTAAACCACCCATCATATGGGTGGTTCATACTGGTTGTTCTTTGCCTGTGAGTATGGTATATGAGCCAACGACAGATGGCACGGTTGCGTCCGTCCCCCAGCGCGGAAACCGAACGAGCCGTTGTTGACGAAGAGGTACTTAACTGTGTTCTCACTGCACTTGAAGACCAGGACTGCCGAGATATTCTGGAAGTCACAGTCGATGAGACGCTGACGGCGAATGAACTTTCGGAAGTCTGTTCGCTTCCACTGTCGACGACCTACCGAAAAGTCGAGAAACTCACCGATGCCGGGTTACTTGACGAACAAGTTCGTTTGTCTACCTCGGGAAAGCATAAAAGCGAGTATACGCATGACGTGACTGACATCTCGCTGTCCGTTGATAGCGATGACGGGGTTTCACTGATTGTCTCGCTCTGTGAGGATGCGGACCCAGCAACATCCGCCTTTGCTGGTGCTGATTAACTCACCTATCTGTCAGCGATTGCGGCCGCTGTATGCGGGTTTTTGTCTTTTGGTTTTCCGTGATACGAACCCTTATTGAAACACGCCGATAACAGTACCTATGGAGACAACCGCTCGCTCGACCGAGCAAGCGCTCGGGGACGTTACGGACCCGCTTGAGCGACCGGTCGTGCGTCGGCAGGCGGTCTTTGTCGCGCTAACGTTTCTCGGGATGATGGTTGGGTTGCTGGGAAGTTGGTTCGGTGGGTCCCCTGCCGTTGTTTGGGGGAGTTATGCTGTTGCCTACGTTTTTGGCGGCTGGTATGGACTGAAAGAGAGCATCAAAAGCATTCAGGAACCGGCTGTCGAGATTGACCTGCTGATGATTCTCGCTGCCCTTGGTGCGCTCATCATCGGCGCACCGTTCGAGGGTGCGATGTTGCTCTTTCTGTTCTCGCTTTCGGGGGTGCTCGAAGAGTACGCAATCGGCCGGTCACGCACGGCCATCAAATCGCTCATCGATATGCGACCGGAGTCAGCCCAGGTCAAGCGTGGTGGAGAGGAGGTCACAATCCCGATTGAGGATGTCGAGGTCGGTGACGTGTTTGTTGTGCGGCCCGGGGCGCGCATCCCGCTCGATGGTATTGTTCAGTCCGGCGAAACCACCGTCGACCAGTCATCGCTAACCGGCGAGTCGGTCCCTGTCACAAAAGAACCGGGAGATGAGGTCTACGGTGGGACGATAAACGAAACAGGAAGTCTTGAAGTCGAGGTTACCCGCGAGGCACAGGAATCTGCTATCTCGCGGCTCATTCATCTGGTTGAGGAGGCACAGGAAAAGCGCGCGCCAACGCAACAGCTTATTGACCGCTTCGAACAGCCGTACGTGCTGTCCGTCCTTGCAATGACGGCGGTGGCGATTGCGCTTCCGTTTTTTCTTCTCAACCATGCCTTCGAACCTACCTTTTATCGAGCGATGACGCTCATGGTTGCAGCCTCGCCCTGTGCCGTCATTATTTCAACGCCTGCAGCCGTACTGTCGGCCATCTCCGCTGGTGGTCGACAGGGTGTGCTGTTCAAAGGCGGTGAGCATATCGAGACGGCAGGCAACGTCGATGCCGTAGCCTTCGATAAAACGGGGACGCTGACCGAAGGCAATACGAAACTCGCCTCGGTGACGGCACACCCTGAGGCAACAATTCCGGTTCCGGAACCAGTCAACGCATCCGGGTCGGAACAAGTTGCCGACGACCGACTGCTGTCCCTTGCTGCTGCTGTCCAGAACCGCTCGGAGCACCATCTGGCTGAGGCAACCGTCGAAGCGGCGGAGGACCGCTCTCTTTCGATTCCCGAATCGAGCGAGTTCGATGCCGTGGTCGGCAAGGGCGTCCACGCAACTGTGGAGGGGCAAACAATCCATATTGGCAATCGACGGTATTTCGAGACGGTTACTGACGGCCAGTCGATTACCGGACTGGATAGCGGGTTCGCGGCAGTCCGCGAACTTGAGGAAGAGGGCAAAACAGCCGTGCTCGTGGTCAGCGAGACAGACGAACGGCTGCAGGTGCTTGGCTGGCTCGCGTTTACTGATACGATTCGTGCGGATGCAGCGGAGATGATACAGAAACTCCGTGAGCGCGGCGTCGAGCAGATTGTCATGCTGACCGGCGACAACCAGCGGGTTGCTGACTATATCGCCGACGAACTCGGAATCGACGAGGTGTACGCTGAACTCCTTCCTGAGGAGAAGGTCAACCATATCGAGCAGTTACAGGAACGCCATAATGCGGTGGCGATGGTTGGCGATGGGGTCAACGATGCGCCTGCACTGGCAACCGCAGATATCAGCATCGGGATGGGTGGTGCCGGAACCGACGTTGCACTGGAAACGGCCGATATCGTCCTGATGTCCGACCAGCTCAGCCGACTTCCCTATGCGTTCGCACTCAGCCGCGAGACTCGCAAAACGCTGTATATCAACTTTTCTATCGCGTTTGGGGCGATTGCAATTATGATTATCGCCATTCTGACGGCCGGTATTCCGCTGCCGGTCGCAGTGGTTGGACACGAAGGGTCGACGGTGCTCGTGAGTCTGATTGGCCTCCGGCTGCTTCGGTTCTCGGAGTGAGCGGTCCCCCGAAACTATCTGGATAGCGGTCGTAAATACACCAATGTACCACCATATCCTGCTTGCAACTGACGGGAGCGAACACGCACAGCACGCGACCGAGCATGCTGTCCACCTTGCGAAACTGGCAGGCGCAACGTTGCATATCGCCTCGGTTATCGAAACGCGAACGGAATACGATTCGGCGATTATCGAGCGTGAGGTCGTCGAGGAGAGCCTTCGAGAGCGTGCGGAGGAAGCCATCGTCGCTGCCGAGCAGGCTGCCGCCAGGGCGGGGGTCGAGAGCGAACGGTGGCTGTTGCGTGGCGTTCCTGCTGAGGAAGTACTGGGGGTCATCGAGGAGCAGGATATCGACCTCGTCGTACTCGGCGAGCAGGGGTTGTCTGCGTTCAAAACGGTGCTGCTCGGGAGTACTGCGGAGGCAGTGATTCACGGGACGGCGGTTCCGGTGACGGTTGTGGGGGCAGACGGGGCAGCCTGAGTGCCCGATAGCGAAACAGGGAACTGCGTTTTATGCAACTTGCACAACAGTTGCCGGTATGCACTGTATTGAGGCGGACGAAACCACTGTTGAGACGTTGACCGAGTTGTGGTATATGCTGGCGACGGAGATGGAAGCGCATTCCGACCTCAACGAACTCGTCTACTCGTCCGTCGATGAGGTCTCCGAAGATGGATTCAGACGCCAGCTCGAAAGCGACAGCGTTTCCAACGTCTTGCTTCAGGAATCAGGTGAGACAATCGGATTTCTCACGCTCTCGGAGGGAACCCATCCGTCACGGGAGTATTCCGAGTATCTCAAACTGATCAATCTCTTTGTGAAACCGGAGCACCGAAATCAGGGGTACGGAACGGAGGCGGTCGAATGGGTCAAAGAACGGGCAGTAGAGCGCGGGTGTGACCACCTCAAAGTCTCGTTTGAGGTGAATAATAACGGGGCGAGGCGGTTTTATCGGAGGCATGGTTTCGAGGAAAAACAAATCGAGTCTGTGTATCGATTAGAGTGAGGGCCGGATGGGTCAGTACGGGTCGTAGACTGCGACGGGGAGAACTGTCTGCACATCATCTTTCCAGAACTGTTTTTCCGCGGTAGCGAAGGTGCCACCGTGTTCCCGTGCTGTGGCGGCAATCAGCGTATCTGGATGGTCAGCAGGGACTCCTCGGCTCAGTAGCTCTTCCTGTAGTGAGACGGCCTCGTCGGCCGTGCGGTTCGTGACTGGGAGTACATCCATTGCCGTGGTGACTGCCTGACGGATTTCGGCCGGAGTGCCGTCGATATATCCGTGCACACAGCCCATGTATGCCTCGTACAGGACAATAGACGGTACTGCCCAGGCCTGGTTTTCGTACTGTCTGAGAAACTGCCGTGCAGACGCTTTACCATCGAGATAATCGCTGAGCAGGTTGTTATCGAAGACTAACATTCGTCTTCACGGTGCCCTCGTTCGGCCATTCGCGAGCGCATCCGGTCTCGCATCTTGTTCATGCCGGGTCGTGTCTCGCGCTCAGTCCCCGAGAGAATACCAAACCCTGCCCACTTGTCACGCTCAGTGAGTCGAAGGATAACATCCTCGTAGCTCTCTCCCTCGCGCTTGTAGAGGTCGAGTCGGTCTTTTGCTTCCTTCGAAACGCGAATTGATGTATCTCCCATCATATACGCATACGTATACGCATACAAAATAGCTTCGGCTCGCTACTGGACAGACAGTTCTATTTGTGCGGCTGTGTATGACCCATCTGATGACAGAATCCCCCTTCGACGTCACGATTCAGGTTGCGGAAGTGACTGATGCAGAACTGTTCCCCGAAGCGAACAAACCGGAGATGGTCAAACTGTGGCTTGATTTCGGCGAGGAAACGCGCCAATCGGCGGCACAACTTGGCTATCACCACGAAGCGGAGGATATCGTCGGCGAGCAAGTTCTCTGTGCAACCAATCTCGGGTCAATTCGGATTGCTGGGTTCAAATCAGAGGCGCTGACGGTTGGCGTCCCCGGCGATGACGGCAATCCGGTGCTTGTGACGCCTGAAGCCGACGTTCCGCTCGGTGGGGAGTTGTTCTGACCCGGTTGTGTGACCTCTCTGCTTCTCCCCGACAGCAGGCATATGTGTATTCACACCCACTAGTCACCAATGAGTTCCGAAACGACGGCGACCCTCCACAAGGCCACACGAACTAACGTTTCCCAGAACCAGGGCAAATTTCGGACACATTTCAATTTCCCCGGTCGGACCTTGCCCGGCCACGACGACCACGGCTACGGTCCCCTTTCGACCGTCGTCGAATCGTTCATGGACCCGGGAACGCTCATTCGGATGCATCCCCACCGCAACGAGGAAATAATCTCGTGGGTACCCCGCGGCGTCATGCGTCACGACGACGGCGATGGTAACAAACTCGTGACCGACAGCGACCATCTCATGGTGATGAACGCCGGTCGGGAGTTCTGGCACGAAGAGCGGACGCTGGCGGATGACCCACCGCTTCGCATGCTCCAGATATTCGTTCGCCCACACAGCCTCGACCTGCCGCCGAACATCCAGCACGAACCAATCGAACAGCCGGTGCAAAACGAGTGGCGATA
>Ga0207421_10006679_pt1 | contig 12512 bp, 1 predicted proteins | sample SodLakKL_010_SED_4_FD_187542 | JGI IMG/M metagenome (GOLD analysis project Ga0207421, IMG submission 187542) | Alkaline sediment microbial communities from Lake Tanatar, Kulunda Steppe, Russia - 8KL_010_SED (SPAdes) (version 2) | ecosystem: Environmental > Aquatic > Non-marine Saline and... | reverse complement strand
TTCCCTTTTGCTCCCTTTGTTTTTTCGTATGGAAAAATTGCGCAATTTTTCCGTACGAAAAAACAAAGGAAGCTTTGTCCTACGAGGACAAAGTTCTTCCTTTTGCTCTTGCGCAAAAGCAAGAGGTACAAAAGGGAAATAAAGGTTTTGCTTCCCTTTTGCTTACGCAAAAGCATGGGAGAAGTACTAGGTACAAGGGTAATAAAAAAAAAAAAAAAAAAGACCCCGCTTTAAAATTTCAATTGTGCTTTTTAAGAAAAGCCATTGCTTCTATTACCTGTATTGTGCATACTTTTGTACGCAGAATACGCATAACCCTTTGTTTTGTTTGTTTATAAGCCCAAGTTGTTGCCTTTGCTGTTGCACTACTTATTATCCAACACAGCAAGGTGAGCAAGTTATATTAAATAACATGTATTAAATTTAACTTTTCATTTAATACGACTAAAGGAAAAAAACTTATGTTATGTATATTAGCAAAAAAAGCTATGTTATAGGGTTTACATTAAGCACTAACTTTTGCTTACGCAAAAGGAAAGCACATAGAAAAAATCAACAGCAACTAAGTTCACGTTTGGCATATACTAAAATAAGTTGGAACAACAGCTGTAAACCGAGTTCTAAGGTATTTGCGTCGAAAATATATTTAGGTTTATCTGGACATCGCATACCTTTTTTATTAGAAGCTCAAAAAAAAGGTTTTCAAAGATTCTTACAAAAAGGTTTGTCGGATGAATTTCAGTACGTAAAAAGAATTGTTCATGGTTCACGCCAATTTGAATTATTATTCCATCCGGAACATTTTCTATTATTACCGCCGAAATTGACGCCTAGACAAAGTATTTTAAAACGTCAAACCTATCAATGTGAACTAAAAATACCCTTGCAATTAACAAATTATGCAACAGGAGAAATACTATTTATTTGGTTTCGTTTATGCCATTTGCCTTTAATGACAAACAACGGGCATTTTATTATTAATGGCATTCCAAAAGTTATTTTACATCAAATCGCTCGAAGTCCGGGTGTTTATTTTAAAAAAGCCTCTGGCAGTACTGGGTCAATTTTTTATGTTGCCGATATTATTGCTTTTCGTGGAACATGGTTACGTTTTCAACTGAATGGTAAAACAAATAAAATTTGGGTGAGATTAAAAAGAATTCGACGACTTCGCCTTTATTCATTTCTACGTTGTTTTGGTTTATCGCATTCATTTATAAACAGTTTTGTGCAGTTTAATGCAGCAACTGAATTGAAATCGAAACGTCTATCCCGCTTATTAAATAGATCCATAACAAAGGAGGGTAGGTTAAAATACTTTGCACAAAAAGAGAAAGAGGGAAAGCTTCTACGCAACGGAAAGTTTTTAACGGACCTAGAAGAAGAAGAACAGGAAGACTGGCCGTATGGCCTGGCTTGGCCAGGGTGTGAGAAGGTTGCACGCGATTCCCTACCCCCCACCTTAGTATATAAACCCTACTTGTATGATTATTCTACAAAAAAGCATTGCACAGATGATCTCGAAGACGCCTTGCTTAATCCACGCGATACACGGCCTATTCCACCTATAAAAGGATTGCCAAAAAAACCGATATTTCCAATGCCTAGTAATTTGACAATGGACGTGTTACTAAAAAAATTTTTAAATCCAACAACGTATAATTTATCAAAATCAGGTAGATTACGCTTGAATCACATTTTAAAACTTAATGTATCAGATGAATGTACTACATTAACCGCACAAGATGTTTTATTAACATGCTACTATTTAGTTCAATGTCATCAAGGTCGATTAAAACTAAGTGATATTGACAATTTACAGTACCGTCGAATAAGAAGTTGTGGTGAACTGATTCAAAACCAATTAGGTATAGGTCTTTTAAGTTTTGTTCAACAAATACGATGGACCATAAAAACGGAGAACTGGACTCAATCGCTGGTAGATACTCAGTTGGATCCCTTGGGTATATACGAACCAGATGGCGGACCAGAACTAGAGATGACTAGGGAAGAGAGTATTGGTTTTTTTGCTGGAGGTCAGGCATTAATGCGTTTTATGAATCCTTTTGAGGATCTCGAAACAGGGTTTTATGATTTTAATCTTTTGGCATCGGAATCCAACCAAGACAAACGCTCTACGAAATGGTATTATTATGATCAACCAGATCGAAACCAAGTTCGAAAACATAAGATTAGTGACTTGAAACAATCCAGTGATGATTTATATTTTAAATTAAAAAAACTGCTAACCCCTAATTTGGTTCAAACCAGTTTAAAAGAATTTTTTGGTACAAATCCTTTATGTCAGCTAATGGATCAAACAAACGCCTTAGCTGAAATTACACACAAACGCCGTGTAAGTGCCTTGGGTATTGGAGGGGTTAGTCGTGACAATGCGTCTTTAGATATGCGAAATATTCATCCAAGTCATTATGGACGAATTTGTCCCATCGAAACACCAGAAGGAAAAAATGCCGGCTTAGTCAATTCATTAACAGTTCATGCTCGTGTAACTGCTGATGGGTTTATTCAAACGCCCTATTATAATGTTAATGCCGGCGGGATGATGAAAGATCAACAAGCTTTATTGTTATTACCCCAACATGAAGCCGACTATGGTTTACTTCCAGGTGATGCAGCAAAAACAATGGGGGTCTATGCTTCAACTTTAATTCCAACTCGTAAATACACCAGTATGGAAAGTCGTGTTGAAGCTGAATCCGAATTTGGCAGTGTATCACCTATTCAAATGATTTCTATTGCAACTTCAACTATTCCCTTTGTGGAACATAATGATGGTAACCGAGCATTAATGGGTTCAAATATGCAACGTCAATCCATTCCAAATTTACAACCTACTATCCCGATTGTTGGTACGGGGTTTGAAGCCAAGGTGATTGCTGATGTAGGCCACGGCCTGTATACAAAAAATAGTGGTTTTATCTCTTATGTGGATGCCAAAAAAATTATTGTATATAAAACAGTCAAAAAACCAAAACGATTTTCTTTTTTATGGCAAACATTTTTAGAAAACACTCAACTTGCTTTAGCAGCGGATTTCGCTGATACCAAATATCCCTTTATGAAAAAATTGTGGTTTAAAGCTTTGTGGGTAACCCATGGTGCAACAGATAAAAAAAAACAATTCAAAAAATTTATGCACAAAACAAGCTCACTAAAAAGTTTACGTGCACAATCCAGAATAACAAAATCAAAGGGATTGTTGGATTCCAATTTCAATTTTTATGACAAAGTTCCTTGGTCGAAGCAAAACAAACATAACGAAAAAAACAAAGGAAGCAAGCTTAGAGTCACTAACCAACAATTATCATATAAATCATTTGAGTTATTTTCCAATTTCAATTCATATAAACCTTGGATTGATAAGAAAGTCAATGCAGGCGTCCAAATGCAAACAACCCAATTCAAGGTACAAGGGATACAAAGCCAGGGTCAAAACGCGGGTCGTACTAGATTTCATTCGATCTATTATAGCTCTTGCGTTTGCGCAAGCAAAAATCCTAGGTACTTAAAACATTATAATCAAAATGAGAAATTACAAAAAAACCAACATTCACAAAATCGAGTCATTATTGGTAACAATGTGATGTTAAATACGTATCAAATATTAACTTTGTTAAATTTATCAATTGTGCATCCATTTTCTAATCTATTGCAGTTATTACAAGTGTGTGCCAATGTATCAAGTTTTAATAAACAAAACAATTGTTTTATCGATTTTATAGAAAAAACTGAATTAAGTTATTTAAAACAATATTATCACAAATCCGTTTTATTAACGTATTTAAACAGACTTTTATTTTGTAATATATTAAATTTGACTGATACCCAATCGATGTTGTTAGTTCAAAATAATATAAGCTGGAACTGGGAATTTTATTCACAAATTGAATTAACTTTTGCTGACGCCATTTTTCCGCTTTCCTTTTGCATAAGCAAAAGTTACGACAAAACAAAGGAAGCTTTGTCCTACGAGGACAAAGTTCTGCGTACAAGGGCTACTAGTAAATTATATAAAAAAGGTAAAAACAAGATTAATAGTCACGATCAATGGTTTTTTAAATCATTTTTAGTTCATATGTGGGCTTATAATCAAAAAGGGGGTGAAGCTATACTTGCTGTTTTTTCTAGCTTAGCAAAGCAACAAAGCAAGTCTCAAGATGCTTTTGTGCCCCTTGTACCCAGAACTTTATACCACTTTGGCGGAATTTTGCCTTACGAAAAACTTTTGCTTACGCAAAAGCAAGGCACAAGGCGCAAAAAAAAAAAGGCTTCTGAAAAAGGAGCAAAGCAAGGTTCGAGATTACTAACTCAAACCAAATTGCTATTTAATTATGGCAAATTACCAAGCATGGTAATACAGCCAAACAATTTGAAATTTAATTATTGGATATTACCTAATATAAAATTCAAACTTTTTCCCTTTATTAAAAAGCAAAGACAAAAAAAATTAACATTTTTAAATATTTTCTGTTCGGAACGGTTGATAGATCAATTAGCACAAAATTGTTTGACACCACTGATACAGCATTCCATTGAGCGGTCTAACCATTTAAGACATTTAATAAAGCCAAATCAATTACAAACCTCACTACCTTTTAGGTTTGTAATTTCTAAGGTGGCCAATGTTAAACTTTTGAATAATCAATTTGTTGTTCATAGTTCAGTACTAAAACAGTATAATATTCAATCTCACCAAACCTTAGATTTTTTACAATACCAATTTTTCAAATGGCCAAAAATTAAATGTAATTGGAAAAAATATTATTATAATTCATTTAACAAAAGATTTTCTTATTATTGTGCCAATGCATTTTTAACCCCCTTAGCTACTTTTCCGTTATTGCTTAAACCATTAAAAATACAAACTTCTGCTTGCGCAATTTTACAAAGTGGTTACCCAATTTCGCGCTTGCACAGAAACAAGCAAACAAAGCAAACAAAGCAAACAAAACAAACAAAGGACCAACCGGCTTTATTTCACGATCACCAAAGGCAAAACAAGCAAGGACGGTCTAAGCGAAAAAAAAAATGGCAACAGTTGTTGATTGATCATAAAAAACAACTGAAGTTAATACAAAGACAAAAATCGGGATTAGTTGCTTCGGAATATAAATTAAATGGTTTTTTTCGTTCAAATCAATCAACCTATTTAGTGCATCGGCCTGTGATTCACAGCAATAATTGGATTAGAAAACAAGATCTTTTAGCCGATAACTCATCCAGCCAGAATGGACAATTAGCTATTGGGAAAAATTTATTGGTCGGTTATCTTCCATGGCAAGGCTATAATTTTGAAGATGCAGTATTATTCAGTCAAACTGTATTAGAAAAAGATTTGTTTAACAGTTTACACGTCGAACGATATGAAATTGCACTGCAAAGAACACCGTTTGGTATGGAACAAATGACCAATTTTCGTTATCATAAGGAGCATCCGGATTTATATAAAATATTAAGTAAAAATGATTTAACGTGCGTAACAAAATTAGACGACGTAGGTATAATTAAACTAGGAAAGTGGGTTGAACCGGGAAATATCTTGGTCGGCAAACTAACACCCTTACCTTACGAAGAACAAGTGTATAATCCATATAAAGCATTCATATTCGATTTAACCAATAAGAAAATTTTTAATTATCGAAATACCTCCATACGTGCGCCTTTAGATGTGCATGGACGCGTCATCCACATTGAATATGTCAAAACAGTAACTCAACTGCAAGCCAGTCCATTAAATGTAAAACTAGCATGGACGTTAAAAAAATATTACCAAAAACTTAAAAAACAAATACAAAAACAACGCACAAAAAAACTTTTTTCGTGGCGACGAGAGTTTAAAAAAACTTATTTACGTCTTGAAAAAAAGACTAAAAAGGCCAAAACTTTTGCTTACGCAAAAGCTTTGTCCTATAAGGACAAAGTTCTTCGTACAAAAGGAAGAACTTTGTCCTCGTCGGACAAAGCTCCCTTTGTTTTTTCGTATGGAAAAATTTCGCAATTTCCGCTTATGCAGAAACAAAGGAAGCTTTGTCCGACGAGAACAAAGTTCTGCGTACAAGAGGTACAAAAGGCTCTAAAAGCAAAAAAAGTAATAAAAACGCAACCATCCAAAAAAGGCAACGCAAAAGGTTTAATATTTCAGACAACAAAAGTGTGTAAGAAAAAATACTTCAGCCCTTACTTTTGCGCAAGTAACACTTTGATCGATGACGTCAAAATCAACCAACCAGTTGTTTGGGCCCTTGATAAAACGCTTGCATATTCTGTTTTACCATGCATTAAGCAAGTGTCTTTACATTCCTATTCGCCTGAAAAATTTGTTTCGTATGGGGAAGCTCTACCGAAAGCTCAATATACAGGGAAGGACCAAAGTAAGGCTTTTACTTTTGTAATTAAAAACAAGGCGTTTTTTGAAAAAAAACAAAGGAAAGCTCAAGATACAAGGGGCAAAGTTAAAAAACACCGTAGACAAAACTTTGCTTTTGGGCAAAGTCAAAAAGCGTTTAAAAACGGGTCTAAAACTTTTACGTCATTTCTAAAAAAAAATTCCGCTGCGAAACAATCCGGTTTTTTCATTACAAAAGGGGGACAAAGTTCTGCGTCCAACTTTTTCGGAAGGCGAAAGCCACACACCAACCGATTTTTTAAACCCACTAATACGATTCAAAACATGTTCTATAATTCGATTTCAATGAACGTTGCTAGAAAAATCAAAAAAAAAAAAACTGGTTTGTTTCAAGTTTTAGCCAAGTTATCACGTTTTAAATATGGTTTGAGTCAATTAAATAAAAAACGAGGTCCACTTTTGCCTCTGGGTTCTGCGTATTCTTCGTACAAAAGTTCGAAGGAACTGGCCCAATTTCCTTTGAAACAAAGGCAGAAAGGGGTATATCTCTCAAAAAAAGGAAAGAAAAAAGTAAAGGTGTTAATGATTAAAAAAAGTGTACCGATTCATATTCAAATTTTCATTGCAGAACGACGTCAAATTCAAGTAGGCGATAAAATTGCAGGACGTCATGGGAATAAAGGAATTATTTCTAAAATTATGCCACGCCAAGACATGCCGTATTTACCAGATGGTACACCGTTAGATGTGGTCTTAAATCCCTTAGGTGTGCCGTCACGTATGAACGTGGGTCAAGTGTTTGAATGTCTTTTAGGTTTAGCCGGCTATTATTTAGGTCAAAATTATAAAGTTCAACCTTTTGACGAACGATATGGTTATCAAGCATCACGAAGTTTAGTTTATTCAAAATTATATGAAGCCAAAATTAAAACAAACCTGCGTTGGTTATTTAATTGTCATCATCCAGGTAAAGTTCCACTTTTTGATGGTCGAACAGGAGATTGTTTTGATCAACCAGTCACTGTTGGTTATGCTTATATTTTAAAATTAATTCATATGGTTGATGAAAAAATCCATGCTCGGACAACAGGACCTTATGCTTTAGTCACTCAACAACCTTTAAAGGGACGATCAAAAAATGGTGGACAAAGGGTTGGTGAAATGGAAGTTTGGGCTTTTGAAGGATTTGGCGCCGCTTATATTTTAAATGAATTATTAACAATTAAATCCGATGATATTGTACATCGACGTGATATTGGTAATAATATTTTAGAAAATAAATTTTTCTTGAGTCAAAAACCCGAATCTTTTATGGTTTTAATTCAAGAATTACGAAGTCTATGTTTAAAACCTGTACTTACCACAAATGCACAATATTATGACATTAAAAACGCGGTCAAAAAATTACGAAAAACAAAATAACTTTGTTACTTTTGCTCCCCATGCCCTTGACCTTACTTCTGCCTTTTCCCTTGTACCCAGAATACGCACAACTTCTCCCATGCTAAAAAAATGCGTACGCAAAAGTTTGAATTGAAGGCAAGGGTAATAAAAAGGGAGTATTTTGGGAAGCTTTGTCCTAAGCGGACAAAGCTCCCTTTGTTTTTTTTTAACTTTTGTACCTCTTGCTTTTGCGCAAGAGCAAAAGCAAGAGGTACAAAAGGGACGACGATTTTTTTTTGCGGAAGACGGTTTTTTTTTGCGGAAGGCGGAAAGCGTACGAAGGGCTCTTTTCAAAAAGCAAAGGCTTAAAAAAGCACAAAGTTACGAATTTTTTACAAAATGTTTATCTGTTATAATATTTGTTGTTGTTTGATTGCCAAGCTTTGTTTCAGAGTTAAACAAAGTAAAACAACAGGTATTAGTTAAAATAAATAAAACCCCCCTTTTTTGGATTCTGTTAAATATTAATTTGTAACTTAAAATGATTCGAACCAAGTGCAAATTAAACAATTAACTTGAATATAAAAAAATATTAGATTTTCTATACTTGAACATAAAACAAATTTAATTATGAATAATGGTCATCTAAACACATCCACTTTTATTTTTACCGAGCATTGGAACGTCCTCCGTCCCTTTGCGTTGCAAAGTAGACGCAAAGTAAGCACCCACCTGCGAAGGCAAAAAACAAACCAAGCACGCATAAACGTAAAAGCAAAGGCACAGAATTTTGGTTTTTTTTTTATAGTAGCTATTAACTCAACCCATATTCAAAGCTCAACTTTTGCCCCTTGCCCTTGCTTTTGCCAGGGCAAAAGTAGGCAGAACTTTGTACCACTTTTGCACAATTTTTACGTACACAATTTTTGGTTACGCAAAAACAAAGCAAACAAAGGGCAAAAGCATGGGCAACATCGCTTTTGCGCAATTTGTACTTACGCAAAAACAAAGGCTTGTGCAGAAGAAAGGGTTCGGGGTATTCTGCGTACACCAAGTCAACAAAATAAACAAACAAACGCTTTGAGATTATTTCAAAACCACACTCGTGAGTTTTGTATGTTTGACTTTTACCCGAAGCGCCATTCAAAGGCAAAAAATAAAATGCAACTTGTTTGCTTTGCTTATTCTAAGCAAAGTAATCAAAGCCAGGGTCTTTTGCAGTCTAAACACAAACACTTATCTAAACAAAGCATGCGTTTACTATGTCAAGTCAATAGTAGTGGTTTTGAGGACACAGGCTATATGACTGGTTTTGATGACACAAGCTATATGACTGATTTGTTTGATAACAACGTTGACTATATTCGTGACGCAGAGACGAATAGTGATTTTGGCGACCAAGGTGCTTTTTTGCATTACCAAAAGCTGATCCAAAAAAAGCAGATGATAGAAGCCCGTCAGAAAAAAGAACGTCACAGAAAAAATAAAAAACGACTAAAATCATGCAAAAAAATAATCCATAAAACCAAGCAAAAATTAAAAAAACTATTTCATAAAACAATCACCTCTGATACCACAAAGCTCAAATTAAAAAAATTATTTAAACTTTGCTTAGTAGAAACAAACTTTGCTTCGACCCAGCAAAGTAAACCAGATCAAAACCAACCCATAATCGATTATAACAACATTATTTCAAAAAAAGCAGATTCAAAAACAAGTCACCCAGCTTTTGCTTACGCAAAAGGAAATCTACCAAGTAATTTAGCCAACTGGCAAAAAATATTAACTGTACAAAACCAATCGATTACAAAAAAATTGTGTAAATTTGAAATTTATTTTGCTATTTCAGCAGTTGATACGTTTATTTTTAAATATGTGAAACAAGGGTTTTATACGCGTCCAGTTGTTTATCCGCCGACATCATTATCACTCAGTCTGCAATCTCCAGTAGGTCTTTTAATTTGGATTCAAAAAACCGCTGAACAACTTACTGGTGCAAATTTTCCATTTTCTGGTAATAGAAAACAATTTAATGTTTGTGCTAATATAAAAAAACTTAAAGTTCGTAATGCGAAAACATTAAACTATACTACAATGGAACCTGAACCAGGTGGATTATTTTGTCATGACATTTTTGGTCCCGGTGAAAATAATTTTAAAAGACGAAGACAATTTGGTTATATTGAATTAGCTAGAGCTGTAACACACGTTTGGTATTTAAGAGGTATTCAAAATTATATAGGTATTCTACTAAACCGAAAAAAGAAACAATTAGAAAGATTAGCATATTGCGTGGATGTGGCTACTATAAGCCCACAACAAATTTCCAATAACTTGGTCACAAACCAACAGCTAGATAGTGTGGTTTTTAATAACCGATTTAAATTTCAGTTAGCGTCTCAAAAAACAGCCTATTTTATCAAAAGAAATAAAGCCCTGGTGACAGAAAAAACCCTTGCTTATGAAATTCATAAACCTTCACTGGGTCAAAGGCAGCAAACGCAATTGCAAAGAAATAATCAATTCTATAAGTGGCATATAAATGAAAAAACCATATGTGATCCATCTTTGATTTTTTATGATTTCAAACCAAATAAGCATAATAAAGAACAATTAGATCAATCCAAAATAAGATTTTTTAAAAGCGTTGATTTTTTAAAAATAGAGGATCAATGGGCCAACTTTTTAATAAATAATTGCAATACCAATAAGACTCAACCTTGTGGGGATTTAAGTATCATGTTAAGTTTCTATCAATGGCCTTTTAGTAATTTGTTTGATGATCTTAAAAACAAAGATTTGTTGTCTGCGCATTACACTAAAAACAAAATCGTTGACCCATGGCCTGTAACTAATTTGTTTGATCATCTTAACCTTAAAAACAAATGGTCCCACCCTTACGAATACTACTACATCAAGTATCATTTTGATTTTTTCAATGATTTTGATATCAACCAAAACAACATACATGCTTTATTTTGTAATGACTCTAAAAAACAAAATCAACACCTATTGACAAACCCATATGCAAGTCGTGGAGTTTTAAAACCACCGGTTTTCCATGCCAATGATATGGTTGGTTGGAACTTTTATGATAAAGTAATACAATTAAACCTTGGGAAAAATCAACCTATACAAAGTTTTATACCAAGTCACAACTTTTCTCCCTTTTTGCCTTTGCAAAGTTTTGGTAGCAAAGAAGGAAACCTTCGGAGTCAACTGTATTCCGGAAGCACAAACCCAACTTTTTCCCCTTGTACGAAGAATACGCAAAAGGGAAGCAAAAGTTTTACTTACGCAAAAGTTTTGCGCCTTCCAAAAAATATACAAAGTAAAAATTTAGTTTTAACCAGTGGTGTTTATAAGAAAATACATATTAGGTCAAACTTTTCTCCCTTGGACCCCGAACTTTGTACCTGTTTTGTAATTAAAAAACAATATTGTTTAGCAGAAGAAAAAAAAGCGAGAAATTCCGCAAAAGCATGGGGGAAGGCGGAAAGCGGAAAGCGCAAGATCAATTTTTTAAATAGTCGGCACAAAAATGTAAATTTATTTTATACTGGATTAAAACAAACAGGTATAACATCGATTGTAGCAACATTAAAGTGGGTTCATCGGAAGGTGGATTACTATAAATTTAATATGGTGTTAACCAGTGAAAAATTTCGTCAATTGTGTGTATTTAATGTGTGCAATGGCCCTTGTACAGAGAACTTTATGCCCGAACAAAGCTTACTTTGCTTCAAAGGAAATTACATAACTTCCTTTGAACTTTTGTACCCAAACCTTTCTCTCATTGAGACAAAGGCTTGCGCACCCTTGCGCAAAAGTAGAGGCAAAAGTTTTTTTTTACGAAAAAGTCAAAGGGTTTGCAACTTCAAGAAAAATAATCATAAAACATTGATGCAGACAAAAAATAGAATCATTTGGATAACATTAACGGATCAAGTTAAAAACAAAAATACTCGTACTGAAATTTGGTTGAAGTTGCAGCAATTCAAACAACCTTTTGTCATGAACAATAACAAACTTTTGCGTACGAAAAACTTTTGCGTACGCACTTTTTTAGCATGGGCGGAAGGCGGAAGGCGGAAGGCGGGTAGCGCAACCAGCAAGGCTGCTTCGACCAGGGATGTTCCATTATTCGGCAAAAGCAAACGAAAAACAAAATTTAATGTAACGCAAAAAATGAACAAAGCATTATTTGATTTGAAATTAAATAAAAATGCTTATAATTTAAAAAACCAACTGCTTTTTTTAAATGATTCTAATACAATTTGTTTCAATTTCATAAATACATTTGCAAACATTAATTATGGTACTAGTCAATCAAAACATAAGTTAATTTTAGATAGCTTTAATTTTGAGCAACACCAAAATCGATTTAAATTGAACAATGAATTTAAAACTGACTATACTAATGATTTTAATTTTTCACAACCGTGTACTAAAGTTAAAAATTTTTATGCTGACCAAACTTGTTTTAATCGTTATTTCTTAACTACAACAGATAGTTTTAAAAATGATTACTTATGCGCAACATTTACAGGTTTGAAGAAACCGGTGAAACATGATCCTGTGACCAATTTTTGTGTTCCATTGTCGATCATGCGTCGGGGTATTTTCAAACGCCATAACTATATTCGCTGGTCCTTTTCATGGGATCAGTTGAAATTAACTAAAAATGGGTATACAAATTGGACACATAAGCAAAAAAAAAAATTTGATTTTCGACGTGTGGTAAATTTTTACCGTTATT
>Ga0207421_10006678_pt1 | contig 12512 bp, 12 predicted proteins | sample SodLakKL_010_SED_4_FD_187542 | JGI IMG/M metagenome (GOLD analysis project Ga0207421, IMG submission 187542) | Alkaline sediment microbial communities from Lake Tanatar, Kulunda Steppe, Russia - 8KL_010_SED (SPAdes) (version 2) | ecosystem: Environmental > Aquatic > Non-marine Saline and... | reverse complement strand
TAAAGCCTAGTCCGGCGGCCACACTGAAATTGCTCCGGCCAAGGGGCATGTCCTGCATGGCCTCAATGCTGACGCCGCGCTGGATGGTATTCAGGTCCATCCCGTCCGGGGTGTCCTGCCATACATCCGTAAACAAAGTCACCATAAAGCGGTCGGTGGGATGCATGCGGGGTGGTTCAAAGGCTTTTACAGTAACGGAAGCCAGTATCAGAATGATCGCGATGGGGAGCAGGGTTCTTTGCATAAGTCTGTATTTTATGTATGTCTATATGCCAAAAAGACGAAAGGGCTACGCTTTATTATGCGTGCTTTTAATTCAGGTCAGATGCGAGGCGTAAGGAAGCAGATGGCCTGAATAATGCAGGCTAAGTGCCTGGCTTGGTAAAGGTATACATTTCTTGGCAATGTTTTGTTCACCGGTTAGTTTGTTAACGTGTATGCCCGGCAAATATTTGGCGTGTATCATCTCTGTCAGCAAAAACCCACTGGCTGCCCTATATGCTGGTGTCGTGTCCATGCCAGGGTGTCGCTTGAGTCGCAGCGTTCTTTTCTAAGCGCAAAAAAGAGAACCGCGCATCGCATGAGCCATGTATGGGTTTTATTTTGCAGAGATGAGGAAATAGATCAAGACTTGGGCCCGGCTAAAGTAGCGTTGAGATGACACTAGAAGTCCATGTACTTTTCAAACGAGGCCCAGTAAGGCATCGACACCTTCATCTTTCTCCCGGTTTTCAATACCTTTTCAAACTGACTCTTCTTTTCAGCTTCGCCATATTTCATGTGCGTATCCATCGCTGCCTGCATTTCGTCACCCATGCCGGCAGCGATCATCCGTGTGAGCAGAAACCGGGGCAGGAAAAACCGGTTGAATGGGAACAGGTCAGCCTTGCCGGCACCTCTTTTCCGGCAAACCTTCTGGCCTTCCTTTAGTGCCAGGATGTATTGCTTCAACAAGGTTTTGTTTTCTGCCAGTAACCTGGCGCCACCAGCCTTGCTCAGCAAGCCGGGTGTGATGGCCGACACAAGGTAACGCCCGCACAGGTAGTCGCGTATCCTGTGGTGGATTTTAGGCTGCATGCCGGCCTTTTTCAATAGCTCAGCAAATTGGGTCGTCCGCTCGCTCGCCTTGCCATCAGGCTCTCCAATAAGGGTATATCCCTTCCCGAAAAGATAGGTGCTGATGCCGTTATCAAGGTGTCCGCCCATCACCATTTCCGGGTAACCCAGGAAGTACCTGCCTTTGGGAAGCAGTTTGTTTGCCAGCTGCAGCTCATCCCAGATGTTCCCGAGAAACAGAATGTCTGCCGTGCCTGAATGCTTGGCTACAAAGGGAATCGTATCGTTCCACTGGTTGCTGCGTACGCTGACAACAATAAGGTCAAATGTCTGTTTGGAATGCAGGTTGTCAATCACCTTGGGCCGGAACACGGTGTTGCCGTGATCCGATTGTCTGCTCCGCATGTCGCTGTAGGTGATGGCCTGGCCAGAATTTGCATAGCGCACCATGCGAAGCTTCCGCACGAAGAGCGTTACGTCAAAGCCGGCTTCTGCCAGCTGCCAGGCGTAGGTGGTACCAATCACACCTGCACCGAAGATCAAAATTTTCATGTGTTTATAATTTTTATATTTCGGGCACATGAACCGAGCACTTGCGAGCTCGGCGAAGCCAAACGCGCCATGACATAATCATTCTCGTGTGTGTCAATAGATTGGCATGGCTCGTTTCATGTGATTATACTTTTTTCGTGTTTTTGATTATCTGATGTTTGTGTTTTTTGCGGGGCTGCTATTGGTTTTTAGCTTTGGGCTTTCTTGCCAATAGCCAATAGCTAATAGCCAATAGCCAATAGCCAACAGCCAATAGCCTACTTAGTCTGAAAGCCCCCGTGACAATAACCATCCCCTGGTATAACAAAAATCCTGACCAGGGTCTTCATTATACAAAAAAATCTCTTCAAAAATAAGAACAGTTCCGCATATTTTGCATTATTTTTACAGATTATCCTGGTCTGGGGGAGCTTTTTTGATCCAATGTCTTATCATACAGGGAAAACATACCTCGACACCCCGATTGAATACCTGAAAGGGGTTGGTCCCAAGCGTGCTGAGCTGCTGCGGGCAGAGGCAGACATCCATACATTTGGCGACCTGATCACCTATTATCCTTTCAGATACATCGATCGCAGCCGGTTTCACAAAATCCAGGAGGTTACTGCTGACATGCCCTACGTGCAGATCCGGGGAAAGATATCCCACATCCAGCTGCATGGGCGTCATCGAACCACCCGGATGACTGCCAGGCTGAGTGACAAAACCGGCAGGATGGAGCTTGTTTGGTTCAGGGGGATTCAATGGCTGAAAGACCAGTTTAAGCCGGGTGTTGAATACATCGTGTTTGGAAAGCCAAGCCCTTTTGGCGACGGTTTTTCCATCGCACATCCTGAAGTGGAGCCAGTTACCCCCGGTGCCATCAACCAGGGGTCCCAGATGCAGCCGGTATATCCCTCTACAGAAAAACTCAAATCCAGGGGGCTCGATAGCCGGGGAATCGGGAAGTTGCTCAAAACCCTGATCCCCACAGCCAAAAAACATATCAGCGAGTCTCTGCCTGAGCGTGTGATCAAATCCCTGAGCCTGCTGCCCAAGTCGGAAGCTCTGGTGCATGTACATTTTCCGGAAGACGTCCTCAAGCTAAAAAAAGCCCGGGCAAGGCTTAAGTTTGAGGAGCTCTTTTATATTCAGCTCAACCTTTTGCGACAAAAACTTTTGCGCAACGAGCGAGCGACCGGGTATGTATTCCCAGACATTGGTGACCATTTCAATGGCTTTTATCACCAACGCCTCACGTTCTCACTTACTGGTGCACAGAAGCGGGTGCTGAAAGAAATCAGGGGAGACACCCTTTCAGGAAGGCAGATGAACCGCTTGCTGCAGGGCGACGTAGGCAGTGGCAAGACCGTGGTGGCCGTGATGAGCATGCTGATGGCGCTGGACAATGGTTTCCAGGCTTCCCTGATGGCACCCACGGAGATTTTGGCCTTTCAGCATTACGAGTCGGTGCGTGCGATGCTCGACAGCCTGGGAATCCGGGTCGGACTGTTGACCGGCTCCACGAAGGCCGCGGAAAGAAAAACCATTTTGCGGGAGCTGGAAGCGGGTGAACTGCACATCCTGATCGGCACGCACGCCTTGATAGAGGATGTGGTGCGCTTTAAGAAACTTGGCATGGTCGTAATCGACGAGCAGCATCGTTTTGGCGTGGCCCAGCGTGCCAGGCTCTGGAAAAAGAGTGCGGCGCTGCCGCACGTACTGGTGATGACCGCCACGCCGATACCGCGCACCCTGGCAATGACCCTGTATGGCGACCTCGATGTATCGGTGATCGATGAATTGCCCCCGGGACGCAAGCCCATTAAAACCGTGCATCAATACGACCGCAACCGGTTGAAGGTTTTTGGTTTCATGCGTGAGCAGATCAGAAAAGGCCGGCAGATATACATTGTGTATCCCTTGATCAAGGAATCAGAGAAACTCGACCTCAAGGACCTCCAGGATGGTTATGATAGCATCGTGCGGGAATTCCCGCCTCCGGAATATGCCGTGAGCATTGTCCATGGAAAAATGAAGCCTGCCGACAAGGATTACGAGATGCAGCGTTTCGTGGACGGACAGACCCACATCATGGTGGCGACCACCGTGATCGAGGTGGGCATTGATGTGCCGAATGCTTCCGTGATGGTGATTGAAAGCGCTGAGCGGTTTGGGTTGTCGCAGCTTCACCAGTTGCGCGGCAGGGTGGGCCGGGGCGCTGACCAATCCTATTGCATTTTGATGTCGAAGGATGAACTCAGTGCGGATGCCCGCAAACGATTGTCGGTGATGGTTTCGAGCAATGACGGTTTTGCAATTGCTGAGACCGATTTGCAGCTTCGCGGCCCTGGCGACCTGCAGGGCACCCAGCAGAGCGGCATCCTCGACCTGAAGATCGCTGACCTTACCGAAGATGAGCCCATCCTCAAATATGCCCGGGACCAGGCCAGGCAACTCTTAAAGATGGATCCTGAGCTGACAGACAGGGCCCACGCCGTCGTACGCCGCCGCCTGCAGGAACTTTATCCCGATAAACTTTTCTGGGGCCGTATCAGCTAGCAAACATCCTGCAACATGATCGCTTGCCTGGCAAATATGCCGATGTGGGACCTGCCACATTGTTTGCTTTTTGTCTGCCTTGGTTTTTAATGATGCGTGTTGTTGTCCTGGGCAAACCGGTCTTTTCCATATCCTGGGTGCTGCATTGGGATGCAAATGAGATGCTTTCTCTGCAGGTCATTTCAGCGCATCCAAGGACCGACCATGCATCCATGGTGCAATCAAGAAGGGCAGTGCCAAAAATGAGAAGCCGCTCCTGGAAAATCCAGGAACGGCTGTCTCGGGTTGGGGTTGGGGGTAATCTATGTCAGGGTTGTTTAGTTCAGCCTGAATCGGATGGGCATGTTAAACTGTACCCTCACCGGCTGGCCTCTCTGGCGGCCTGGCTCCCAACGGGGCATCATATTAACTACCCTGACGGCTTCTTCGTCGCATCCACCACCGATCCCGCGCAGTACGCGGACATCGGTTACGCTGCCGTCGGTTTCCACCACAAAGGTGACAAACACGGTGCCCTGGATGCCGGCTTCGCGTGCCATGGTGGGGTAACGGAGGTTGTCTTCGAGAAACCTTTGCCTGGCCTCCTCACCACCGGGAAACTCCGGCTGGTCTTCTACCACGGTGAAGATCACGTCCTCATCCACTTCCTCTTCTTCTTCAATCTGGATGGGGGTAAACTCCTGTACCTCAGTAAATACATCAGCGTCCACATCAATGGTGAACTCCTCTTCCAGCTCGACATCATCATCTACGATGATAAGCTCCTGTGAGGGCTCAGGTGGAGGTGGGGGCGGGGGTTGCTCCTGGCGCGTGATCGGAATGTCTTCCTCTTCGATGAAGTCAATCTCAAGCGTGCCGAGGTCAACCCGGGTGCGCTCGTATTGCCTCCACTCGAAGGCAACAAGCGTAGCTGCAAGCGCAAACGCAATCCCGATCTGCAAAAAGATGCGCTTTTTGTTCTCGAGGTCTGCTTTCGGTGTTTTTTTTGGTTCCATAATGTCTTATAACTGGTTGGTTCTGTAGCTGTTTTACTTCGTAACCAAAACGTGGCCAAATGAGTTTGCTAATATACAAAGTATTTTAGAAAGTGCAAGCCACGATTTTTAATTTCTGCCTTTAATTTTTTTTGAAGCCTGGCTGAATTCCCATGGCCATCAAAACAACCCCAAAAATCGTTCCAAAAGCATTTGCGACGATGTCAGGAATGTTCCCATGTCTGTCAGCGAGGCAGCAATGCTGGTAATATTCAGTCAGGATGCCATAAGCCAGGCCTATGAGCAGGGCCATCAGGATGTGCATGGTTCCTGCCTGCCTGTTTCCAGCCTGTTTACCCAATCCCAGGATGAGTAAAACGCCAAATATGGCAAACAGGAGAAAGTGGACTGCTTTGTCTGCATGCGGCAACCCCAGCAAGGGAGTTTCCGGGATTTGATCTGATGGCATGCTGATGACCATAAAGATCACCACTGCCCAGAAAAAAGCCGGCAGCAACCACCAGTAACTCGCATGTTTGTTGGGAACGGTCAAGTCCGTATCAGGCGTCAATGTGTTCCTTGTACTCCCCAGCACTCAACAGGCCATCGGCTTCAGATGCATCAGCAACTTTGATCTTTACGATCCAGCCCTTGTCATAAGGATCCTTGTTGATGATGTCGGGTGTGTCTTCCAGCGCTTCGTTAAACTCGGCAACCTCACCGCCTACAGGCATAAAAAGATCGGAAACCGTTTTTACGGCTTCAATGGAGCCAAAGGTCTCTTCTTGGTCCAGCTCTTCGCCAACGGTGTCCACTTCTACAAAGACAATGTCGCCCAGCTCGCTTTGCGCGAAATCGGTGATGCCAACCGTAGCCGTGTCGCCTTCAATTTTCACCCATTCGTGGTCCTTGGTGTACTTCAGGTTCTCAGGAATATTCATTTTCAAGGGGTTTAAGATGGTTTTGTGTGTTGTTTCTTTTACAGGCCAAAAATACAATCATTTTTTTTACCCGCAAAAAATTAAAACAACCCCAGCTCCAGCATGGCCGCCTCCGACATCCTGTCCTTGGTCCATTGGGGCTCGAAAACCAGCCTGACCTTTGCGTCTATTACCCCGTCGACTGCCTTGACGGCATTTGCCACTTCTGCCGGCATCTTATCTGCCACCGGGCAGTTTGGATTTGTAAGCGTCATGGTGATGTGCACTACCCCGTCATCTTCTACCTGGATGTCGTAAATTAAGCCCAGGTCATACACGTTCACCGGAATTTCCGGGTCGTGCACGGTTTTGAGTGCGCCTTCCACAGCTTCTTTGGATACTTTGCTCATATATTTTAATTTTTGCTTTTTTGAAACGCCAGTGCATATAGCTTCATTTGCTTGATCATGTTGAGCAAGCCGTTGGAACGCGTTTGCGAAAGGTGCTCCTTCAGGCCGATCTCATCGATAAAGGTCATCTCCGCATCGACGATGTCGGCCGGGGGCTGGCCGGAGAGTACGCGGATCAGCAGGGCCACGATCCCCTTGGTGATCAGCGCATCGCTGTCGGCGGTGTAGTATACCCGGCCATCCTCATAGCGCGCGTGCAGCCAAACCTGCGCCTGGCAACCCGAGATCAGGTACTTCTCCTCTTTGTATTGATCGTCGATTTTGGGTACCGACTTGCCCAGCTCGATGAGGTAATTGTACTTGTCCATCCAGTCGTCGAAGAGCGCGAACTCTTCAATCACTTCCTGTTCCTTTTCCTTGATTGTTGACATGGGACGCTTGTGTTTTTATTTGGGAGTTGGTCGAATTAACGCATGAGCGCTTTTTTCTCCTCTTCGCTGAGGTTGATGTCGGCCTTGGTCTTGAAAGGCGTTGGTCGCGACAGGATGAGGAAGATCAGGATGATGGCCAGCACCACCATCAGGTTGGTGTCGGCGGTGAGCACGAAAAAAAGACACGTAAACAGTCCGGCGAGTCCGATGAACAGGAGCCGCTTATTAATGAACTCGTGGTATTGGTGGAGTTTGTCCTCCAGCAAGGCATCTTCGGGGATTTTTTTGATGCCTGCCTGGGGCCAGGCGTAAGCAAAGACCAGGAAGATGGCCGTGATGGCGATGCTGACGGCCTGCAGGTAGCTGAACAGCACGGCATCGTAGCCCAGGATGGCTCCCAGGTTGCTGACATAAATGGAGGATATCAGCAGCAGGATGATGAGCGCAAAAAACACCGTGCTGTACATCCGGTTCATTTTCTTAAAAATGCTGAGCGCCTCTTCAGACATGCTTTCCTTGATTTTCGTTTGCTTTCTGCCTTGCTTGTGTCCGTTCGTGAGTCCCGCGACTGGTCTGCTCCGGGGATCTCCCTGGTCGTGTATGATACAGGCAAAGGCCGTCAGCGGGCGGGCCGTCAGCCATTGCTTGTGGCCGGACTATCCGAACATCTCCCTGACTTTTTGCAGGCCTTCGATCATCTTATCGATCTCTTCCTGTGTGTTGTAAGCTGCAAATGAGGCCCTCACCGTGCCGGGGATCCCGTAAAAATCCATCAGTGGCTGGGCACAATGATGTCCTGTGCGCACGGCCACACCGAGCTTGTCCAGGATGGTGCCGGTATCATAAGGATGGATGTCTTCAAAAAGAAAGGACACCACACTGGTTTTTTGTTTGGCCGTGCCAATGAAACGTACCTTTTCGAGTTTGCGGAGTTGCTCCACGGTGTAGTCGTGCAACTGTTGTTCGTGGGCCGCAATATTGTCCAGCCCGGCATCCAGGATAAAGCTTACGGCGGCATCCAGGCCCAGCACATCCGCTACATTTGGAGTGCCTGCTTCAAACTTAAAGGGCAATTCATTGTAAGTGGTCTTCTCAAAGGTGACCTCTTTGATCATCTCGCCACCACCCTGGTATGGTGGGAGTTGATTCAGCCATTCCTCCTTGCCGTATAAGACCCCTACGCCCATCGGGCCATACATTTTGTGTCCGGAGAAACAGTAAAAGTCGCAATCGATTTGCTGGACGTCAATGTGCAGGTGCGGTGCGGCTTGGGCGCCATCGATCAGTACCGGGATGTTTTTTTCGTGCGCCTTTTTCACCAATTCTTCCACCGGGTTGATGGTACCCAGCGCGTTGCTGACGTGGGTTACAGCGACCAGCCGGGTCTTATCGCTGAGTATCCCGTCATAGGCCTCCATATCCAGCTCGCCTTTGTCGTTGATGGGGATGACCCTGAGCTTTGCACCGTGCTCCTGGCAGGCGATCTGCCAGGGTACGATGTTGGAATGGTGCTCCATGGTGGAGATCAGGATCTCGTCGCCTTCGTTCACGAACTTTTTGGAAAAGCTGTTGGCTACCAGGTTGATGGCTTCGGTGGTCCCCCGGGTAAAGATGATCTCGTGCGATTCGCCCGCGTTGATGAAGCGCCGCAGGTTGTTTCGGGCAGCCTCATAGGCTTCCGTGGCGATGTGGCTCAAATAATGTGCGCCGCGGTGGATGTTGCTGTTTTCGTTTTCGTAATAATAGCGCAGCCGCTCAAGCACCACCAGGGGTTTTTGTGTAGTTGCTGCATTGTCGAAATAGATCAGCGGCCGTTTGTTGATCTCGGTTTCCAGTATCGGAAAGTTCTTTCTTATGGCATCTGCATTGATGGGCATAGGCGTAGCTGGTGTATTTTAAAGTTTACTCAGGTCGATGTTGAAGGCCGTGGGCTCCTTGCTGTTGCAATGCAGCACGCACTGGTCGCAGATGGACAGTTCGCCCTTCAGTCTTTTCTCTACCAGGTGACTGATCCGGTCGCGCAACGCATCGATGGAAATCTTCTGGACCACTTCACCGGCAAAGGCCACCATCATCATTTGCCGGGCAGTCCTTTCGCACAGGCCGCGTGATCGCAGGTAGAACATGGCTTCGGGGTCGAGTTGCCCCACGGTGGCTCCGTGCGAACACTTCACGTCGTCGGCATAGATCTCCAGGTGCGGCTGTGTATTGGCCTTGGCCTCGTCGGTAAGCAGGATGTTCTTGTTGTTCTGATGGGCTTCCGTTTGCTGTGCGTGTCTTCTGACCAGCACCTTGCCCGAAAATACCGCCTTGGCTTCATCATCCAGGATCCCCTTAAAGAGCTGGTCGCTGCGGCTGCCGGACGCCACGTGGTCGATGTTGACCTGGTTGTCGACGTGCTGGTTGCTGTCGACCAGATAGAGGCCGTAATGTTCGGCATGCGCGCCACTCTCCAGGATGCTGTGGTCCACGATGTTTTTGGTGAACCCGCCATTCAGCGTGATGATGTTGGAGCTGACGTGGCTCGATGCCTTCTGACTGAAAAAGCTGTTGGTGACCAGGGCTGAATTGCGGCCCTTGTTCTGGATCTTATAATGGTCGATCCGGGCCTCCTTGTCAGCAAATACTTCGGTGACCGTATTGGTAAAGCTGACATTGTGTGTAAGCGAGTGGTCGCAATGCACAATGGTGAGTTCGGCGCCCTTTCCTGCGATGATCAGGTGCCTGGGCTGCAGGAATACCGGTTGTTCCGCATTGACGATGTTGATCAGCTGAATGGGTTTTTCCACCTGCACGCCGTCTGGCACGTGGATGAAGAGTCCATCCTGCAGGAAAGCCGTGTTCAGGGCGGTCATCTCGTAATGATCCGGGTTGGCGGCCTTGCCGATGTATTCATCCACCAGCTCCGGGTAAACCTCCATCGCTTTTGCCAGGCTGCCGATGATGGTGCCATTGCTGAGGCGGGTAAGCGGAGCATGTTTGTACACGTACCATCCATTCAGCAGCGTCAGGCTGTAAGTGTCCAGGTCATATACATCACAGGTGAAGATCTTGTCGATGTCCATGTTTCGGCTCTTGTTGCTGAAATCGAACGAAAAGTCGGTCTTCAGCAGGGGGGTCAGGTCGGTAAACCGCCAGCTTTCCTTTTTGATGGAAGGAAAGCCGTTTTGGCGGAACCTGGAGAGCGCATGCTCCCTGATCCGGTTCACCAGCGGCGTGGCCTGGCCTTGTATGGCATCCTGTTCCTTGTGATAAAGATCCAGCAGTTTTTCTTTCATTTTTTAAAGATTGTCAAAATGTCAACACTTCCGCTCCTGGCTTTTGCCACGATTGTCTCCGCAGCCCAGGTGCTGCGGCTACGGGTCGTTCAATTCCCTTCAAATTATCCTGCAGCAAATCACATGCTTTTTTTTTGCGCTCCACATCCCGTTCAGGCAGGGTTTTCCGCGCCCGCGTCTTTCCTGATCCAATCATATCCTTTCTCTTCCAGCTCCAGGGCGAGCTCCTTGCCGCCGCTCCTGATGATCCTGCCGTCGAACAGCACGTGCACGAAATCGGGCACGATGTAGTCAAGCAGCCTCTGGTAGTGAGTGATCACCACGGTGGCATTGTCTTTCCGGCGCAGCTTGTTCACGCCCTTGGCCACCACCTTGAGGGCGTCAATGTCCAGGCCGGAGTCGGTCTCATCGAGGATGGCCAGCCGGGGCTCCAGCAGCGCCATCTGAAAAATTTCGTTCTTTTTCTTTTCGCCACCGGAGAAGCCTTCATTCACCGACCTGTTGGTCAGTTTGGAATGGATCTCCACCATCTTCTTTTTCTCCTCCATGAGCTTCAGAAATTCGGCACCAGAAAGGGGGTCCAGCCCCAGGTGTTTGCGCTTCTCGTTGATGGCCGTACGCATGAAGTTGGCGATGCTTACGCCGGGGATCTCCACGGGATACTGGAACCCCAGGAAAATGCCCTCCCTGGCCCGCGCTTCCGCAGGCAACTCCAGGAGATCATGTCCGTCATATTCAACGGTGCCCCGGTCGATATCAAAATTTTCCCTTCCGGCAATCACCGAAGCCAGGGTGCTTTTACCCGAGCCATTCGGTCCCATGATGGCGTGTACCTCGCCTTCCTTCACCTCCAGGTTTAACCCCCGGATGATCTCCTTGCCGTGTATGGAAACAGCTAAATCTTTAATGCTAAGCATGGTAAAAAATGTCTAAATGTCTAAACGTCAAAATGTCAAAAAGTCGAAATGTCCAAAAGTCACATAAAACCTCAGGCAACCTCAAACTTCAAATCCCGAATCGCTTCGCTTTCCGAATCACTGCGTTCTCGGGACTTTCAGCTCGGGACTTCGCTGCCGCTCAGCCTCAAACCCATCTTCCCCCTCAACCTCAACCCCATTTTCCCCCTCAACCTTAACCTTCATCTTAACCTTATCCTACGCTTCCTTCAAGGCTGACGGACAGCAATTTTTGTGCTTCCACGGCAAACTCCATCGGCAGCTTGGAGAGCACCTCCTTGGCGTATCCATTTACGATGAGCCCGATGGCGCCTTCCATGTCGATGCCCCGTTGCATGCAGTAAAACAACTGGTCTTCAGAAATTTTGCTGGTGGTGGCCTCGTGTTCAACTACGGAGGAACGGTTCCCCACATCCAGGTAGGGAAAGGTGTGTGCACCGCTTTGGTCTCCGAGCAGCAGGGAGTCGCACTGGGAAAAGTTGCGGGCGTTTTCTGCATTTTTGCTCGTCTTGACCAGTCCGCGGTAGCTGTTGTTGCTTCGCCCTGCCGAGATCCCCTTGCTGATGATCGTGCTTTTGGTGTTTTTTCCAAGGTGGATCATCTTGGTGCCGGTATCGGCCTGCTGTTTGTTGTTGGTCACGGCCACCGAATAAAACTCGCCAGTGGCGTTATCCCCTTTCAGGATGAGGCTGGGGTACTTCCACGTCACGGCCGAGCCGGTCTCCACCTGCGTCCAGCTGATCCTGGAGTTTTCCCCTTCACAGATTCCTCTTTTGGTTACGAAGTTGTATACGCCGCCTTTTCCCTCCTTATCGCCGGGCCACCAGTTCTGCACCGTGGAATATTTCACTTCCGCGTCCTTGTGGGCAATGATTTCTACGATGGCGGCGTGCAGCTGGTTCTCGTCGCGGATTGGTGCCGTGCAGCCTTCCATGTAGCTGACATAGCTGCCCTCTTCGGCCACGATCAGGGTTCGTTCAAACTGACCGGTGTTCGCCGCATTGATCCGGAAATAGGTCGACAACTCCAGCGGGCACTTTACCCCTTTGGGGATGTAGGCAAAGGAGCCGTCGCTAAACACTGCGGAGTTGAGGGCGGCAAAGAAATTGTCGGTGTAAGGTACGACACTCCCCATGTGTTTTTTGATGAGGTCTGGGTGTTTTTGCAGGGCCTCGCTGAAGGAGCAGAAAATGACGCCTTGTTCTGCGAGGGTCTCCTTGAAGGTAGACCCCACGGATACACTGTCCATCACGGCATCGACCGCCACACCGGCAAGCTGCTTCTGTTCGTCAAGCGGTATGCCCAGCTTTTCAAAGGTTTCCAGGAGCTCTGGATCCACCTCGTCCAGGCTTTCATACTTGGGCTTCTTGCGTGGGGCTGAATAGTAGATCAGG
>Ga0207421_10006677_pt1 | contig 12517 bp, 12 predicted proteins | sample SodLakKL_010_SED_4_FD_187542 | JGI IMG/M metagenome (GOLD analysis project Ga0207421, IMG submission 187542) | Alkaline sediment microbial communities from Lake Tanatar, Kulunda Steppe, Russia - 8KL_010_SED (SPAdes) (version 2) | ecosystem: Environmental > Aquatic > Non-marine Saline and... | reverse complement strand
ATCTCCGGCTTCGCCGGCCTGCGGCCAACTCTGGCCGCCTGCCGTGCCGGTGGCATTCTGGGGTTGGCCAATAAGGAATCGGTGGTATGCGCGGGGGCGCTGCTGATGGATGAAGTCAAAGCATCCGGCGTGACGCTGGTGCCGGTGGACAGTGAGCATAATGCACTCTACCAGTGTTTGCTGGGTGAGAGCCGGGCGGAGGTGGCTCAGCTGATTCTGACGGCATCGGGAGGGCCCTTCTGGGATCTCGAACCCGGGGAGCTGCATTCGGTGACGCCCCGGGAAGCACTGGACCATCCGAGGTGGGACATGGGGGACAAGATTTCCATCGATTCGGCGACGTTGATGAACAAAGGACTGGAGCTCATCGAGGCACACTGGCTGTTCGGTTTTCCGCTGGACAAAATTGAAATTGTGGTGCACCCCCAGAGCGCCGTGCACTCCATGGTGCGTTTCTCCGATGGATCAATCAAGGCACACGCCGGACCAACTGACATGCGGTATCCCGTGCAGTACGCGTTGAGTTTTGGGGAGCGCTGGGAGGATCCCGGATACGCGGGATTTTCCCTGGCGGGTGCAGAATGGAGATTCGAAGCACCGGACGAGGAACGTTTTCCCTGTCTGAGTCTGGCCCGCCAGGCGGCTGATCAGGGCGGACTGTACCCGACAGTACTGGTCAGTGCCGATGAGGTGGCGGTAGAGGCATTTCTGTGCGGACACATAGGTTTTATGGACATCCCGCACCTGGTGCAGAACGCCCTGGAACACCTGCCTCCACCGTACAGCAGAGCAAAGGAACCGGGGCTGGACGATATTGCAGGGGTCGATGAATGGGCGCGGGACCACGTGCAGAGAGTTATAATGGAAATGTGAACGAAAAAGCGTGCGTGAATATGGAGGGGTGACGTTTGCCTGGCACAATTCTCATGACTATCCTGGTCCTCAGCTTCATCATCCTGGTGCACGAGCTGGGACATTTTATCGCGGCTCGGAGGGCGGGAATTCTGTGTCACGAATTCTCTATAGGTTTCGGTCCTGCTCTTTACTCCTGGGATGACGGCGAGACCCACTTCTTTGTCCGCTCTATTCCTCTCGGGGGATACGTACTGATGGCTGGTGAAGTTGCCTCTCCCGCGGAGGAGGGCAATGTGCAGACACCTTATCCCCCCGCGGAGCCCGGCCGTAACTTGGCGGACAAGAGTGCCCTGCAGCGTATGACCGTATTTGCCGCGGGGCCCGCCACCAATTTCCTGGCCGCAATGGTGTTATTTTTCGTCATTTTCGGCGTGGTAGGAATCCCGCAGCCCACCTCGCAAATCGAGCGGGTTGAAGCCGGTTACCCGGCGGAGGAAGCCGGGATCGAGGTGGGAGACCGGATCGCAGCCATAAACGGCGTGCAGACGGAGACCTGGGAGGACGTGGTGCGGGAAATCCGCGGCCGGCCGGGCGAGGAGACCACGATCACTGTGGAGCGCGACGGGCAGAGACAGGAAGTATCCGTGGAGATTGGTTACAGCCCGCACGAGGAAGGCATCGGTTACATCGGCATTCAGCCCACCAGCCATCCGGTTCGCCAGTCCCTGCCTGCCGCAGCCATCGAGGCTGTCGCGTGGACGGCCATGGTGTTCGTGATGCTGGTGGAGGTGTTCATCAACCTGCTGGGCGGTGAGACTGAGGCACTCCTGGGCATTGTGGGAGTCGGTGCCGAGGTCGGGCGGGCAGCCGAAATGGGACTGGCCAATGTGCTGTGGACGACGGCAAGCATCAGTGCCAGCATCGGCTTTTTCCAGCTGCTGCCGATCCCTGCTCTGGATGGTTCCAAACTGCTGTTCTTGCTGGTGGAGGTAATCCGCGGGCGTCCACTGGACCCGAGAAAAGAGGGCCTCATTAACTTCATTGGATTCGCCTTTTTGATCCTGTTGGTGATCTATATTACCTTCCAGGATATAGCACGCCTGCTGTGAACACGGATGCTCGGCAGTGCGGTGGCTCCACCGGCACCAGGAGGGAGAAATATGACCGATCGACCGCCACTTTCGCGCAGAAATACCCGAACGGTGATTGCCGGTTCAGTTAGCCTGGGTGGAGGGGCTCCAGTTGCGGTTCAATCTATGACCAATACCGATCCTCACAACCCGGCGGCCACTCTCCAGCAGATTTCTCGTCTGGCCGCCGCCGGGGCGGAGCTCGTGCGGGTTGCGGTGCCCGATGCTGCTGCCGCTGAGGTTCTCGAGCAGCTCTGTCTGCAGTCAACGGTCCCCCTGGTGGCCGACATCCACTTCGATCACAGATTGGCGCTGGCGGCTATCGCGGCCGGCGTGGCAAAAGTCCGGATCAACCCGGGCAATATAGGCTCGCGTCGCCGCGTTCGGGAGGTCGCCTCAGCCGCAAGAGATGCCGGTGTCCCGATCCGCATCGGGGTCAATGCCGGTTCGCTGCCGCGCGACATACGGGAGGAGTACGGTGTCAGCGCGCGGGCAATGGTGGAGACCGCCTTGCGGGAGATAGGGACGCTGGACGATGTGGGTTTTTCCGACGTAGTCCTCTCTTTGAAGGCTTCGGATGTGTCCACCACGGTGGAGGCGAACGAGCAGATCAGCGGCCGCGTGGACATCCCGCTGCACCTGGGAGTGACAGAAGCCGGCGCGAAATGGAGGGGAACCATCAAGTCGTCCGTCGGTCTGGGGTATCTGCTCGGTCGCGGCATAGGAGACACCATCAGGATTTCCCTCACCGGCGATCCGGTGGACGAGGTCCGTACGGCCTGGGAGATTCTCGCCGCCTGGGGCCTGCGCAGGCGGGGGCCGGACATAGTGTCGTGCCCAACCTGCGGGAGATGCCGGGTAAATATGGCCGAGATCGTTGAGCAGGTGGAGCAGGGTCTGGTCGATTGCAGTGAGCCGATAACTGTGGCCGTCATGGGGTGTGAAGTTAACGGTCCAGGTGAGGCGCGGGAAGCGGATGTCGGCCTGGCCTGTGGCGAGGGCGTGGGCCTGTTGATGCGGGATGGCGAGGTGGTGGAAAAGGTGACCGAAGATGAAATGGTTGATTCCCTCCTGCAGCTGGTTCGCAGTTATCTGACACGAGACTGCCCCTCTCCCTGAATGGTACATTCCGGCAGACAACTTATCGTCGCCCGACGCATAAACTAGGCTTCGGAGGTGGTCGTCATCCGGATCCTCTTGCGCCGGGCGGAGGCCGCAGTAGGTGGCGCCGTGGCCGGGAGTCTTCTTCTTCTCGTGTTGTCTTCAGTCCTCACTTTCGGGATGGGTTCTCAGCGGGCCATCGGAGATATCCACTGGAGCGACCTGCTGATTCTCGTGGCAGTTTTTCTTGTCGTCACGCTGGTAGCGATGCGTCTGCAGGCGGCCCTGGTGCGGGTCAACAGTGACACATCTCATTCACCGGTCGCGGTGGCGCTTTACGCGGGTGCCATGCCGCTGTCGTCCGCCCTGTGGTTGGGCATCTTTGAGGGTTTGGAGGGACTGACCGGTATGCCTGCGGTCGGTGCAGCCGCGGCGCTGTCCGTCTCATGTGCGGTGGGGGCGGTGACAGCTCAGATGATGGATCCCGGTCGCGGGAGCGAACGGTGATCAGGTTGCCGCTCACCAGGTCAGCCGGTAAAATGGGTGAGTACTGGCGATTCATACTGGTGGGAGGAAGACAACATGGCACTTACTATCATGGCAACCAATGATGACGGTGTGTTTGCCCCGGGGTTGCGAGAAGCCGTGGCAGCGATGTGCAGGATTCCTGGCGCCTCAGTTTACGTCGTCGGACCGGCAGAGCAGTGGTCCGCCAAGGGTCACGCAATAACAATTGATCGTCCCCTTTACGCAGAACGTCTCCCTGACAGTGTGTTTGACACGCCCGCATGGGAGGTCTCCGGCAGTCCAGCTGACTGTGTCAAGCTGGGTCTGAATCACCTGATCCCTTCCGGGGAGACTGTCGATGTGGTGGTGTCCGGTATCAACAGCGGCCCCAACCTGGCCACCGACGTGCTGTACTCCGGCACTGTTGCCGCAGCCATTGAGGCGCAGTTGGAAGGTGTTCCCGGGGTGGCCGTCTCCCTCGGATCATTCTCGGAAGAGCGGGACAGCTACCGGACGGCTGCGGCATTCACAAAATGCCTACTGGATGTGCTTTCAGATTGTGAGGGTGAACCGTGCCTTCTCAACGTGAACGTGCCTGTTATTCCGGCCGAAGAAATTCAAGGGGTTTCGCTGACCGAGCTGGGTCCCTGCCCATACCGTCACTGGATCAAGGTTGAAGAGGACGATGCGGCTGGGAGCCGGTACTGGCTGAAGGCAGAGATGATCCGAGACGCGGCGCCGGAGGGTTCTGATCTGGCCGCCGTTGCATCGGACTGTATATCAATAACCCCGCTGGAGTTCTTCGATATAACCGACCGCTCACGCCGGGAGGTTCTGAAGCCGCTGCTTGGCAGGGTAGAGGAGAGCTTCTGCCGGTGATCCACAGCTTCCAGCTGTTTTCCCGTCGCGGTGCATAGTTTTCCTTCCTCTGGAGTAGATCTCAGAGTGAGTACCCATGAGGGCGCGCAGAAGGGGGAGGATGACCTTGAGAACGCGCGGAAGCTCGCCCGCAGAGGGAAGAACGGAAGGTATAAGCGGCGCGGCGATTGTCTTCGGCTTCGTCGTCACGGCCGTTCTGACGCTGGTGGCAGCGACAGTTACGTCGCTTCTCGTGCATTTCACTGCAGTTTCTGAGATGTCTGCAGCCTCGGCGATTTACTATGCCGCCATGCTGTGTGCAGCGGCGGGAGGTGCAGCCGCCGCCAGGCGCGCAGGGCGAATGGGCTGGCTGCATGGAGGTGCGGTGGGATTTCTGTACGCACTGGGATCGGTATCGGCTGCTTATGCGATGATTCCCGGACCCTTCGGACTGCTGGATGCGGCGGTACGTTTTCTGGCCGCCTGTGCGGTTGGTGTGCTGGGAGGCATAATAGGGATGAACCTGTGAGCCCAGCCTGGTTTTGATCTGATTTATTCCGATTCCGCCGCTTTTTGGCGGCGGATAACCCATGCCCGGGGATCTGCCGGGCGTTGGTCCATGTCTCGCCCGGAAAATACCCGTCTGCCCGATGGGGTCTTCATTTCATGGAATGCCCCGATCACGACACCCAGTCCGGGGAGGAAAGAGGCGGAATTCTCTTTCCGTCGTTCTCCGCTTCCAATTCCGGAAATTCGTGCACGAAGAGCTTATACGTGACGATATCCTGCACCGATCCATCTCGTGGCGGTGTCGCATTCTCATGCCCTGCTTCTGTCCAGCACGGCTCGAGATTTGCGAGGAAGGAGTATGCCGGGGGAATGAAGAATAACAGCACTTGAACCTCAGTCAGTGTCGGCTACACCATGCCGCAGGCCCTCCTCCACTGTTTGGGCCATGCCGGAGGTGCGGCGAAACGCTTGGAGGGGGAGTGTTTGCACGCATTTCTGAGGTGGGGGGATCTAATTGTCTGATGCATTGCAATGGCATCGAAGCCGTAGTTATCTCATGCCGATAGGGGGCGGACCGATTCCCGATTCGGTGGGCCCAGCGATGAAGAACCTCACCGGCTCTGACGAACCCACGGTCCTGATTGTAGCGAGCGACGCAGACGATGGACAGCGCCTTAAGCGTCGCCTCTTCGAACCGCCCGGAGGCACAGTGGAGATCACCACGCTGCAGCACATTAAGCAGGATGACCCATCGACTCTTGCAATCCTGGAGTTTGCCGACATTGTCTTCCTTGGAGGGGGGGATCAGGTTGAACTGGTCCGGCTGCTGCAGGATACGAGGGCAGAGGAGACGCTCCTCAGGCGGCTCTCTGAGGGAGTGGTGATCGCCGGCACCAGCGCGGGCGCTTCCGCCATGGGACGGATCATGCCGTGTGGGGGCACCGGATGGGGAGCACTGCGATGCGGGGGCATTCCCCTGAGTGATGCAGAAGATGTGAACGAGGATGTTTCCCCCCAGCCGGTGGTAATCGGTGAAGGTCTCGCTTTGATGGGCAATGTCATCATTGATCAGCACTTCTTTGCCCGGGATCGTTTCGGGCGGCTGGCCTATCTGGTCAGCCGATATCGGGAACAGGAAGTCGTCGGGCTGGGCCTGGACGAGTCCACTGCCGCGGTGATCGACTGGGCAGATGAAAGAATGCTTGTGTTGGGAAACGGGAGCGCTGCCGTGCTGCTGGCAGCCCGGTTTGACCGGGATACCACTGATGAGCCGGGACCCCTGACCTCATTCGGTCTCGAGGTGAACCTGCTGGCGGAGGGATATGGGTATGACATTGGGCGCCGGCGGCCCATGGCACGACAGGACGCCAGGGACCTGGTGGCCGCTACCATCGGGTGAGTTGGGCCGCCTGCGCTGAACAGCTGCGGGGAGATAGTTTCGGAGGTGAAAATTGTGAGCGACATTCGGATCGGCGATCATCCGATCCTGGACTTTGTGACCGGTCGAGAGGTTGAGTTCAGCTTCGAGGGGCAGAAACTGACGGGTTATGAGGGTGAACCTATTGCCGCTGCGCTGCATGCGGCGGGCATCAAGATCCTGCGTTACAGCAACGAGCTGAGGCGCCCCCGCGGCTTTTTCTGCGCCATCGGAAACTGTTCCGAATGCATGATGCGTGTGGACGGTCAATCCAATGTTCGCACCTGCATCGAGCCGCTGCGAGAGGGCATGCGGGTGCAGAGGCAGGACGGAAAAGGTGATTTGAGTGCGGGAATGTGAGATAGTCGTCGTCGGAGGTGGCCCCGCCGGCCTCACTGCCGCCCGTGAGGCAGGTGTGCACGGGGCTGAGGTTCTGGTTCTGGATCGCAACGACCGGGCCGGAGGGCAGCTTGTCAAGCAGACTCACCGGTTCTTTGGTTCCCGCGCCCAGCGCGCCGGTGTGCGCGGAATTGACATCGCGGACGTCCTGCTCGAGTCGGCACTCGATTGTCAGCGGGTGGACATATCCCTCAACAGCGACGTGATGGGCTTTTATCCCGACGGAGCTGTGGCCTATGAGAAAGAGGGAACCTGGAACAAGATACACCCCAAATGCCTGATAGTGACCACCGGGGCGGCTGAGAAATTCATCGCCTTCCCCGGCTGTGATCTGCCGGGCGTATACGGTGCCGGGGCGGTACAGACCCTCATGAACGTGCACGGTGTCCGGCCGGGCAAGAAGGTTCTGATGGTAGGGGCCGGTAACATAGGACTCATTGTATCTTACCAGTTGATGCAGGCCGGGGTGGACGTGCTGGCCATTATCGAGGCCCTGCCGGAAGTCGGCGGGTATACTGTCCACGCTTCGAAGGTTCGCCGTATGGGGGTGCCCATACTCACCGGACATACCGTGACCTGCGCACACGGCGAGGATCATGTGCAAGGTGCCACTGTTGTACAGCTGGACGAAAGCTGGAACCCCATAGAGGGCACCGAATCGGATGTCGAGTGTGATGCAATCTGCCTTGCCGTGGGTCTGAGTCCCCTGATTGATCTGCTGTGGCAGGCCGGCTGCTCCATGGGATTTGTGCCGGAGCTGGGCGGTTACGTACCGATGTGCGACGAAAATATGCGTACTTCGGCCCCAGGTGTGTACGTCGCGGGAGATGCCAGGGGCATAGAGGAGGCCTCAGCGGCCATGATGGAAGGCTCTCTGGCGGGGCTGGGCAGCGCCCACGCCCTCGACTACGTCTCCGAGGAGGATTATTCCCGGCGGCACGCAGAGATCAGCTCAGAACTGCAGACGCTGCGGTCCGGTCCCACCGCTCGACATATTCTCGACGGGTTTGGCAAGCTCCAGCAGGTCAGTCCCAGGACACAGAGGCTGACGGAAGGGAGTGAGGACACATGCTGAAAAAGGACGGTATACCGGCCGAGGAGGATGTGGCCATTATCACTCCCTCGGATGAACGTCGCGCCGCCGGCCCCGTGGCATGGGTGGAGTGTTTTGAAAAGATTCCGTGCGATCCCTGTCACGATGCCTGTCCCGCCGGAGCGATTGCCGAGTTTTCTGACATAAATGATCTGCCGTCCGTCGAGCACGACGAATGTACCGGATGCGGGCTGTGCGTGTCGGCCTGCCCCGGCCTGGCCATTTTCGTCATTGACGAGACCTACTCGGAGGAGAAGGCTCTCATCCGTCTTCCTCATGAGTTCAGCCCGGTGCCGGAGCCGGGCGATGAGGTCCCACTTCTGAACCGGGCCGGGGAGGAAGTCGGCACGGGAGAGGTGGACCGCGTGCAGAAGCCCGCCGCGTTTGATCGTACGGCGGTGGTGTGGGTGATCATCCCCCAGGAGCTGGTGAGAGATGTTCGTGCGATCGGGAAAGTAGGGGGGCGACCATGAGAGAAGAAGATACCATCATATGCCGTTGTGAAGATGTGACCCTGGCCGACATCCGCACGGCACTGGATGAAGGCCTCACTGATTTCGAGGAGCTGAAGCGAATGCTACGGTGCACCATGGGCTCATGCCAGGGAAGGACGTGCCGGGAGCTGATCCTGAGGGAGATTGCTGCTGCTCGCGGCGTGGCTCCAGATGAGGTGGAGATTCCGGTCTATCGACCCCCCACCGCTCCGGTGCGGCTGGGTGAGTTGGCGGAGGCCTACGAGCGCCGTGGAGGTGATGATGGCGATGAATGATACGGCAGAGGCGGTTATAATCGGGGGCGGCATAATTGGCTGTGCCACGGCGTTCGAGCTGGCAGAGCGGGGTATGAAAGACGTCATCGTGCTGGAAAAAGACTACCTCACCGCAGGCTCAACCGGTCGATGTGCTGCCGGGGTGCGCCAGCAGTGGGGCCTGGAGATGAATATCCGCCTGGCCCGCGGCAGCTGCAAGATGCTCGAGAGGCTTGAGGAGGAACTGCAGTACCCTTACAGCATCGAATTCAACCAGAGCGGGTATCTCGTCCTGGCTTTCTCCGCGGCGCAGATGCGGCAGTTCGAAAGAAATGTCAGGGTTCAAAGGAGCATAGGCACCCCTTCGCGGGTGGTGGATCTCGAAGAAGCGAGGGAAGTAGTCCCACACCTCCGGACCGACGAACTGGTGGGGGCAACATTCTGTCCGGAAGATGGTCATGCCAATCCATTTCATACCACCATGGCCTACGCACAGGCAGCGAGACGCCTGGGGGTGCAGATCAGTACCCGGACCGAGGCGACCGGCATTGATACCTCCGGCAGTCGGGTGGTGGGAGTCGAGACAGACCGGGGCTATATATCGACGCCCATAGTCTACAATGCTGCTGGTCCCTACTCACGACGTGTTGCGGCCATGGCCGGCGTGGGCATCCCCGTATACTCAGAGCGGCACCAGATCCTGGTTACCGAACCGGTGGCTCCCTATCAGGGCCCCATGGTCATCTCACTCGAGCATGGCATATACTGCCAGCAAACCCCGCACGGTTCATTCATCACCGGGTTAGGTGACCCATCCGAGGCGCGCGGGATCAACTGCGAGGCCACCTGGGAATTTGCCGAGGAGTTGGCGCACATGGTCGTCGGGATTTTACCGCCACTGGCCGAGCTGCGGGTAGTGAGACAGTGGGCCGGCCAGTACAACATAACTCCCGATGCCCAGCCCATACTGGGAGGGATCTCCGGGCTGGACGGTTACCACATGGCGGTCGGTTTCAGCGGTCACGGTTTCATGGTCGGGCCAATGACCGCTCGTCTGATGGCGCAGACGATCACCGGCGAAAAACCGGATATGGACATTTCCATGCTGGATCTGGGACGTTTTGAAAGAGAGGAACTCATCCACGAGCCGAGCGTGGTGTGAGGGCAGAAGAGATCGTACGTGGGAGGATGTGCAGTCTCAGCGTAGAAAACCTGCAATGAGGCGTGTAGGTGAAGCCAGACCACCATATTCGAGGAGGAGAACCTGCACGAGAAAGGAGCTGATCAGTTTGCGTCTGGCCGTAAACCAGGACAACTGCTCCGGCTGCCGAACCTGTGAGCTGGTATGTGCGTTGGAGAACTTTCGAGAGAACAACCCGAAGATGTCCCGATTGCGCATCCATGGGGAATTCCCTGCACCCGGGAAGTACCGGGTTTCGCACTGCACGCAGTGTGGAACGTGTCAAGAAGTGTGTCCGGTGGATGCAATCGAAGAGACCGGTGGCGGCTATTACCGGGTTCTTGAGGATGAGTGCATAGGCTGTATGGCCTGCGTGGAGGAGTGCCCGGAAGGTGTGGTATTCACACACGATGCCATCGATGTTCCCTTCATGTGCAATGGATGTGGCTCCTGTGTCGAAATCTGTCCGCGCAATGCCATATATGATGCCGATGACCCCGGGCGCACCCGGTACAAAGAATTTGAGGAGGTGGACTGAATGCTGAAAGGTTATGCGGGCAAGATCCTGCACATTGATCTGTCCGACGGCACGCATGAAGTGACCGAGACCCCGCGTGAGTGGGCGGAGAAGTTCCTCGGTTCGAGAGGCTTTGGCGCCCGCATTTTATGGGAGGAACTGGAACCCGATGTGCAGCCGTTTGACGCAGAAAACGTAGTGGTCATGGCTGCCGGGCCGCTGTCCGGTGTCATGCTGCCTTCGGCCGGGAAGATCTCCTTTCACACGAAGTCCCCCGCCACCGGCGGTTACGCGGATAGCAATATGGGGGGGCACATATGCGCAGAGTTGAAATTTGCTGGCTATGATGCCGTTGTGATTCGCGGACGCGCGGAGAAACCTTCCTACCTGGTTCTGGATGATGATGACATTGAGGTGCGCGCTGCCGGTGACTTGTGGGGCGAAAAGTGCATCGACGGTGAGGTGCGGCTGAAGGAAGAGCTCGGTGAGGAATTTCAGGTGGCCCTGATCGGCCCGGCCGGCGAAAACCGGGTCAGGTATGCCTGCATCGGTCACGATTTTGGCCGGCAGGCCGGCAGGTGCGGCATCGGTGCAGTTATGGGGTCCAAGAATCTGAAGGCAGTTGCCGTTCGCGGGACACAGAGCGTTCCGCTGGCTGACCCGGACGGCGTTCTGCAGAAGGGCAGGCAGATGTACCTCGACTCCTTCCAGCTGCCGGGCTTCAAGGAATGGACACCACAGGGCACGGCTGGCGTGACCGACTGGGTGAACGAGATAGGTGCGTTCCCGACGAAGAACTTCTGGACTACGCACTTTGAGGATCACAAAAACATCAATGGGCAGGCGATACTGGACAGAATACTGGTCACACACAAGGGCTGCTTCTCGTGCACCATACCGTGCGGTAAGTACAGCAGGGCCTGCGTGGGTGATACGGAATTTTACGTGGAAGGCCCGGAATATGAGACCATCGCCATGATGGGCGGCAACCTCATGCTGGACTCAATAGAGAAAGTGGCCTATGCCAACTGGCTGGCCGACGATCTCGGCATAGATACCATAAGCGGCGGTGCTGTACTGTCGTTTGCCTTCGAGTGCTTCGAAAAGGGTCTGCTTGACGAGGAGCAGGTGGGCCGAAAATTGGAGTGGGGCAGTGTTGATGATGTGGCCTTTCTCCTGCAGTCAATAGCTGAGCGGGACGGGATAGGCGACATTTTGGCTGAGGGTGTCAGACGGGCCGCAGAGAAGATCGGCGGGGGGGCCGACTACTACGCGATCGAAACCAAGGGGCTGGAATGGAGCGGCTACGAGAGCCGCTGGGCCCCGGGGCAGCTTATCTCGTACGCCACGGCCGACGTGGGAGCGCATCACAATCGTGCCTGGACCATCACCTACGACGTCGCCGTGGGCCGGGACACCCTCGATGGAAAGGCCGAAAAAGCCATAGAACTGCAGCATGTGCGGCCCCTGTTCGATGCCCTGGGAATCTGCCGGCTGCCCTGGGTAGAGATCGATCTTCCGCTCGAACACTACCCGGAGATTTTCCAGATGGTCACCGGTCTCTCGTACAGTTGGGAGGAGCTGATCGAGGCCTCTGAACGTATCTGGAACCTGACCCGGGCCTTCAACATGAAACACATCCCCGGTTTTGGACGCGAGCATGACCACGTACCAGAGCGCTTCTTTGCAGAGGAGATTCCCACCGGGCCGGCCGAGGGGAATATGGTTCCACAGGAGAATTTCGAGGAACTTCTGGACCGGTATTATGAGCTGAGGGGATGGGATAAGCACGGACACCCCACCCCGGAGAAGCTCAGGGAGCTGGGCCTGGACTTCGTGGTAGGGGAACTGGACCTCGAGTAAACGGAAAGAGCAAAACCGCGCGCCCGGGGGAACCGGTCCCCGGGCGCGCTCTCTGCGTGTGTCCGGCATGGGCGAATGCTAAGGGGTGAAAGTCCCCTGTGGACAGTGGCCATGTTGAACCACTAGCCGAAGGCAAGGGTGCCCGCGGTGACGCGGGATCTGAAGGAAGCCGGAGGCAAAACCGCGACCCGAGGAGCACGAACCCTGGACGAGGCGTGACGGGCTGGGCGAGTCTGCTGGGCAAGACGAAGCCCCATATTGGCCGAAGGTCCGTTGCGTAAACAGGGCGGGTGTGCGGGGAAAGTATTCGCTCTTACCCGGGGAGGCCTGTCGACCCCG
>Ga0207421_10006676_pt1 | contig 12518 bp, 12 predicted proteins | sample SodLakKL_010_SED_4_FD_187542 | JGI IMG/M metagenome (GOLD analysis project Ga0207421, IMG submission 187542) | Alkaline sediment microbial communities from Lake Tanatar, Kulunda Steppe, Russia - 8KL_010_SED (SPAdes) (version 2) | ecosystem: Environmental > Aquatic > Non-marine Saline and... | reverse complement strand
CTTAATCCTCTTTTAGCAAAACCTACGTATATCTTGGAAACCAGATCTTTTGGAACAGCGGAAAGTAAAGTGACTTTTGAACAGTTTATTGAAAACTATCGATCCGTTCTTAAGCGGTGCTTTGGTGATGCTCAAAATCATAAAAATGTGAGTCTCAACCGGTCAGTTCCTCCGATGATGATGCGAGATATTCTGGAATGCGCTCCTTTAAAGGTCTTTATCCCAGAAGAAAATGGTGGGTTTGGAGGTAATGTGAGCGAATGCCTCACCATGCTGGAAACCTCATCCTATGAATCCCTTCCACTCTCTTTGATGATGGGTATCAACGGTGCTCTGTTTATACAACCGGTTACCCGGTATGCTCATCCTGATGTGGCTTCTTCCATCTTTGATCGGTTTAACCGCCAAAAAATGATGGGTGGATTGATGATAACAGAGCCGGATTATGGCTCCGATGCTCTCCATATGCAAACTTTTTTCGAAAAAGAGCGAAATGGTTACCGGATAAAGGGCACCAAACACTGGGCAGGCCTGACCGGATGGGCAGATTACTGGTTGTTGACCGCACGTGAAAAAAAGGCTGACGGTTCCCTCTCCCGGGATATCGCTTTCTTTATTCATGATACCCGCAACCCTGGAGTGGAAGTCGAAGAATATTTTGATAATCTGGGCCTATATATGCTGCCATATGGCAGAAACGCCATTAACTCCCATGTTCCTGATGAGAACCGGCTTGTTCCCACTTCGACCGGTATCAAACTGATGCTGGATATGCTTCACAGAAGCAGATTGCAGTTTCCCGGAATGGCCATGGGTTTTTTACGGCGTATCATGGATGATTCGTTAGAACATGTAAAAACCAGAAATGTTGGTGGAAGAAGTCTGATGAATTATGATCAGGTTAAGGAACGGATTGTTCGAATGCAGTCCTGGTTTACATCGTGTTCGGCTATGTGTGCCTTTACCAGCGAACAGGCACCGATTGCAAGGGATCTGTCTGGAATGGATGTTGCCGCCAATTCAATCAAATCCGTCGTTACAGATATGATGCAGGATGCGTCTCAATCCTTTTTGCAACTGGTAGGTGCACAGGGATACAAATTGGATCATCTGGCAGGAAGGGGTATAATCGACAGCCGTCCGTTCCAGATTTTTGAAGGATCTAATGATATTCTCTATCAGCAAATAGCCGAATCGGTACTTAAAAAAATGAGGAAGTTGAAAATCTCCTCACTCTACCAGTACCTGAAAGAGTATGAACTTACCACCAAGGCATCGGATTACTTAAAAAATGAGACCAATTTTAAGATCGATCCGGCTATGAACCAGCGTAAACAGGTGGAACTGGGAAAAATGCTGGGGTATACCGTCTCAATGAATATGGTCATTCAACTTGGTGAACGCGGATTCAACAGTGAGCTCATAAAAAACACGATTGATACATTGTCGGATGACATCCGGAAGTTTTTGACATCCGTGACTGAAGGAGCCGATCCGTTACCTGTTGAAGAAATTAAAAGCGATGCAAACTGGCTGGGTTTCCTGGACTAGCAATCAGACAGCAACTTCCTGGCCGGAATGCACAGTCTCATGAGTTATGTGCGAACTGCTTTTTAACATTTTATGAACCGGACACTTACCGGCAATTTCGTCCAGCTTCTCCAACTGCTTGGCGTCCAGGTTACCATAGACACGGACAACGGCATGAATGAACCGGACCTTCCCTTTGTCTATCATCCAGGGCATATTTTTAAAACGTTCATCATCCTCTTTCACGGTTTTTTTTGAAGCATCGATAGCTACTTCGATTCGTTTAAGAGGTATATTTTTACCCGTTGCATACATGCGAAGAGTCATGCAAATACAACCGGCCAATGCCGCATATACCGATTGCACAGGAGTCGGGCCCTGATTGTTACCACCTATGGAAATGGGTTCATCCAAAATCTGAATGTGCTGGTCGATTTCAACACTGGCTAAATACTTGGGATCTTCTTCTAATATTGCTTTAATCATTACCTGATTTTTTATTTAAATGCTATTTTGAATATAAGTGAGGAGTCAAGCCGAATAATAATTGTCATATATAAATTTAAATATATGTAATTATATGAAGAAAAAAAAACTGGTTGTCTTAACAGGTGCAGGAATAAGTGAGGAGAGTGGTATTTCAACGTTCCGCGATTCAGGAGGACTGTGGGAAGGGGTCGATATGATGGAAGTGGCATCTATTGAGGGATGGTATCGCGATCCGGAAAAAATGTTGACCTTTTATAATGACCGCAGACGGCAGCTACCCGAAGTTGCCCCGAATGCGGGACATCATGCTTTGGTTGATCTCGAAAAGGCGTATGATGTCATAGTCATCACACAAAATGTGGATGACCTTCATGAAAGGGCCGGATCAAAGAATGTGATACATCTGCACGGTGAATTGACAAAAGCCCGTCCGGCGGATGCTGATGAACCGGTCATCGATATCGGTTATTCGGATATCACAATGGGGGACACCGATGAAAAAGGCCGCCAACTAAGACCTCATATCGTTTGGTTTGGTGAACTGGTTCCAATGATGGATGAAGCGGCCAATCACGTTACAACGTGTGATCTTTTTCTTGTTATCGGCACCTCCCTCGCTGTATATCCGGCTGCAGGCCTGGTTGACCTGGTGCCACATGGAAAACCGGTGTATGTCATCGACAGGGTCAGGCCGGATTATCGGTTCATGTCGGATATTACCTTCATTCAAAAAAGTGCAGCCTCCGGAACTCCGGAGCTGGTAAAACAATTACTTAATACCCGGCTTACTGATGGTTAGCCGTTCATTATCATTAATACGGATTTTATGAAACAAGAAGAAAAAGAAGCACTTCTGGAGTATCTAGTACAGTTTTCAAATATTGAAAAACGTTTCCCTCTGTTCCAGGGAATTAAGGATCCCGAAGCAGTTTCGGATTTTATAGGGATTGATTTTGAACAGTTTAAAGGGATTCGGGAGAATTTCGATAAAATGACCAATCAGGCGGCAGGGGAGATTCTTAAAGATCCTGATCTCCTCGAATATATCGAAAAGTTGCCGTTTAAATCCGGAGAGACCATTGCGGTGATGGGTGACAGTATAACCGATGACCGGCAGGGATGGTTTCAAATATTCCGCAATGTACTTGATCTTGCAACACCAAAAGCATCATTCAAATATGTAGATGCCAGTCTGTCCGACTCACTGTCAGCTGATGCCTTGCGAAGGATGGAGCGGGATGTCCTGAGCCATGAACCAGACTGGATCCTGATTGCTTTGGGAAGCCAGGATGCGCAGCGGTTACATCTGACAACTGGCCGGACCCTGGTGTCGCTGGCCGAGTTTTGGGAAAATATCAATGCTATCGAGTCAGCGGTAATGCAGAACTGCAAGAATCCTCCTGTCTGGATAACCCCGCCCCCGGTTATCCCTGATTTGATGCAAAAGATGCCACTGTTCGACGGGGTTGTTGAGGAAGATGACCTGAATGAATTTCGTGAAGTAATAGCCGGAAAATCCGGGTATGTGGTAGATCCGGCCGGCAAACGTATGGGCGACCCTCCGCAGGCATGGAATTATCTGAATGACGGCTTTCATCCTTCCCTGGCAGGCAATATCGAAACGGTAAAAAGTATATTAAAAACCTGTTCGATGGAGCAGAAAGAGCGCGGACAAGGGCAACTGGATGATGAATAATACTTAGGAATACGGGCCACTGAAGCACGTTTTGATGCCGTTCGGTATAGTAACAACTGGCTGCCGCCAGACGGCATCCTCAATTCTCTAATCTGCAACCGCTATCGTCCATTGGTAAGCCCAACGGCGATGATCATTCGGAACACAGAGGATGGTCTGAATTGACGTTGATATAACTCAAAGAGAAATATTGATTCGGGTCAGTTCAACACCAAGCCGCGGCTGTGACGAAAATCCGTTGTCCAGGCTGTATGTTGGGCTGCTGAAGACCATTGGATTGAGAAATCCGAACCGGTACCGGTCATCATCAGAACGTACTTCAAAGAAACCGGTGTTTCCACTGCTGGCCGCAGATGCATAATCGTCATAGAATTGATCATAATCACCAGGTACGCTAAGCACAAATGCATCTATCAGTCCAAAGGCAAATCCTGCCCATGCCCCGGCACCGGCGCCGTATTGTACACCTTTGACGATTCGGGAATTGGTCATTAGAGTAATGGCAGTTCCAACGATAGCACCCGTAGCGGCTCCGTAGAAGGTGTCCAGTAGTATAATGGTTCCAGAGGCCCCAGCTGAGCTGATGACACCGTCAACATAAAATCCGGTACCTGTGGTTGCCTGGGAGAGATCGTAAAAGCCAACTCCCAAACCAAAAATGGTCCCCATTCCAACTCCGAACTGTAACGGATAGTAATCTACGTCACTTTTATTCTGCAAGGCGATGGTTGCTCCGCCAAGAGCCGTTCCGGTAAGCGCTCCGGTAAATGTGTTTACTGTAACGATTCTGAAGTTTTGAGCCTGTGTGGGCTGATGAATAGTTGCGGTGATAATAAAAACAAGCAGACAGAGTGCTGCTACTTTGTAAATCGTTTGCATAACTGCGTATTAGAGTTCAGGGAGGGATTGTGGAAAAGATAATGCATATCCATGTATAACTGCAATCAGGGATTGTTTAACGCTATTGGGAGAACTTTGCCATTCAGGAACTTATGCCCTTTTAAAGCAAAATCCCCGATAAATTCGGCAATGTCATCGGATTTCAGAGGAGCTTTTACCCCGGGAAAAGCAGTGCCAAACATTTCGGTCTGCACAGCTCCGAGACAGATACAGTTAGCAGAGATACCACTGTCGTTGAGTTCGGCAGCCATACTTTCGGTCCAGATACTGAGCGCTCCTTTTGATGTACTGTAAGCGGCCAGGCCGGGAAATTTAATACTCCCCTGATAACCACCCATACTTCCGATAGTAACCAGATGTGCCTGTTTTCCGAAGAAGGGCAGCAAGGCACGTAACAGGCGAACAACCGACATGACGTTCATATTCCACATGGTATTCCAGTCGTTGTCCGTCAAATCCAGGAACGGTTTTTTTATAAGGCCACCGGCATTATGGATTAGTGAAATAATCTCAATATCCTGTTCCCTTACGGCATCGGTTAGCCTTTGGATGGAGGTACTGTCCAGCAAGTCACAAGTAACATAGTCAATCCGCCTGGAATTATATTTTTGCAGTTCTTTAAGCGGTTCGGCCGACCGGGCAGTTGCAAGGACCTGGTGTTTCTGATCAGCCAGGTATTTAACGGTAGCGAATCCGATACCACGGCTTGCACCGGTAACTAGAATCGTTTTTTTTGCCATGAGATGAGGAGTTAAATGCGGTTTTGGTATCTAAAATACAAAGTAAACCGCTTTCTGCAAGATGGCAAAATTCTATATTTGCACTATAGGTCTATGACCATTTCCCCGGGATTGTTTTTGGAGAGAATCCCACTATAACCGATGTTTTCCGCAAATGTTACCGGTACTTTTATGATGGAGTCGGATTTGATTTCAAGTCCCTGAAGCAGTTCTTCGGCCCGGTAAAGAAAAGCCACCCGGTGTTCTGTTTTGATGGGATCGGCTGGTGGCAGATCAATACGCCGCGGATCAACGGGCTGACCGTGCTGCCAGAACCGGAAGCAGAGATGCGGGCCGGTTGCAAGACCGGTGGCACCTACATAACCAATAATTTGCCCCTGCTCAACACGTGTGCCACGGCCAATACCTTCTGCAAACCGGGACATATGCAGGTAACCGGTTTCATAAACACTGTTGTGGCGAATTCGGACATAATTGCCATTATTTCGGTCGTATCTTGCAACGGTTACCTCACCCTCCCCTACAGCTCGGATGGGTGTACCGACCGGTGCGGCATAGTCGGTACCGTGGTGAGGCATGTTTCGCTGCAACACCGGATGGTATCTCCGATTTGTGAACCGGGAACTTATTCGGGTATAGTCCAGCGGAGCGGCCATGAATTGCCTTCTCAGTGAGTTTCCGTCTTCATCAAAGTATTCGTCAATTTCATTTTGTCGGTAGTGGAAGGCATAATAATCCTGGTCGCGGTGTGTGAATCTCGCTGCTTTTATTCTTCCAACATCCAAAACCTCACCATCCAGCATTTTCTCCTCAAAAAGTACCGAAAAACTGTCCCCAGGACGTATACGGTAAAAATCAATTTGCCAGGCATACACATCGGCCAACCGGTGTGTCAGTTGCGGATTGACACCAAGTTGTCTCATGGTTACATAGACCGATCCATTAATCTCTCCATTAACAAGCCGGGTCCGTGTTTCTATTTCTCTGGATTCCCGGGTGGCAGATATGCTGTCGGAAATCGCGTACCGGATGAAATCTGACCGGCTCTCTTCATAAACCAGATAGGCTACTTTACCCTCTTCTCCAGTCTCAGCGGTGTGAGTATAGATATGAAGCGGCCGGCCGGCCCGGATTCGGCGAAGATTGAAGACATCTTCGGAAGCGATATTCAGGTCATGAACCTGTCGGGGCGACAGTCCGTTCCTGCGCAGTATTGTGGAGAAAGACTCATTTCGTTTGATGATATGGGTAGCAGCATCCAGGCGATCGTCCACCCCAAACTCATTAACTTCTGGTTTGATTTCAACGGGTTCATGGGAAATGAGCTCAATTTCCGGTGTTACTGTCTCTTCGGATGTTGATTCGCAGGATGAAATCAGGAAAGAGACGGTAAATAGCAGTAAGAGTTTGCGATGCATATAGTTATAAAATTCGACATTATTTTTGTGCCGGAACAGCCTCGTCTATCAGGTTATTATGCCTTAAAAGTAATCAATGTTACGGTTTATATACAACTTTTGATTCATGAAACTTAGTATCATTTATCTTTTTTTCTGGGTTTCCAGGGAATATCGGCGATCTCTTGTGAACGGTTCTGAAAGCGCGCCATCACAAAAAGCAGATCGGATAGACGGTTCAGATAAATAATAGCTTTGTCGGATATTGACTCAGAATTGCGGCAGGAGATGCAGATTCGTTCGGCCCTCCGGCAGACGGTCCGGGCAAAGTGGAGGTGAGCGGCTCCCCGTGAGCCACCAGGCAGAATAAAGGCTGTAAGTGGCTCAAGAAAATCCACCAGCCGGTCGATATCAGATTCAAGCTGACGAATATGAATTCCGGAGACCCGGTCAATCCGGTTATTTATGTCACCCGGGGTTGCCAGATCGGATCCCAGAAGGAAAAGTTCATTTTGAAGACGTTCGAGAATGACTTCGATTTCGGATGCAGGTTCGGCCGTACGTACAATGCCAATAAGAGAATTCAATTCATCCACGGTTCCATAAGCATCGATGCGGGCATGGCTTTTGGGGACACGTTGTCCGCCAAATAGTGATGTTTCTCCGTTGTCGCCGGTTTTTGTATAGATTTTCATGAAAAAGCTCTGGTTGGTAATTTGGTTGTCAGAATCTGGCACCTGACGGCCGGAAACATTCGGGTTGTGCCGAATACCGGATGTCCAGATAGGAAAGATGGTCGAGGATTCCACGGATTTCCGGGAAATCCGCGGATCTGCAAAACAGAGTAAGCGAAACCTGTTCCAGGTATGTTTCATCACCGGTTTCAAGCCTGAAGCGATTAATCAATTCCCGGATGCGATTCTCCTGTTCATAGGGGTACCGTATGTCAAGCGGCACAAACCGATCGAGGTGTGTGGTCTGCACATCCGCCAGTGCAAGCTGTGCCGATTCACGGTATGCATGAATCAACCCCGGCTTTCCCAGTTTTGTTCCACCGAAATATCTTGCGACAATGATCAGTACATTTATAAGTCCTTCGGATTTGATAACTCCGAGTATCGGCATACCTGCGGTACTTCCCGGCTCCCCATCATCTTGTGTAAACTCCTGTGGAGAAAATGGATCCATTCTCCAGGCATAACAGTGATGCGTTGCATCCGGGATTTTTTTTGTAACTTCCGTTCGTCTGTTTTCGATAGATTCTAAATCCATCACAGGATACGCAAAGGCATAAAAACGGGAGCCCCGGTCGGTGTATCGTGCCGATGCCGGAGCAATAATTGTTTTCAGTGGCTCTTCAGCGGTCATGTGTTGAAATTGAAGGGAATGGAGTGGAGTGGTTTTCGAATCCATCAGCCGGATAAAAAAGGATTGTCCATGGATACAAGATATCAATTACAAAAGATAACCGTTAAGTCCGAATTGCAGGAGTTGCAGATAGTATGGGGTGACGGGCATCAAAGCCGGTATCCTATGGAGGGGCTAAGGCGTTCCTGTCCGTGCGTGTTTTGCCAGGGTGGCCATGGAAATATGGGAAAACCCGTGGATCCCAATATTTTCTCCGAGCCGTCCACACGCAAATGGGAAATAACCAATATTACACAGGTAGGGAATTACGCATTACAGTTTTCATGGAATGACGGACATCAAACCGGAATTTACCGCTATGAACGATTAAGGGATATGTGCCCGGTCGAACACGGTATTATTTAAACAGATCACTTATTTTTCAACAGGGCCGAGAGTCTTGCTGTCCATGGCTTTTTACGATGACTGCAGAACTGTAATGTTGCGTATCTTATTACATATTTTTGAAGATGCAGGAACGATGGAAATGTGAGGTTTGGTTGGTTACTTTATTTTCACCAGATTCTGGATCCATGTACACCGGATTCATGGGGTTGCCGGCATCACAGGAACCATGATAAAAATATTACACATACGATAATGTCGGAAAAAAAAACACATATTCTGGATGCTGCGGAATCGTTGATCGCCCGAAAAGGATATCGGAGCACCACCACTCGAATGATTGCCGATGAAGCATCCGTCAATGTCGCAATGCTTTCCTATTACTTCGGATCCAAAGAGCAGTTGCTAAAAGCTCTGCTGGACCGCCACACCGCTGTAGTTAAGGTATTGCTGGAGCGTATTACCCGGGAAAGCGAGGATCCGGTGGAGATTTTCCGGAAATTTCTTTTCGAATTTGTGGATTACTCATTCAATAATCCGAAGCCGGTCATTATTGCAATACGTGAAATCGGATTGTTGAATGAACGCCCGGAAATTCTCAAAGATCTGCAGAGTACGATGCTCGAAGTGAACGACATGTTTATCAATATTCTAAGGAAAGCAAAAAATGTGGGTTTGGTGCGAAACATTGATGTCGAATTGTCCGTATTGACGTTCAGTTCCACGATTGACGGGTATATTGTCAATGCGTTCATGCTGGAAAAAGAGTTTCCCTTTATGTGCATCCCCAGGGAGTCTCCGGAGGTGATGAAGGGTCGGTTAAAAAATCACCTTTCCCAACTGCTGGATCATTTGACAAATGTTTCGTCCGGGTGAAACGTTATGAGAAGCAAAGCTGTTAATCAAACGTTTGACTGATGCAGGTGACAACACCAACCAGGCACCTTTTTCGGTCAAATACCATCAGTAACATATTGTCAGTAAACAGGTAAAAAATTATGAGGGACGGTTTTATAACGTCTGAAAATCCCGATTTCCAGCTGGAATCCAATAAAAAAAGGAATCGGTATATGTCCAAAAAAATCGAAATAACAGGCTTGGGGGTACGCTTCCGTACGTTGTTGTTCCTACTTCCGTTGGTTTTATTCGGATCTGTTTCCGCACAGGACGGTACCGGAACCGGGGAAGCATCCGACACACTCAGACTCACCCTGGACGAGGCTGTGCGCATTGCCCTGGAAAATAATTTCGGGTTGCAAGATGTCATGCTGGACCGGGAAACCGCCGACCAACAAGTCCGTGAAGCCTGGGGAAGTGTATATCCGCAGGTAACCGCAACCGCGAATTATACACGCAACGTCGTGACCGCCAGTCCTTTTGCAGGAAGCGGCGCAGATGATCTTTTTGCTGATTTCGGAGCCATCGGTTGGCTTCAGTTTAATGAGCAGCAACGTCTGGAAGGGAATAATCCGATAACGTACGAAGAGTTTCTGGAACGGCAGATGCAGGGCTATGAAGATGCCGGAATAACACCTCCCTCCATGGAGGACGACCCGTTCAGTGTCGACAACCAGTTTGCTGCTTCTCTGGGAATCACACAAACGCTTTTCAATGGGTCGGCATTTGCAGCCATCCAGGGAGCCGAACAGTTCAAAAAACTCAGCGAAGATGCGGTACACCGGGAACGACAGGTCGTCATCGATCAGGTACGACGCGCATATTTTTCGGCGCTGCTCGCCTGGCAACAGGTTGATGTGCTGGAAAAAAGTGTCGACCGATTACGCAGAACAGTTGAAGATGCACGCAGAACTGCCGAACAGGGGCTTTCTTCCAGATATGAGAAACTCAGTGCCGAAGTGGAACTGGTAAACCTTGAAACCGAACTTATCGAAGCGGAGAATCAGGCGGAACTTGCACTTAAGAACATCAACCTCCTTCTGAACATGGATGTTGAAAGGCCGGTTCGGCTCGAAGGGGATCTCACCATGGCGGCAATGCAGCCGGTCGGTAATCTCAGCAGGGAAGAAGCCATTGATATCGCCCTGGAATATCGGCCTGATCTCACACAAGCCGAAGGTTTTATTGAGATTAATAAAGTCAACGAACGCATGAACAGGGCTTCCTACCGGCCTGTAGTGAGTGCATTTGCAAATCTGGATTACATTGGACGGGTACCCGATAACCGGACCGTCATCGGATCCGATCCTGCTGATCCGGGAAACCCTTTTGCATTTGACAGTCAAACCAGGAGTTTCTTTCACGACAGTTACTGGAATCCCAATGTCGCAGTCGGGGTAAACGTTAGCTGGAGTATTTTTACAGGTTTTCAGAACCGGGCACGGGTTGAACAGAGCCGTATTGAAACCCGTAAAAGCGAGCTTCAGTTCGAATACCTCTCCAGTGCTATTCGGGTTGAGGTAGACCAGGCGCTTCGGAACCTCAGGACTGCCGAGCGTCGTATCGATAGCCAGAAACGCAATATCGAGCAGGCTCAGGTAAACTACGATTTCGCACGGACGCGGCTGCGTGAAGGGGTTGGAAACAGCCTTGAAGAGCGTCAGGCCTCCATGTTGCTGGACCAAAGCCAACTCTCCTATCTGGCTGCTGTTCACGATTATCTGATCGCCGTAAGTAATTTTGAGCTGGTTCTTGGAACCTCACTTGACCGTATTCAATCGCAATGACACGTTACCCGTATTTAATAAGCAAAGAACCAAAAATCATGAATGTATTTAGCCGAAGTGCCATCCTTTTCCTTTTCGCCATGGTATTCGTGGCTTGTGATCAGGAAAATAACAACGACAATAATCAGGTTACCAGGGAGGTGGTTGTTGAAACACTGACCATTACCCCGTACTCATTCGAGGAACGCATCAGAGTAACCGGAACGGTGGAAGCCATCGATGATGCCATGATATCCTCCGAAGTTTCAGGACGGGTGCAATCCATCGTCGACCGGGGATCCGAAGTTCAGGAGGGTGCGGTTATCGTAAGTCTTGATGACCGAATCGTCCGTTCCTCTCTGGAAATGGCGAGGGCCAATTATGAGTTGGCGGAAGATGCCCTTCAGCGCCAGGAACCGTTACTCAGAGACTCCATCATCAGTACCCTGGAATACAACCAGGCACGGAGTCAACGTGACCAGGCCCGGTCACAACTTGATCAGGCTCAAAAACAGTTGAGTGATTCACGGATTGAAGCTCCATTCCGGGGTCGGGTAGAGGAACGCCGGGTATCTTCCGGTGAATTGGTGAGCCCCGGTATGCCGGTTCTCCGACTCGTGAATACCGAAAGAGTCCGCATTAATGCCGGAGTACCAGAGCGTTATATAAATGACATAAGGGAGGGAGCACCGGTATCGGTACTGCTCAGGTCTTACAGCGGCGAGGAATTGGAAAGCAGTATTCATTATGCCGGCAGCATGATCATCCCGGAAACCCGCACGTTTCCAATTGAGGTAGTCATGGAAAATGCTCATGGCCTGTTGAAACCCGAAATGACCGTAAATCTGGGAATCATCAGAAATGTGTGGGATGATGCGCTGGTCGTTCCGCGAACGGCTCTGATCCGTGATGAAGATGGGGTGCAGATCTATGTGATCCAGCAGGATGGGGATCAAAAGATAGCGGTTTCCCGTCGTGTGCGTACCGGAGTTTCATCAGGATCCCTTATCGTCATTGAAGAAGGGCTGGAACCCGATGAAGAGGTCGTTGTCATAGGACAGACCAACCTGAGTGATGGTGACGGAGTTCGCATCCGGAACCGGCGCAGTTACGAAGCCTATCAATAACCAGATCGGTCAGCTGTGAATCGTCATTCGAATAGATCAAACGTAACACAATCGATCCCGACCCAATTTGAGCACTTTATTGTTTTTATTCCATGAAATGAACATGACCGGGCTGGCGCCGGGACACACAGGCGCATGATTAATACCGGTCATGGAATTGCATGTGTCCGCTTAATCTAATTTTTTAAACACATGAAAGTAATTGAACAAGCTATAAAAAACCG
>Ga0207421_10006675_pt1 | contig 12520 bp, 21 predicted proteins | sample SodLakKL_010_SED_4_FD_187542 | JGI IMG/M metagenome (GOLD analysis project Ga0207421, IMG submission 187542) | Alkaline sediment microbial communities from Lake Tanatar, Kulunda Steppe, Russia - 8KL_010_SED (SPAdes) (version 2) | ecosystem: Environmental > Aquatic > Non-marine Saline and... | reverse complement strand
ATGGGGCCCGTCTCAAAGCAGAAGAAGGACAACAAGTAGAAGCTGGAGATGAGATCACTGAAGGCTCTATCAATCCCCACGAACTCTTGAAGGTGAAAGGAGTTAGGGGCGTGCAGCTGTACCTGCTTCAGGAAGTGCAGCGCGTGTATCATCTTCAAGGGGTTGATATAAACGACAAGCACATTGAAGTTATCATTAGACAGATGCTCAAAAAGGTTCGCATTGAAGAGCCCGGTGACACCGAGTTTCTGCCTGGAGAGATTATAGACAGCTTTGCATTTGAGGAACAAAATGAGAGGATAGTGGATGAAGGTGGCAAGCCTGCTATAGCCCGTCCCCTGTTGCTGGGTATAACTAAAGCTTCGTTGGCGACCGATTCCTTCCTGTCTGCGGCTTCTTTCCAGGAAACCACCAGGGTGCTAACCGAAGCCTCTATTAAGAGCAAATCCGACCCGTTACTGGGCTTAAAAGAAAATGTTATCATAGGAAAACTAATTCCCGCCGGTACGGGGATGTCCCGTTACCGTAATATCAAGGTATACCCGCAAGGTGGTGTAGAGGACTCCTCGGAAGAAGCTTCACTGACTGGTGAAGAAGCAGAAGAATCGCAGGGCGTTGGCGAAGAAGAAGCTATGCCTACAAGTCCCCTGGAAAATTAAATTGACACCTTTAACTGGGGATGGTAAAATACTCAAGTGTGCCAAAAAGAGCTCTTGGAGGTAAGTGCTTATGGAGGAACTGGAGAGCCTCAAGGAAGCACGCCAAAAGGTGGTAGGTAGCAAACAGACTTTTAGGGCTATAGAAAAAGGAGAAGCTGAAAAAGTATTTGTAGCTAAGGATGCCGATGCTAAAGTAGTAGATCCCATCGTACAGCAATGTCAACAAAAGGGCATTGAGTTATACTACGCTAGCTCCATGAGTGAGTTGGGGCGAAGTTGTGGTATTAAGATAGGTGCCGCATCTGCTGCTATTGTCAACAACTAAGCTTACAAGCGCATTGGTGACCATTTAGTTGATACTTGATAGGAGAGGAGGGAAGACATTGCCGACATTGAACCAGCTGGTAAGAAAGGGTCGGGAGAAGATTACCTATCAATCTTCCTCAAGGGCGTTGGGGCAATCACCTCAGCGAAGAGGGGTTTGCTTGAGGGTATCGACTACTACTCCCAAGAAACCAAACTCGGCCCTCCGTAAAATAGCTCGGGTTCGCTTGACCAACGGAATAGAGGTAACTGCCTATATCCCGGGCATAGGTCATAATTTGCAGGAGCACTCAGTGGTGCTGGTAAGAGGCGGAAGGGTAAAGGACCTCCCTGGGGTAAGGTTTCATCTGGTCAGGGGAGCCCTGGACACTGCGGGGGTAGAAAACCGTGCCCAATCTCGTTCTAAGTACGGTACCAAAAAGCCCAAAAAATAAGCTTCATTAGGATTAAGGGAGGTGAAATTGGATGCCTCGTAAAGGCCCAGTACCTAAGAAAGAAGTAGTTCCCGATCCCATGTACCAGAGCAAGCTGGTAGCCAAACTGATTAACAAACTGATGTATGATGGAGAAAAAAGTAAGGCGCAAAGAGTAGTTTACGATGCTTTTGACCAGATACGAGAAAAGACAGGCAGTGATCCGTTGGAAGTATTCGAAACCGCGGTGCGCAATGTATCCCCGGTGCTGGAGGTGAAACCTCGGCGAGTTGGAGGAGCCACTTACCAGGTTCCGGTAGAGGTTAACCCGCATCGTAAGAATATCCTGGCTCTGCGCTGGTTGGTTTCCTACGCTCGCAACCGGGGAGAAAAAACTACTAACGAGCGTTTGGCTGCAGAATTAATGGAAGCCTCGAATAATACTGGCGGAGCAGTTAAGAAAAAAGAAGACACCCACAAAATGGCAGAGGCCAACAAGGCTTTTGCGCACTATCGCTGGTAAAGTAGCTTGTGGCGTCTGTAACGGAAGGGGGGCAAAAGAGACATGAGAGAATTTTCATTAGAACGAATAAGAAATCTGGGAATAGCCGCACATATTGACGCAGGCAAAACGACTACCACTGAAAGAATCCTCTTTTATAGTGGGAGGGTCCATCGTTTGGGCGAAGTCCACGAAGGTACTGCTACTATGGACTGGATGGCCCAGGAGCAGGAGAGAGGCATTACCATTACCTCTGCTGCTACCACCTGTCATTGGCTAGATCATCAAATTAACATTATTGACACGCCAGGACACGTGGACTTTACCGTAGAGGTAGAGAGGTCTCTTCGAGTGCTGGATGGGATGGTGGCCATTTTCTGTGCCAAAAACGGAGTTGAACCCCAGTCCGAAACGGTTTGGCGCCAGGCTGAGCGCTATGAAGTTCCAAGAATAGCTTATATAAATAAGATGGATACTTTGGGAGCCGACTATTATAATGTTTTAGAAATGATGGAAAAAAGGCTTAAGGCTGATGTAGTACCATTACAGCTTCCCATAGGAGTGGAAAGCAGCTTTAAAGGCATCATAGACTTGATAAGATTTAATGCACGCATTTACAACGATGATTTAGGCACTAATATAGAAGAAACTTCTATTCCTGAAGATATGCAACAGCAAGCGTTACAATACCGGGAAAAAATGATAGAAAAAGTTGCAGAGTACGATGAAACCCTGCTTGAAAAATACTTGGAAGAAAAAGAAATCAAAGTAGAAGACCTCCGGAGAGCGATACGGAAAGCAACACTACAGAACGCTGTGGTACCGGTGCTTTGTGGCTCTTCTTATAAAAATAAAGGGGTTCAGTTGTTAATTGATTCTATAGTGCACTATCTTCCATCGCCTTTGGATGTACCTGATGTTAAGGGATTTCACCCGGAAACAGAAGAAGAGCTAACACGACGGGCTTCTGATGATGAACCTTTTTCCGGCCTGGTTTTTAAAATTATGACTGATCCTTACGTAGGCAAATTGAGTTTTATGAGGATTTACTCTGGAGTACTGCGTAGTGGTTCCACCATTTACAATTCTGCCCAGGGGAGAAAAGAGCGAGTCGGTAGGATATTGCGTATGCATGCCAACCGGAGAAAAGATGTCAAAGAGGCAGCCACCGGTGATATTGTTGCCATAGTGGGTTTGAAGCAGGTTTCCACGGGAGATACTTTTTGTGATGAAAAAAATCCTGTTATATTAGAATCCATGAAATTCCCTGAACCGGTCATCTCAGTAGCCATAGAACCTAAAACCAAGATGGACCAGGAAAAATTGTCCTATTCTTTGCAATGCTTAGCGGAAGAAGATCCTACTTTTAGGACGGAACAAGATGAAGAAACCGGACAGATGATTATCTCAGGCATGGGGGAGTTGCACCTGGAGGTTATAATTGATCGCTTGTTGCGAGAGTTCAACGTACAGGCAAACGTAGGACGCCCCCAAGTTTCTTACAAAGAAGCTGTTAAAAAGCAATCCCGGGCAGAAGGCCAGTTTATCCGGCAATCGGGAGGTAGAGGCCAGTACGGTCATGTAGATTTAATAGTAGAACCTCGGGAGGAAGCCGAAACGGATCTGGAATTTTTAAGTGAGATTGTTGGCGGCGCTATTCCCAAGGAGTTTGTTCCCGCCGTAGAGGCCGGGGTTAGAGATGCGAGCTATAATGGAGTCATTGCTGGTTATCCGGTGATCGGGGTAATGGTAAGATTGGTAGATGGCTCTTATCACGAAGTGGATTCCTCGGAAATGGCCTTTAAGATAGCTGCATCCCAGGGCTTTAAAAAAGCGGTATTAAAAGCCAATCCGGTGCTAATGGAACCAGTAATGAAACTGGAGATTACCGTTCCTGAAAACTACATGGGTGAAGTAATGGGCGATATAAATGGTCGCCGAGGGCGAGTGCTAGGCTCGGAGCCCCAAAAAGGCAACCAGGTGATCCGGGCTGCGGTTCCTTTAAGCGAAATGTTCGGATACGCCACTGAACTCCGTTCCAAGACACAGGGGCGTGGAGTTTACAGTATGGAATTCTTCCAGTATGAAGAAGTGCCAAAAAATATCGCTCAGCAGATAATTACTCAAGAAGTAGCCTATTAAAATAACACAGTCTAAACTAGAACAATAAAGAATCAGGAGGTTTTGAAAGCAATGGCCAAGGAGAAGTTTGAACGTACCAAGCCTCATGTTAATGTAGGGACCATCGGGCATGTGGACCATGGGAAGACCACTTTGACGGCGGCGATGACCTATTGTTTATCCAATGTGGGGTATGCGGACAAGACCAAATTTGAGGATATTGACAAGGCGCCGGAGGAGAAGGAGCGAGGTATAACCATAGCCACGGCGCATGTGGAATACGAGACGGACAATCGTCATTATGCTCATGTAGATTGTCCTGGTCATGCTGACTATGTAAAGAACATGATCACTGGGGCGGCGCAGATGGATGGAGCCATACTGGTAGTTTCGGCTGCGGATGGTCCTATGCCGCAGACCAGGGAGCACATATTGTTAGCGCGCCAGGTGGGAGTGCCCAACATAGTGGTATTTTTGAACAAAGCGGACCAGGTGGATGATGAAGAGCTGTTGGAATTAGTAGAAATGGAAGTGCGGGACTTATTAAACGAGTATGAATTTCCTGGTGATGATACTCCGGTGGTAGTGGGTTCAGCGCTGAAGGCCTTAGAGTGTTCTTGTGGTACTCGTGAATGTGAGCAATGCAGCAAGATATGGGAATTAATGGATGCCATAGACAGTCATTTCCCGACACCGGAGCGAGAGAAAGACAAGCCGTTTTTGATGCCCATAGAGGATGACTTTAGTATTACTGGTCGAGGTACGGTGGTTACGGGTCGAGTGGAGCGTGGTGTAGTTCGCACGGGGGATGAAGTTGAGATTGTAGGATTTGAAGAGAGGCCGCGCAAGACGGTAGCCACGGGAGTGGAGATGTTTCGTAAGATATTAGACGAAGCGGAAGCTGGAGATAACATTGGAGTATTATTGCGAGGTATAGAGCGTGATGATGTAGAGCGAGGTCAAGTGTTAGCGAAGCCTGGCTCAATCAAACCCCTTACCAAGTTTAAGGCGGAAGTGTATGTATTGAAGAAAGAGGAAGGCGGACGTCATACGCCGTTTTTCCAGGGGTATCGGCCGCAGTTTTATCTGCGTACCACTGATGTTACCGGAGTGATCACCTTACCGGAAGGGGTAGAGATGGTCATGCCGGGCGATAATGTAAATATGGACATAGAGTTGATCACCCCGGTGGCGATAGAAGAAGGGCTGCGTTTTGCTATCCGGGAAGGTGGCAGAACCGTAGGCGCAGGCGTGGTCACCGGTATAGAAGAATAACTCTTTACGAGAGCCCCGCAATGCCTTTACCGGGGCCAGAGATACAATTCTAAGGCGTGAGGAGGATGGGTAAGTGGCCAGTCAGAAAGTACGCATAAGACTAAAAGCCTTTGATCATAACTTGCTTGATCAATCGTCAGGCAAAATTGTGGATACAGCCAGGAGAACCGGCGCGGAGGTATCCGGCCCGGTTCCCCTGCCTACGGAAAGAAGTCTATACACGGTAATCAAGTCTCCCCATAAGCACAAAGATTCACGGGAGCAATTTGAGACCCGTACCCATAAGCGTTTGATAGATATACTGGATCCCGGCCCCAAAACTATAGACGCATTAATGCGTTTAGATCTTCCCGCAGGGGTAGACATTGAAATTAAGCTGTAGCAGTGGTAGGAGGTGTAAAGGGTGAAAAAAGCCATACTGGCACGTAAAGTAGGTATGACCCAGATATACAACGAAAAGGGTCGGGTTATACCGGTTACCGTGCTGGAAGCCGGACCCTGCAAAATAGTGCAGAAAAAAACTGTGGATCAGGAAGGCTACCAGGCGGTACAGCTGGGTTTCAAGGAGGTTAACTCATCTAGGGTGAATCAACCACTGCGGGGTCATTTCCAGAAGTGGGGAGTTTCTCCTTGTAAACATGTAAAAGAGTTTCGTTTAAAGGATGTAGAAAGTTACCAACCCGGAGACGAACTCAAAGCAGACATATTCACTGCCGGCGAAAAAGTAGACGTAAGTTCGGTTACCAAAGGTAAGGGCTTTGCCGGCGCTATCAAGAGACACGGACAGAGTAGGGGTCCTAAAACCCACGGTTCGCATTACCATCGGGGACCAGGAACCTTGGGCGCTATTGATCCTTCCCGCGTGTTTAAAGGACAGACATTGCCGGGACGTATGGGTGGTAGAAGAGTTACTACCCAAAACCTTGAAGTGGTAGAGGCAGACGGAGGAAAAAATCTGTTGCTGATCAAAGGAGCTGTCCCCGGGCCACGGGGGAGTATAGTAGAAGTTAAAGAAGCGGTAAAAGCGGCAAGCTCAGATTAATACTTGGGTGCGGCTTTTTCTAGAAAGGAGGTAGCCTTGGTGCCCAAATTAACGGTATACAACCATCAAGGGGAACAAGTGGGAGATGTAGAGCTAAAGGAAGAACTCTTTATGGCCCCTATAAAAGAGGGCGCTCTATATTATACGGCGGTAGCCCAAATGGCTAATCGTCGCCAGGGGACTGCTTCGACCAAATCCCGGGGAGAAGTTAGAGGAGGCGGGAGCAAGCCCTGGCCGCAAAAGGGAACCGGAAGAGCAAGGCATGGAACGATACGCTCACCTCTCTGGGTGGGAGGCGCTGTAACTTTCGGTCCCAAGCCGCGGAGCCATCGTATGAAGGTTCCCCGGAAAGTTAAAAGGTCGGCTCTGCGCTCCGCCCTTAGTTCAAAAGTGCAGGAAGAAAAACTTATGATTATAGAGGACTTCGGGCTGGAAGAACCCAAAACACGGCGAATAGTGCAGCTGCTTCAGAACTTGAACGCCGATGCGCAAGCATTGCTGGTAACCGACCGCCCCGACGAAAATGTAAAGAAGTCCGCTAGAAACCTGCAGGGAGTCAAAACCATAAATGCCCATCAGCTCAACGTACTGGATTTGCTAACCTATGACTATATAGTGATGACCCAAGATGCCCTGCAGAAAGTGGAGGAGGTGTTTTCCTGATGCCCCATCCTCAGGATGTAGTTTTAAAGCCGGTTATTACAGAGCGCTCCACCGATGTGATGGAACAGAGCAAGTACACTTTTATTGTGGATAAGAACGCTAATAAAATTGAAATCAAAAGAGCCGTGGAAGACATCTTCGGGGTTAAAGTAAAAGCGGTTAATACTATGAACATTAAAGGCAAAAGACGCCGCTTGGGACGATTTCCTCAGGGGAAGCGTCCAGATTACAAAAAAGCTATAGTAACTTTAAGAGAAGACAGCAAGCCTATTGAGATATTTGAATAGTAGGAGGCACAAGGGGGGATAAAGATGGCACTTAAGCGTTTTAGACCGACCTCTTCGGGAAGACGGTTCATGACCGTTACTGCCTTTGAAGAGATCACCAAAGAAGAACCGGAAAAATCGTTGCTGGCACCTAAAAGAAAGAAGGCCGGCCGAAATGCATACGGCCGTATAACCGTCAGGCATCAAGGAGGTGGGCACAAGCAAAAATATCGCATCATAGACTTCAAACGCAATAAAGATGATGTGCCTGCTAAAGTTGCCAACGTTGAATACGATCCAAATCGCTCGGCGCGCATAGCTTTATTAAACTATGCCGACGGAGAAAAAAGGTATATACTGGCGCCCCAGGGGCTACGCTTAGGGCAGCAGGTTGTTTCTGGAGCCCGGGCAGAAATAAAGCCAGGAAACGCCCTTGCCTTGCGAAATATACCAGTGGGCACCTTCGTCCACAATGTAGAATTAAAGCCTAATGCGGGAGGGCAGATGGTACGCTCTGCCGGGAATTCCGCTCAGGTGGTAGCCAAAGAAGGTAAATACGCTCACCTTCGCCTTCCTTCCGGCGAAGTAAGGCTCGTTCCCCAGGAATGTAGAGCAACGGTGGGACAGCTGGGCAACGTGGAGCATGTTAATGTATCCATAGGTAAAGCCGGCAGGTCTCGCTGGTTAGGTGAAAGACCTACGGTGAGGGGTTCGGTCATGAACCCGGCAGACCATCCCCATGGAGGGGGAGAAGGAAGAGCGCCTATAGGCATGCCCAGCCCGGTTACTCCATGGGGTAAACCTACCCTGGGGTACAAAACTCGCCGCAAAAAGAAAAAGTCTGACGAGTTAATTGTCCGGAAACGGCGTAAATAAAAAGGATATTCTGCAAGTTAAAGGAGGGTGGCGGTATGTCTCGTTCGTTAAAAAAGGGCCCTTATGTAGAACCTAAGTTAATGGAAAGAATCGAAGCCATGAACCAGAAGAAACAAAAAAGAGTAATTAAAACCTGGTCACGGCGTTCGACCATATTTCCCGAAATGGTAGGACACACTATTGCAGTACACGATGGTAGAAAACATGTGCCTGTTTTTATAACTGAAGACATGGTAGGACACAAGCTAGGAGAATTTGCCACTACCAGAACCTTCAGGGGGCACGGCTCTCATACCGAGCGTTCTACTTCCTTAAAGTAGGAGGAGGTTATAATATATGGAAGCCAAAGCTAAAGCCAACTATGTCCGCATAGCACCTCGTAAAGCCAGAGCGATTGTAGATCTCATTCGCAACAAGCCGGTAGATGATGCCCGAGCAATATTGATTTATAACCCCCGTAAAGCAGCAGGAATCGTTAAGAAACTCCTAGATTCTGCGGTGGCGAATGCTCAGAACAACCAGGAAATGGATCCAGACGCGCTCTATGTACATCGGGTCTTTGTAGATGAAGGTCCCACTATGAAGAGAGTACAACCGCGGGCACGGGGTCGTCGTAACCTTATCAGGAAAAGAATGAGCCATATTACCCTCGTGTTGAGGGAAGGAAAGGAGGCAACCTAATAAGTGGGGCAAAAAGTTAGTCCTATCGGGTTTCGCATTGGCATAATTCGCGATTGGGATGCCCGATGGTACGCCGATAAAAACTATAACCAACTGTTGCACGAAGATCTGCGAATAAGGGAGCATATTCAGAGTAAGCTTCCCCATGCAGGTATTTCCAGAGTGGAGATAGAGAGGGCTGCAAACAACGTGCGCTTAAATATTCATACTGCTAAACCGGGAATGGTAATAGGTCGGGGAGGCGCCGGAGTAGAAGAACTGCGCAAAGAATTGGAGAAAATCACTAGCAAAAAATTGCACATAAATATTGTGGAAATAAAAACCCCGGAACTAGATGCTTATCTGGTGGCAGAGAACGTTGCTCTGCAGCTGGCCCGTAGAGTGGCTTTTCGTAGAGCTATGAAGCAGGCCGTATTTAGAACCATACGAGCGGGAGCGCAAGGTATCAAAATTAGCTGTAGTGGAAGATTGGGTGGAGCGGAAATGTCTCGAAATGAAGTTTATATGGAAGGCACTGTTCCTCTGCAAACTTTAAGAGCGGATATCGATTACGGCTTCTGCGAAGCCCAGACTCCTTACGGACGAATTGGTGTAAAAGTGTGGATCTATAAAGGAGAGATTCTTCCCCAAAAGGAACACGCGCAAAGCAGTGAAGGTAACCAGAAAACTTCCACACCTGGGGAAGGAGGGGAAAAGCATGTTAATGCCCAAAAAGGTTAAATACCGTCGGCAACACCGCGGTCGGATGAAAGGGAAAGCCAAGGGCGGTACCAATATCCAGTTTGGTGAATACGGATTGCAAGCCATGGAACCATCTTGGATAACCAGTCAACAAATAGAAGCGGCCCGGGTAGCCATGACCCGTCATATTAAAAGAGGCGGAAAAGTGTGGGTGCGTATTTTTCCTGATAAGCCAGTAACCGAAAAGCCGGCAGAAACCAGGATGGGAAAAGGAAAAGGCTCTCCGGAATACTGGGTTGCAGTGGTTAAACCAGGACGGGTCATCTTTGAGGTTGCCGGAGTAAGGGAAGAATTGGCCCGTTCCGCATTGCGGTTGGCAGCCCACAAACTGCCCATCAAAACGAAATTCTTAAAGCGGTACGAAACGGGTGGTGAAACCTGATGAAAATTAAAGAGATACGTGAATTTTCCGATCGTCAGCTTTACGAAAAAGAAAATGAATTGAAAGAAGAACTTTTTAATTTAAGATTTCAACTGGCGACAGGACAACTGGATAATCCTATGCGAATAAAAGAAGTTAAACGTAGCATCGCGCGGGTAAAAACCATTATCAAGGAACGAGATGTAAAAGTTACTTGAAGTTATAATTTGCTTAAAGTAGAATTCAGATGTAAAAGCGGCTTTCCAGGAAGGAGTGATGGAGGAGTTGGAAAAAGGAAAGCGTAAAGTACGCACTGGCAGAGTGGTTAGCGATAAGATGGATAAAACCCGGGTGGTAGCGGTAGAAGGAATGACTCGCCACCCGTTGTACGGAAAAACCGTTCGTCGGACCAGTACATTTAAAGTTCATGATCCCCAGAACCAGTCTCAACGTGGAGACATGGTAAAAATACAAGAAGCCAGGCCCATGAGCAAAGGAAAGCGATGGAGCCTGCTTGAAATAGTAGAAAAGTCCAGGCTTTAAATGGTGAACGTCGTTTAGAAAGGAGGGGCCACAGTGATACAGGGTGAAAGCAGGCTTAAAGTAGCAGACAATACCGGAGCCCGTAAAATTATGTGCATAAAAGTTACGGGGGGCTCACAACGGCATTCCGGGAATATAGGTGATGTAATAGTTGCCACGGTTAAAGAAGCCAATCCCGGAGGAGTAGTTAAGAGGGGAGAAGTGGTCCGCGCGGTAATAGTACGTACTCGTTCTGGGCTTCGCCGGAATGACGGTTCTTACATCAAATTTGATGATAACGCGGCCGTGATAATAAACGAACAGAATCAACCCAGGGGCACCCGCATATTCGGCCCCATTGCCCGGGAATTGCGGGAGGGTAATTTCATGAGAATTGTCTCCCTTGCCCCTGAAGTCATATGATGACAGTTCAGGAGGTGTAGCGGTAAATGAGCCGTTCCAGGTTAAACATAAAATCAGGCGACCAGGTATACGTTCGCTCAGGAAAAGAACGGGGTAAAAAAGGAAAAGTAATTACCACCTATCCCCGGGAAAGCAAAGTCAAAGTCGAAGGCGTTAATATAATAAAAAAACACGCCAAACCTACGCAAAAGGTTAAACAGGGAGGCATTAGGGAGAAAGAAGCTCCTATCCATGTGTCTCGAGTGGTGCTGGTATGCCCCTCTTGTAGTCAACCTACCCGGGTATCCCGGGAAAAAGAAGTCAATGGTCTTCAAGTAAGAGCGTGCAAGAAGTGTGGGGGAACCATTGACAAGTAGGCAAGAAGGAGGAATGGATCGTGAGTAGATTGAAAGAGAAATATTTTAACACGGTAGTAAAAGAACTTATGGATCACTTTCAGTATCGTAATCGTTACCAGGTGCCCCGGCTGGAGAAAGTGGTCATAAACATGGGTATAGGAGAAGGCAAGGAGAACCCTAAACTCCTGGAAGCAGCCGCCAATGATTTAACCCGGATTACCGGACAAAAACCGGTTATTACTAAGGCTAAAAAATCTGTAGCCGGCTTCAAAGTCAGGGAAGGAATGTCTATTGGTTGTAAAGTTACTCTTCGAGGGCAAAAGATGTACCATTTTTTAGATAAGCTTTTTAATGTGGCCCTGCCTAGGGTAAGGGATTTTCAAGGAATATCCCCTCACTCTTTTGACGGAAGAGGCAATTTCACCATGGGTATTAAAGAGCAACTCATATTTCCGGAATTGGAATACAGTAACATTGAAAAAATACAGGGTATGGATATAACCATAGTTACAACGGCTGAGACTGATGAGGAAGCCCGTGAACTTCTGCGGCAACTGGGCATGCCGTTCCAGGCAGCATAAAGAAAAGGGAGGATAGTATGGCTAAAAAGTCGCTAATTGCCAAGGCCAAGAAAAAACAGAAATTTAAGGTCCGCGGGTACAATCGATGTAAAATTTGTGGCAGGCCCCGGGCTTACCTTCGAAAATTCGGTATGTGTAGAATATGTTTTCGGAAGCTTGCTAACGAAGGTAAAATCCCCGGCGTAAAAAAGGCCAGCTGGTAGCTGAATAGGGGAAGGAGGTTTTCCAAAAGAATGATGACCGATCCTATTGCTGATATGCTTACTAGGATTCGCAATGCCAATCTTAACTTTCACCAATCGGTGGAAATACCCGCTTCAAAAGCCAAGAAGGCTATTGCGGAGATAATGAAAAAAGAAGGTTTTATTAAAGAATATCAATATATAAGTGATAATAAGCAAGGGAAGCTGCGAATACAGCTCAAATATGGACCTGACTCTCAGAGGGTGCTATCAGGATTAAAGCGTATAAGCAAACCAGGTCTTCGGGTTTACGCAGGTAAAGACGATCTTCCCAAGGTCCTGGGTGGTTTGGGTATTGCCATAATATCTACTTCCCGAGGGCTGTTAAGCGATAAAGAAGCCCGTTATCAAGGAATTGGTGGGGAAGTAGTCTGCTATATCTGGTAGCAGAAAAGTGTAAGGAGGTAGTATTATGTCTCGTACAGGATATGAGCCCATTTCTATACCCAATGGGGTAGAAGTAACCATAGAAGGTATCAAGGTTAAAGTT
>Ga0207421_10006674_pt1 | contig 12521 bp, 12 predicted proteins | sample SodLakKL_010_SED_4_FD_187542 | JGI IMG/M metagenome (GOLD analysis project Ga0207421, IMG submission 187542) | Alkaline sediment microbial communities from Lake Tanatar, Kulunda Steppe, Russia - 8KL_010_SED (SPAdes) (version 2) | ecosystem: Environmental > Aquatic > Non-marine Saline and... | reverse complement strand
GCCCGACTTCTGGTCCAGCCCCGATATGGCCGCCGAAGTCGCGCTCGACATGGTCGACCAAGGCTACACAGCCGTCAAATTCGACCCCGCCGGCCCTTATACGATCCGTGGCGGGCATATGCCGTCGATGCACGATCTGTCGCTGTCGGTCGCCTTTTGCAAAGCCATCCGAGAGGCTGTGGGCGACCGTGCGGATCTGCTGTTCGGCACACACGGCCAGTTCAGCACCGGCGGTGCGATCCGGCTGGGCCAAGCCATCGCGCCCTATAGCCCGCTGTGGTACGAAGAACCGATCCCGCCGGATAACGTCGCCGAAATGGCCAAGGTCGCAGGCGCTGTGCCGATCCCCATCGCCACCGGCGAACGGCTGACCACCAAGGCCGAATTTGCCACCGTGCTGCGCAGCGGGGCGGCGACGATTCTGCAGCCTGCACTCGGGCGGTCCGGCGGCATCTGGGAAACCAAGAAAATCGCTGCCATGGCCGAAGTCTATAACGCGCAGATCGCGCCGCATCTTTACGCAGGCCCCGTCGAATGGGCGGCCAATATCCAGCTTGCGGCATCCATCCCCAACATCCTGATGGCCGAAACCATCGAAACACCGTTCCACATGGCGCTGATCAAAAACAGCCTGAGTGTCGAGGGCGGCTATATCCCCGTCCCCACCGCCCCCGGTCTGGGCATTGATTTCGACGAAGACCTCGCCCGCGCCCACCCCTATACCGGCGACGGGCTGCATCTGCAGATGCAGGAAGACGCCATCGGCTATCACGGCGTGAACAGCTTTGCAGGGGGTGCGCCGGTCAAGACGTGACGGGTTTTCATACCGCCTGCCTCTTGCTATGCTGAACCCCGTTCAAATGGAGGCAGCATGACAGGCAAAGTGGCAGAACGGCGCAAGGCTTTGCGCGAAAACCTGATTGAGATCGCCGAGCGCACCATCGCGGCTGACGGGCTGGGCGCCCTGCGCGCCCGTGATCTGGCAGCCGAGGCGGGTTGCGCCGTGGGGGCGATCTACAACGTCTTTGGTGATCTGACCGATCTGGTGCTGGCCGTGAACGCGCGCACGTTTCACCGCCTTGGCGCAGATGTCGCAACTGCCTTGGCCGAGGCCCCGCAAGACCCTGTCGAACAGCTGGTCATAATGGCGCAGGCGTACCACCATTTCGCCGCAGCAAACCACAATAGCTGGCGGGCTTTGTTCGATCTGGACCGCGCGCCGGATGCCGCAGCCCCCGACTGGTATTTGCAGGAAATGGGGCAGTTGTTCACTTATATCGCCGATCCGCTGCAGGTGATCTTTCCCGCAAACGACGCGCAGACAAATGCGCTGCTGACGCGGGCGCTGTTTTCGTCGGTGCATGGCATCGTGCTTTTGGGGCTGGACCGGGCCAGCGCAGGCGTGCCGTCGGATGACATCGACCGGATGATTGCGCTGGTCTTACGGCAAATGGCCAAGCCTTGAAATAATTTGAACATCGTTCATTTGTATCTTGACCACAAAATCGAACTGTCCTAATCCTATTTTATGAACAGCGTTCACGCTGATGATTGCAACGGAGACAGACAGATGTTCAAAACACTCGCCACCCTGATCCACGGGCAGAATGCACGGGCCGAAGACCGCGTGCGCGATGCTTTTGCGATTGAACTGATCGACCAGAAAATCCGCGAAAGCGACAACAGCCTGCGGGCGGCCAAAGCCACGCTTGCCAGCCTGATCCAGCGGCAGCGGTCCGAACAAAAGCAGCACGCAGGTCTGAAATCGCGCATCTCGGACCTGACCCGCCGGGCGCAGGATGCGCTGGCAAATGACCGCGACGATCTCGCGGCAGAGGCCGCCCGCGCCATTGCAGGTATGGAAAACGAACTGGCGCTGCGTGCCGACACATTGCAGCGATTGGATCAAAAGATCATGCGCCTGCGGTCGTCCATCGAAAGCGGCCACCGCCGGATCATCGACCTGAAACAAGGCGCGATACAGGCCCGCGCCGTGCGCCGTGAACAGGATATCCAGATGCAGATGCACCGCAGTGGTGTCACCACCAGCAGCGTGGACGAGGCCGAAGAACTGATCGCCCGCGTCCTTGGCCGCGACGACCCCTTCGAGAGGACCGAGATTCTGGCCGATATCAACCGCGATCTTGATGGCGGCAGCATTGCTGACCGAATGGCCGATGCCGGGTTCGGTAACGCGACAAGGTCAACCCCCGATGACGTGCTGGCCCGCCTTAAAGCCGCACAAAACTAAATCATAATCTGACAGGAGATCAAAAATGCACACAACACGTTCAGACAACGCCCTTATCATGTTCTTTAACGGCGCCGCTGTCGTCGTCGCTTATGCGATGCTTGGCCTGTCGCTTTGGCTGTCGCCCGATGTGCCACTGTCGACCAAAGGCTATTGGGGTATCGGTATCCTGCTGCTGACGCTGGCCTTGGTGAATTTCGTCAAATACCGCTTTGACGACCGTCTGTCCGAAGACCGGATCACCCGACTGGAAGCCGCGCGCAACGAAAAGCTGTTGTCGGAATACGTCACCGCCGACAAGGATATCTGAACCCCTCCCCCGCCCGTACCGCGTCGGGCGGGGTTCCCTCTTTCCAAAACCGAAACCCTTCGCCAAAGTCAGATCCATGAAATACCTGCGCCAGTTCGCCGCCCGCCTGACAGGCCATGCCATCCGCATCTTTGCCCGCGCGATCACGGCGGTACGCGCGGATTGGCAAGGCATCGAACCCGTCCCGCGCCAGCGCGTCTATTTCGCCAATCACACCAGCAACGGCGATATGCCGATGATCTGGTCGTGCTTGCCACCCGCCTTGCGCCGCGATGTGCGCCCGGTGGCGGCGGCGGATTACTGGCTGAAAAACAAACTCCGCGCCTTTGTCGGGCCAGAAGTGTTCAACTGCGTCCTGATCGACCGCCGCCCCGAAGTGAATGACAAACCGATGGACAAGATTTTGGCCGCGCTGGACGAAGGATCATCGCTGATCATTTTTCCCGAAGGCAACCGCAACATGACCGATGATCCGCTGCTGCCGTTCAAATCGGGGCTTTACAACATGGGCGTCGCACGCCCGCAGGTCGATCTGGTCCCGACTTGGGTCGCCAACCTGACCAGCATCATGCCCAAGGGCGAGGTGATCCCGCTTCCCTTGATCTGCACCGTCACCTTTGGCGCCCCGATCCACGTGCAGGACGGCGAGAGCAAGGATGATTTCCTGCGCCGTGCGGCGGATGCGCTGGCGGCACTTGCACCGGAAGTGCGCCCATGACCAGCACCACCGCCGATATCCTGCTGCTGGCCTTCGGCAGTTTCGCCATCCTGATCGCAATGACCGTGCTGGGTGAAGTCCTGCGCGCCCGCCAACCCGCAGGCCACGCCAATCCGGTGCTCGAAACCTATATGACCCGCGTGCAAAGCTGGTGGGGCATGGTCACATTCGTCGGGCTGGCGCTGCTGACGGGCAAGATCGGCGTGATGATCCTGTTTGCCTTTGTGTCGTTCGCGGCGCTGCGCGAATTCCTGACGCTGACAGCCAAGACACAGGCCGACCACATCGCGCTGGCGCTGGCGTTCTTTGTCGTGCTGCCGTTGCAATATGTCTTTGTGGGTTTTGGCTGGACCGGGTTGTTCGCCATCTTCATCCCTGTCTATGCCTTCCTTTTGCTACCCATCGTGTCGGCCCTGCGCGGCAATGCAAACCGCTTTCTGGTGCGGGTCGCCGAAACCCAATGGGCGCTGATGATTACCGTGTTCTGCGTCAGTCACGTGCCTGCGCTGATGACGCTGGACCTGCCCGATTACAGCGAACGCGCGGTGCTGCTGATCGCCTTTCTGGTGATGGTCGTGCAACTGGGTGACTTGCTGGAATATTTCTTTGGCCGCCGGATCGGGCGCACCAAAATCGCCCCCGGCCTGTCGCCCAAAACATGGGAAGGTGTGGCCTGTGGTGTCACCTCGGCCATGCTGATCGGCGGCATGCTGAGCTGGATCACGCCGTTCACACCGCTGGCCGCGATGGGCATGGCGGGGGCGGCGTCACTGGTGGGCATGTTCGGCAGCATCGTTTTTGCCGCGATCAAGCGTGACCGCGGGGTCAAGGACTGGTCCCACCTGATCCCCGGTCAGGGTGGGTTCGTCGACCAGTTGGACAGCGTGATCTTTGCTGCACCGATCTTTTACCATCTGACGCGGTATTTCTACACCTGACCAAAGAATTGCGGCAGCTTGCTAAGGTTCTTGCCCATCAGCGTGCCGATCCCCCCCACGCCGTGCCTGCGGATCGCGCGGTAATCCTCGCGGCTTTTGCGGATCATCTGGGCGAAACTGCGGTTGCTGGCACCGCCCATCTGCATGCGCACCATCACATGTGGGATATAGCCCAGCCGCACCTGCCCCGAAGTCAGAAACCGCAGCATCCCGTCATAATCGCCCGAAATGCGATAGCTGGTGTCGTATAGCCCTGCACGGTCAAAAACCGCGCGGCGCAGATAAAGCGTCGGATGCGGCGGCATCCAGCCGCGTGCCAGCGCGGCGCGGGTGAACTCCCCCGCCCGCCAGTGCCGGATCACGCGGGACGGGTCATCGCGGGCGACATATTGCAGATCGCCGTAAACGCCGTCGATATCCGGATCTGCCAATGCTTGCGCCACCCGCGCCAGCACATCAGGCCCTGCCAGCACATCATCGGCATGCAACAGCCCGATCACATCACCGCTGGCCCGGCTGATCCCCGCATTGATCGCATCATAAATCCCGCTGTCCGGCGCAGAGACCAGCGCCATTCCTGCCAATCCCTGTGCGCGCAACAAATCGACCGTGCCATCAGATGACGCGCCATCCTGCACGACATGTTCCAGATCGCCGTGATTTTGCAGGTGCAGACTGTCAAGCATCCTTGGCAAAGTCGCAGCCCCGTTCCGCACAGCGGTGACAACAGATACTTTCATGCAGCGTCCTTTTTTGGCTGAGGTTTCAGATCAATGCCCAGCACCGCATGGATTGCCGCGGTGGGGGTCGTTTGTTCGCGGGCCATGTGACGTTCCACTTCGGCCAGTTTGGCATCGACCAGATAGCGGTACCAAAACCCTTGCAGCACATGAAACGCCCGCGCCTGCCGTCCGTCCAGAAAGCCAAGGCGCAGGATATAGCGGTACAAGAAATACACCCCCGCCCGCAGCCCACCGGGCAGGCGCGTATAAAGACGGGTCTTGATCCACCGCTTCATCCCTGCCGCACCCGTAGGTGCAGCTTGCACCGCAAGAAAGCCGTGGCGGTGGTTGAGAATATCCACCACCTCGCGGCTGGCATAGGCATTGTGCTTGGCAATCCACCAATCCAGCGGCTTGCGGTTGTCGTCGATGATCTGACCCGAAAGATGCGCAACAGGGCCGTCCACGACGATATGTTCGTCCATCCAGCGCGGCTCGACGCGGCCATGCCCTTGGCGGAACAGCCGCAGCATTCGCGCGGGAAACAACCCGCCATAGCGGACCGGCTGGCCTTGAAACCACATGCTGCGCCCGACGGTGATGCCTGCGACATCAGGCAGGCCCGCGCTGATCTGGGTGGCAAGGGCGGGTGTCACATATTCATCCGCATCCAGCCGCAAGACCCAGCCGCCATGCGCCAGCCGGTCCAACGCCCAGTTGAACTGCTGCGCATAATTCGTCCACGGATGCACCCAAACCTCTGCCCCCATGTTGCGCGCGATCTGGCAGGTGGCGTCGGTCGATCCGCTGTCTACCACGATGACGCGGGTCGCGACGCCCTGCAAAGAGGCCAGCGCACGCGGCAGATGCAGCGCCTCGTCGCGGGTCAGGATGATGGCGGTCACGCCGGTCATGGCATCGGCCTTACGACCATCGGGTTGCCTTGCCCGATATGGCGCGGTGGCAGCGCGCGCAGCGCGACAGCCCGCGCGCCAAGGATTGAACCCGCGCCGATCACCACGCCCGGCCCGACAAAAGCATCGGCACAGACCCATGCATCCGGCCCGATCACGATGGGCGGGCGCAGCAAAGGCCGCGCGGGATCGCGCCAGTCGTGGCTGCCTGCACAAAGATGCGCGTTCTGCGATACCGTCGCGCGCGGGCCGATATGGATAGGCCCCAGCGCATAAAGAATGGCGCGGTCGCCTATGGCGGCCTGATCCTCGATATACAGATGCCAGGGCATGGTGATCCGCACCGAAGGGTAGACATGCACGCCCTGCCCGATCTGCGCACCGAACAGCCGCAACAACCAGACCCGCCAGAACCATAAGGGCCGCGGGCTTAGCCGGAAGAATGGCTGGCACAAAGCCCAGCAAACGCGGGCTACCTGCGCCTTGCCCGACCAGTTGCGCGTGCGCCGATTGGCGCTGATGTCGATCTGTGTGGTCATGCCTGCACCATCTGTGGTTCATCTGCAGCAAGGCTGCGGTAAAGTGCTGCGAAACGTGCGACCATCACCTCGGGCGAAAAATCGCGGATCATCCAGTCGCGCCCATACGCCCCCATACCCGCCAGATCACCCGCCCCCAGCCGCGCGATTGCGCCCGCCAGATCGTCCTGCAACGGGTCAATGCAAGCGCCTGCGCCGATCAGATCAAGCCTGCGCCACGGCGTTGCAGTGGTGGTCAGGACAGGCAGGCCATGGGCCAGCGCCTCGGCCACGACGATGCCGAAGTTTTCACTGTGGCTGGGCAGGACGAAAAGATCGGCACGCGCAAAAGCCAGCGCCTTGGCCGCATTTTGCACCGGCCCGTGAAAGCGGATGCGCGTGCCGTATTCCGCCGCAGCAGCACGCAGCGTGGCTTCATAGGCCGCATCGCCGCTGCCGTAGATATCCAGCGTAACATAGTCAGGCAGACGGCCCATCGCAGCGATCAGCAGGTCGATCCCTTTTTTAGGATGCAGCCGCCCCAGATACATCAGCCGCAGCGCACCACCCGGACGGAAGATGCGCCCGACCAGCGGCGGGATGGATACGCAATTAGGGATCACTGCGGTCCGGATATCCGGCAATCGGGCCACACTTTGTGCGGCTTCCATCGCGGCTGTGACATGCAGGACGCAGCCCTTTGGCCGCAGCTTTTGTGCCGCGCGTTCAAACAGGCGTTTGGCCGTTTTGCGCGGCGCATCGGGCCAGTCCTGCGTGGCCTGCAACGCCCCGCGCGGCGACCACACGACAGGCCTGCCCAGACCGCGTGCCAGCGCCAGCGTCGGCAATGTCGCAAAAGAATAGGTGCCCGTCAGATGCACGACATCCGCCCAAAGCACCGCCGCCGGCAGATGCCACAACACACCCGGCGCCACGGAATGGCCCGCAATCCGGTATGCGTAATGCACTGGATAGCCCATCGGCACACGCCTGACCCTGTCGCTGACAGCCAGCCCCGCAGCATCGGTCGTCAGCACGCGCAAGCTGAAATCCGGCATGGCGGCGACCCCGTCACAGATCGCCTTGGTCGAAAAGATCGGCCCGCCCCAAAAAGTGGCAGGGTAAAAGCTGGGGCTGACGTGCAGGATCTTCATGCCGCCACCTTTTCGCGTTGTCCGATGATCCGCGCGGGGTTGCCCGCCACGATCGCCCCCGCGGGCACATCGCGCGTGACCACAGCGCCCGCACCGATCACCGCATCATCGCCGATCCGCTGGCATTGCGGCAGGATCACCGCACGCAGGCCGATCCAGACGCCTGTACCGATGGTCTTGACCATCGGTACAGGCACAGACCAAGGGTGAAGACCGTGGTCATGGGTATAGATCACAGCGCCTTCGGAAATCAGCGTATCATCCCCGATGACCAGCCCGCCTGTTGTGTCCAGATGCACATCGCGGTTGATCTGCACGCCGTCACCAATGCGCAAACCCGCCGTCCCCCCCTCGGCCGAGGCTGCGACGCCGCGCCAGACATAACACCCTGCCCCGATGGTGACGCGCACCGGATCGGCAAAGCGGATGCCGGGCTGAAACAGACTGCCCGCGCCCACCTTGCCTAATGTCGCGCGGTGCCAAAGCGTCGCAAACCACAACCCCAGACGGCGGTGGATTTTGCCGGGCAGATGCAAGCCGCGCAGGATCAGGTCACGCATAGGTCAGCCTTTCAGTTGGAACGCGCCGCCAACGCAGGCGTCTGATGAACAAAGCGCGGATGCCAATCACCAGCACCAGCTGCGCCAAAGCGCCCACGACATAAGCGCTAAAGGATGATTGCAGGCAGGCTTGCACGAAGGGATAAAACAGCACCGGATATACAAACGCCGCCCCCCATCGCGCGGTGCGACGGGCGTCCAGCAAGAACGCCTCGCCTTTGCGAAACGTCCAGCCCAGCGCAGGTGCCACGGCCAGCCCTGCCCAGCCGAAGTTGATGAACGCCTCGCCCGGACCGGTGACGTTGAACGCACCGCCTGTGGCGACACCCATTACCTCGCGCTTGAAATAGACACCCAGATCGATCGCAGGTTTATCGGGCCAAAGGTCGCGCGGCACCCAGCCAAAGCCCCACCAGACATAGCTTTGGCCCAACAACAACTGCGCAGGTTCGACATGGCCTGTGACCATGACTGCAACATTGATATCCAGAAAATAGGTTGATCCGACGAGCTGGCGCAGGATCACCGCGCCATCCTCGCCCAGCCGCAACTGGGTCATGTAAGCCGACAGCAGGACGATCCCTGCCCCTGTAACGCAGCCCAAGACCACCTGACGCCAGCCCAGACGCCCACCCAAGATAGCATGGGTCGCCAGCGCATAGATGGCCAGTTCGACCAGTTCGAACCGGTCACCGGACACCAACGCAATTCCCGCCAAGGCCCCCGCCAGCGCCAGCGTCATCACCACCATCGCCGCACGTGGGCGGACGATCGTTTGCGCAAGGCACAGCACGAAGGCGAATTTGGGGATCACGAACAGCGTCTTGATGCCTGCCAGCGTGGCACCGACACCATCGGCATTCACGTTGATCTGCTTGCTGCGGTTCAACGCCTCGATCACGCCGGCGTCGCCGACGCTCGCGCCGCGCGCGCGCAGGATCAGCAGCATGGTCAGGGCGGTCACGGCCAGTGCGATGCCCGCCAGCAGACCAATGTGCTGGACACCCGCCGCCACCCCGCGTGCGGCCATGACCCTTGCCGCTGCGGAACTGGTCGTGCAGGCCAGAACATAGCCCAGACAGATCAGCACCACGAAACAACCCAGATAAATCGCACCGCGCAAACCCGCCCCCGGCGCCGGATCGAACCTTGCATAAAAGGCAAGGTCAGGTGCTGCGGCATAGGCCACAACCTTGGCCAGAAAGCCCAGCGCACAAAAATACCCCAGCAGATGCAGCGGCGATACCCAGCCCACCAGCCCTTGCCGCTGCGCGATCCAGAATGGCAGCAGCGTGCACAGCGTCGCCAGCGCGATCATCATTGCATCCGCCATGCGCGCGCCCTTGTCTGCAGGGCCAAAGTATTGACGCCGGTATCGCGCCACAGGACCAGCCACAGGATTGCGGCACACAGGCTGGTGGCACCGGCATAGGCCAGCGCATTCCAAAGCGGATCAAACGGCGCAGCCAAAGCCACCGCCCCCAGATAGGCGATCACCCCCGCCAGCCGCGCCACTGCGGCCAGATGGCCGTGGCCGGTCAGGGTGGCGACGGTCATGCCTTGGGCAAAGGCCAGTTGCACGATGGTCCCTGCCAGCAAAACACCCAGCACGGGGGCAGCGGTCGGTGGCAACCACCACAAGGCAGGCAACGCGCAAACAGCAAGCCCCAACCCCGGCAGCAAGGCGATCTGCGCACCTGTGTTGCTGGCACGTTGCAGCGCAGCACGGTCCCGCGCGGCATGGGCGGCAGAAATCGGCCCCGCACTGACCCATGTCGCGACGGAAATCGGCAAGGCCACAAGGTTCGCCAACCTGCGCACCAGCGCATAGACGCCGATCTGTTCAGCTGTCAAAAACTGCCCGCCGATGATGATATCGACCTGCATCAGCACCATGCCCAGCACCGCTGTCGCCCACAGGTTCGGGGTCAGTACCTTGCCGGGTTTGCCCTGCCCGATCAGGTCAGTGCGTGCCGGATGCCGCCACAACAGAACCGCACCCACAGCGCAGATCACCCCAAGCAAGACCGTCGCCAGCCACAGGATTGCGGTCGCGTCCCACCGCGTCAGCCCCGCCAACCCCAGCGCCAGCAGCGGCGCACCATCGCGCAACACCATCGATATCTGCACGGATCCCAAAGCGCGCAGAATGCTGCCCAGACATGCCGCCAGATTGACCGCCAGCGCCATGGCAGCCACAGCAGGCCACGGCACCTGGGGCCAGATCACGGCCAACCAAAGGCTTCCCGTCAGTGCCGCAATCAACGGCAGCCCAAGACATAGCCACAGCATCGCACGCGGATGCATCCCCGCACCGTCACCCAGCCGCGCCAGCAGGGTCAACGGCCCGCCAAAGCCCAGCAATGTGGACCCGACCAGCGCCAACCCCCACAGCACGATCAGCGCGCCGAAACCGTCCAGCCCCAGAACAAGGGCGAGGCCCAGCAGCACCACCAGATTGCCCGCCACCACCACGCCACGCAGCAAACCCGCAAGGCTGGCCGGATGACACAGATATCGCAGCAAGATTGACACTATCGCGCACCGGTTCCCGTCAGCACGCCACTGCGACGCGCTTTGCTCGAACCGTTAATCCTTCATTCAGATTAATTTTGTGTTAACCCCTTTGTGGTTTGACGGGCAGGCAACGCTTCACCAGCACAGAAAGCCCGCCCATGCCCCGACATCCGGCCGATCCGGCCAGCCATGCCTTTGCAGAGCTTGAGACCGGCACGCCAGTCGATGTGATGCAAATGCTCCGCGTGATCTGGGCGGGCAAATGGATCGTGGTGCTGATGGTCAGCCTTTCGATGCTGGCGGCGGGCTATTACGGCTTTGCGCTGGCAAGCCCGCGTCATGCAGCGGTCAGCGTAATCGACCTGAAACCGCCCAGCCCTGCGATGCAGACAGGCGCCGTCGCCGACAGCCACAAACCCGGCACGCAAATACAGGTGTTGCTGGCAACAGCGACCTTGGAACAGGTGATCCACGGGTTGCAATTGCACGACGATCCCGCGTTCAACCGGTATCTGCGCCCGGTGTCGCCGCTGTCGCTGACGGCGCTGCGCACGCGAATGCGCAGCCTGTTGTCCGGTCAGACCCAGCCCCCGCCCGATGCGGCAGCGATAGCGGCCAAACTGGTGCAAAACCTGCGCGGTGCGATACGCGTTGAAAACCCGCGCGACAGTGACCTTTTGCGCATCACCGTCACGACTGGCAATCCTGACCGCGCGGTGATGATCGCTAATACGCTGGCCTCTGTCTATCTGGCCGACCAGACGCGGGCCAAGCGTGACAATGCGGCAGCATCGGTTGCATGGCTGACCGACAGATTATCCGCCCTGCGCGAAGATCAAACCGCAACAGCGGCAGCGATCACGCAACTGACCGCGCAATCGGGTCTGCAAGACCCCGCACGGCGCGACACGCTGGGGCGGCAATTACTGGATACCGAAGCCCGCCTGATCGCGTCCGAATCCGCCCTGCAGCGGGCCAGTGACACCGCCAACCGGCAGCGATTGACCCGCCAGACCAGTGCTTTGCAGGCCAGCCGCGATGATCTGGCAGCGCAGATCGCGGCTTTGGCCGCGGCGCAGACAGCGCGCGACCGGATGCAGCTTGATCTGGATGCGCAACTGGCCCAGCAAAGCGAATATCAGGATCATCTGCGCGATCTTGCCCTGCGCGCGGGACAAATCGGGCCGGATGCCCGAATCCTGAACGCCGCGTCAGAGGCGCAGTATATCGGCCCGCAAAAACTGTTGCTGTTGCAAATCGCCGCTTTGGTCGGGGCTTTGGCGGGTGTGATGCTGACAGCCTTGCGCCATGTGTTGCGGCGGGGTTTCACCGACAGCACCGCCTTGCAGGACACAACCGGCCTGCCGGTACTGGCGCAATTGCCGCTGCTGGGGTCGCGCCGGCCTGCACGATTGCTTGATGCGTTGAACAAACCCGATCCGACAGCCGCCACCGAAGGCTACCGGCACCTGCGCACGGCATTGTTGATGCAGGGGCAAACCGTCCCGCAGGTGATCCTGTCGACCTCCGCGATCCCCGGCGAAGGCAAAACAACGCAGGCCATCGGGTTGGCGCATAGTCTTGCGCTACTGGGCAAGCGCGTGTTGCTGGTCGATGCTGATCTGCGGCAAAGTGCGTTCCGGCGTTACTTCAGTCTGGCAGGCACCGACGGGTTGGCCGCGGTGATCCTTGGTCATGTCGGGCTGGCCACAGCAGTTGAACCAAGCGCGATCCCCAACGTCGATCTGTTGTCCGGTGGCGCGCAGGATCAGGGCGGCGCGGATTGTCTGTTCCTGCCCGCTTTGGGCGATGTGATCGCGCAGGCGCGCACCGCCTACGACATCATCGTGATTGACGCGCCCCCTGTCGTGCCAGTGCCCGACGCTTTGGCGCTAGCGCAATACGCGGACAGGATCGTG
>Ga0207421_10006673_pt1 | contig 12522 bp, 6 predicted proteins | sample SodLakKL_010_SED_4_FD_187542 | JGI IMG/M metagenome (GOLD analysis project Ga0207421, IMG submission 187542) | Alkaline sediment microbial communities from Lake Tanatar, Kulunda Steppe, Russia - 8KL_010_SED (SPAdes) (version 2) | ecosystem: Environmental > Aquatic > Non-marine Saline and... | reverse complement strand
TGAACATCTATTCCTATATACCTCATGGGTCTCTCGCTCCTTTGTTTTGATTACCAAAGATATGCGGGAGGCCCCATTTTAAACCAAAGACGTTTACCTTTTATAAATTTTTTATACTTCGATTTTATCACATAAATCGTGATATATAAAGTAACTGTCAAGCGTCGCCTACAGTCAGAACCTGACCTCGATACTTTGAGAACTACCAAATTCCATTCACGGAATGATTTGAAAATTAATCGATATCTCACGACTGGAAAGCATGGAACGCCATCTCCAATGATTATTCTCTGGATTCGTTCGATCGAACCCGATTCTACCTAAAGGCCTTATGTTGCGGCTCGCTGCCTGGAAGGCCGTGATTTCAGACCCATTACTACAGGATCTGGCGTTTCTACACGAAGTGTCAGATTCCGTCCGGATGGAAGATGAGACAATCCGAGATGATTTGCGCACTATGCCTATCTTGAAGTGGGTTACAGCATTACTTTGAAATCAACAAGAACCGAATTAACCCCTACGCAGGGATATGGGGGTTGAATGGAACCGATATTTGACGAGGCAGGAGCTTTGCTTATCCTATCTACTTGCTGATTTTTTTCACTGAATCAGGCGCAGCATCCATGGCCTCTGCGACTCTTGTCGGATTCCCTCCTCCGCCCTGGGCGAATTCCGGCTTGCCGCCGCCTCCGCCGCCGACCACGGACATTATCTCCTTGAGCAGGTCTCGGCAGTCGATGTCGATGTCCTTGCTGCGGGACACGAGCACCCTCGGCTTGGGATGGGCCTTGGCCACCACCGCGACCACCCCCGGCTGCGAAGACAGCGCCTTGGAGATCTCATCGATGTCCTCGCCCTCCCCGGCGATGTGGCACACCACCTTCATGCCCTCGACGTCGACCGCCTTGGACATGAGGTTGCCGCTGGCGTTCTGGCTCATCTCGCACCTCAAGGCCTCCAGGGCCTTCTGCGAGTCTCTCAGCTCTCTCCTCGTCCTCTCGACGGCGCGTATCGCGTCCTGACGGGGGACGTTGAGCTCCTCGCTTATCGCCGCCACGGCGTCGCGGTCCTCCTGCATGGCCTTGACGGCGGCCATGCCGGAGACGTACTCGATGCGCACCACGCCGTCCTGTATCCTCTTGGAGCGGGTGATGCGTATCGGACCTATCTTGCCGGTGCGGTCCACGTGCAGTCCTCCGCAGGCCTCCGAGTCGACGCCGGGGACGCTGACCACGCGGATCATCTTGCCGGGCACCGCCCCTCCCTGGTAGAGGTGGAAGCCGTACTTCTCCTCCGCCTCGTCGCGCGGTATCGTCTCGATCACGGTGGCGATGTCCTCCATCACCGTGCGGTTCGACTCCTCCTCTATCTTAAGGATCTGCTCATGGGTGAAATTCTCGTAATGGGTGATGTCCAGCCTGGCGCTGTCCGTTCCTTTGTTGGCCCCCGCCTGCCAGATGTGGTTGCCGAACATCTTCTGGCAGACGCCGTTGATCACGTGCGCCGCGGTGTGGTGGCTCATCAGCTGCCGTCGTCGCTCGAGGTCGATGGAACCGCGGACCTTGTCATCCTCTTTGAGAGAATGGCCGGGGACGGTGTGGAACACCGTCCTCCCCGCCTTCACGACCTTCTTCACCGGGCGGCCGTCGATGCTGCCGAGGTCCCATTGCTGCCCTCCCCCCTCGGGGTAGAAGGCGGTGCGGTCCAGGATTACGTCGTCGCCGAGGACGGCCACGACCTCCGCCTCGAACTCGGACTCCTTCATGTCCTCATAGTATATCGGATAGGTCTCGGGCAGGCCGCTGGGCAGCCCCGTGGCCTCCTCCGCCTCCTCTGGCGCCGTCTCGTGCCTCGAGGCCACCTGGATGTAGAAGTCGTCGGGGATGTCCACCGGAACGTCGGCGAACTCCGCCACTATCTCCGGGTTCAGGCCGTGGGAGTCGTAGAGCTCTATGAGCCTCTCCTCTCCTATGCCCTCGCCAGGAGGAAGCTCGCTGGCCAATCTCGCCACCAGCTGCCTCCCGCGGGAGAGGGTGTCATGGTAGCGGTCCTCCTCCACGTCCACCAGGTTGAGGATGTCCTCACGGTTGTCCTCCATCTCCGGAATGACCGGGGCGAAGTGGTCCACCTGCTTGGCGACCACCTCGGACAGTTTGACATCTATGTTCAGGTTGCGTATCGAGCGCAGGGCGCGGCGAACCAAGAGCCTGGCGAAATAGCCCTCCTGGACGTTGGAGGGGACCACGGCGTCGTTGAGCATTATGGCCAGCGCCCGGGAGTGGTCGCATATCACGTAGACGTCCTCCAGCGGGCCCACGGTGGCCATCAGCTCATCGTATGACATCCCCAGGCGGGCGGCGGTCTCCTCGCGGATGCGCCTTATGTCGGCGGCGGTGCGCGCGTTCGTCATCCCCGCGACCTTGGCGTACTCCTTCATCACCCGGGGGTCGTACTCTATGCCCGCCATTCCCTTCAGGTCCTCGACCACGCTGCCGAACACCGCCTCGTAGGCGGAGGAGCTGCCCTGCGAGACCCAGCATATCCTCTCCAGGCCGTAGCCGGTGTCCACCACCTGCATGTCCATCATCTCCCGGCCCTGGGGGGTCTCGCGGTACATCATGAAGACCAGGGTGGCCACCTCCACGCCGTCGAGTATCACCTCGAGGCAGGGGCCGGAGTTGCCTCCCCCCTCCCACCACTCCTCGATGAAACGGAGTTTCCCGGGGTCGGTCCCCAGCCTCTCGGTGAAGAAGCGGTGGCAGAGCTCGGCGGTCTTCGATTTGAAGTAGATCTCCTCATGGTCCCTGTGGTTGAACACGTGATGCGCCAGCATCTCGAAGAAGGTGAAGTGCCTGCCCGTCTTGCCGACGTTGTCGATGTCGTTGAAGCGGACGCAGGTCTGTGATATGGTGAGGGGGTTGGCCGGCGGGTCGATGGTGCCGTCGATAACGTAAGGCTGGAAGTCGTAGATCGACGCCTGAGTGAAGAAGACGTCGTTCCTCCAGCGGGCGACGATAGGATAGCGGGCGATGCGCTCGTGGTCGTTCTCCTCGAAGAAGGAGAGGAAGGCCTCGCGGGTCTGATGCAGGTCCATGGGGGAGTCCATGGGGGGATCGCCGATGAACGAGTACTCATCACAGGGGGGCTCGCCGCAGTTGTCCCACTCCTCCAACGACCAGAAGGCGCGGCCGCACGACGGGCACGATTGCCGTATGAATCCGTTGTCATTGAAGAACTCGAGGTCGAAGTCCGATTCCTTCATCCTCCGGAGTATTGGAAGGTCTCTATTTAACCTTTCCATGCACTGGGTTCAGACCAGCAGATCGCGGTTGCGGGAGTAGTCCACCGCCATGTCGATGACCGTGGGAAGGTCGTTCCTCCGCCCCTCCTCCAATGCCGCCGGGAGCTGCGAGGCCCTCTCGACGCTCAGGCCCGTCGCGCCCAAGGACTCGGCCACCTTGGCCATGTCGTTCCTTCCCAGGCGGTAGGCCTCGCACCCTCCCAGCGCCAGCTCGTGCCTGGTCTCGATCAGGCCGAGGGCAGCATCGTTCCACACCATCACCGTGACCGGCACGTCATGCTCGATGGCGGTCTGCAGCTCCCCCAGGCACATCATCAGACCGGCGTCCCCGGTGACGGTGATGCAATTCTTATCTGGAGAGGAGAACTTGACCCCCATCGCTCCCGGGAGGCCTATGCCCATCGGTATCATGCCGTTGCTCAGCAGCACCTGCCCCTCGCGCCGGCAGGGCAGGTGTTCGGCAATCCACAGCATATGCGCGCCCACGTCGGACACCAGCACGTCGTCGTCCCCCATGAACGAGTCCAAGGCGCGAAGGATCGAGAGCGGGTCCATCCCCCTCTCCGAGGGCACGGTCCTCTCCATGTGTTTGACCACCTCCTCGCGAAGGTGCGCCGCCCATTCCCCACCTCTCCTAGCAGGCGACAATGAGGACAAGATGTGGTTGAGGTCCCCCACCGCCGCCCGGGGGCGGTAGCAGGGCACGTCCTGGGGGGGATTGGCGCTCAGATGCAGCACGCTCTTCTCCCCCTCGGGGTCCCATATCGAGGGCTGGAACTCCTGCTCGTCGTACCCGACGGTCACCACCAGGTCCGCCTCCGCCAACGCCCGCATGGGGGCGCGGTGGCAGGGCAGCCCCACGTTCCCCAGGCACAGCGGGTCCTGGAAAGGGACGGTGCCGGCCCCCTGCCAGGTGTGCAGCGCCGGGATGCTGTTGCTCGACACGAAACGCCTCGCCGCCTCCCCCGCGGCGGAGCGCAGCACCCCTGCCCCCAGCAACGCCACCGGCCTCTCGGCCCCGGCCAGCATCCCCTCGGCGGCGATGAGCTCGGACGCTGGCTCTTCAATTGGCTCCGGTCGATACGAGTGGGGCGTGGAGGGCTTGGCCGCCAGGTCCGCCGGCAGCGAGAGATGGACCGCCCCCGGTCTCTCCGCCGTCGCCAGGTCCAGGGCTTGAAGGCAGCAGGCGTCCGGGCCGTTCTCCGTCAACTCGTAGGAGCCCTTGCAGACGGTGTTGAACAACTCCCTCTGCGGGACCTTCTGCTTACGGGGGTGCCCCCGCTCTGCGGCAGGGAGCTCGCCGCTGATAACCAGCAGCGGGGAGAAGTCCAGCGTGGCGGTGCCCGCGCCCATGACTATGTTGCTGGCGCCGGGTCCGATGGTGGTCATGCACACCCCTGGCCGCCCGTCGTGCCTGGCGCCCGTCAGGCCCATGAACGCCGCCGAGTTCTCATGCCGGGTGACCACGAGATCGATGCCATGCGCCAAGAGGGAGTCCACCAGGTGCACCGTCTCCCCGCCGGGGATGCCGTAGACCCTCTCCACCCCTCGTGAGCGCAGGGCGCGGGCGACGGCGTCGGAGCAGCTCTCAGGCATCTGCACCCAACTCTTCAAGCGCGGTCCTGAGGCCGTCATCCACCGTGCCGCGGTGCACGATGACCTTGACGCCGCGGGCCTTCATCATCGCCTCTCCCAGATGGCCGATCTCGGAGACCACCACCGCCGCGTGCTCGCTCAGCTGGTCGGCGACGAGCTCTAGACGGCGGCGGTGGGCCTCGCCCACCAGGGGGACGTCCATGTACTGGTTTACCTCCGTGCTCCCCGAGGGCAGGACCTCTCCGTCCTTAATCTCGAACAGATGGAACAGGGCGCTGTTGCCCAATCCTCCGTCCACGTTCACGCCGTCGTCGCTGGCAACCGCCACGCTGTGGCAGGGAGGCGGCCCGCTGACCTGCTTCGCCTCCCCTGGTCCGCAGGACGAGCCGCAGGCGGCCTTGTCGAACTCGGCGGAACGGTCCTTCTCCAGCAGGCCGATCGCATCGGCGCGGCACTGCTTGCAGTGGCGCATCATCTTGACGCCTCCGCCGGAGCAGCGGTCCTGCAGCTCCTTCCTCTCCATGGCGGTCGGCGCCCTCTGTTCGGCGAAGGCGGTGCCCTCCACCGGTATCAGCGGCAGTATGTTGATGATGTAGACGCCCAGCTCCTTCAGCCTCTCCACCGCCTCCGGTATGTGCTCGCCGTTGATCTCAGGGATGAGGACCATGTTCGCCTTGACGAGTATGTCCCTGTCCACGCAGCCCTTGATCCCCTCCAGTTGCCTCTGCAGCAGGATCTCCGCCGCCTCGCGGCCGCGGTGGTTCTTGCCATCGAAGCTCACGAACTCGTAGATCTTCTTGCTCACGTCGGGGTCGACCGCGTTTATGGTGACGGTAACGAAACCTATGCCCAGTCCCTTGATGCGGTCAAGGCTGTCCGGCAGCATGAGGCCGTTGGTGGAGAGGCAGAGGGTGAGCTCGGGGAACGCCTCCTTCACCATCCTCATGGCTGTGAATGTCTCCTCGTTCGCCAACGGGTCCCCGGGGCCGGCCACCGCCACTACGCTCAGCTCGGGTATCCTCTCCTTGACCGTCTTCACCTTCTCCAAGGCCTCCTGGGGGCTGAGGAGCTCGCTGGTGACGCCGGGGCGGGATTCGTTGCTGCAGTCGTAGCGCCGGTTGCAATAGTTGCACTGGATGTTGCATCTCGGCGCGACTGGAAGGTGCATGCGCGCGAAGTTGCGGTGGGCCTTCTCGTTGTAGCAGGGGTGTGAATCGAGGGCCTGCTGCAGCCCAGGGGGTATTTCTCGGGTCATTTGCAGGACTATATGTTCAAGCCCTTATGTAAATCCTTCAAGGCCACCGAGGACGGCGCCGCTTCGGGGGGAAGGGCTTTTCTTTCCCGCCGACACTCTCATCAGCGTGCAGGACAAATTCGATGTGGAGAGGATAATCCAGACGATGAACCGGCACATGCCCCGGCAGAGGCCCTCGATCGACGAGCTGCTGGAGGCGGAGTCGCCGGGTTACACCACCAGGGACGGTGACGCGGTGCCCGTTTCCAAGGAGGAGCTAACGGATCTCCGTTCCTTCGTCAATGAGCTCGAGGCCCGCCGCCTGCGTGTCCCGATCTATGTGAGCACCGACACCGCGGCGCAGAGCGGAACCTGGAGGGTGGACGGCAAGCTGGAATCCGATGTGGTCTCGCGCATACTGGGCCGCAAGAAGCACCTCGAGGACACGCTCCGCTTCTACCCTCCGCACCTGCGTGAACTGAGAAAGAGGTTCCCCAGCTGCTTCACAATCCTCTACATGCCCTGACCCTCTTTCGGCTGAGGCAAGGCCAGGGGCGGCTAAGAAACTTTAAATACCAATTGCCATGTAATGGAAGTTGCGCGATTGTGATACATCGCGTCGCCCCGTATTCGGAGGCGATTGGGCCGGTGTTGGGAAAGGGTTATATACCACCCCGATAATCGGGACATTCGCCGGTGGCCCAGTAAGATGGGCCGTGAATACTGGCTAACGATTAACAGACCGTGCACCCGCGAAGCAGCATGTTTCCCGGGGAAGAGGTATAGAACCCTGATTCAAGGAAGAGGTCGGGTGTTTCGATGATTACCGTTCATACGCAACCTGGACGTGTGCTAGATCATACGCCAGCGGCGATGCTACGCCGTATGGGGGATGGTTCGGCTCGAGCGCCGAGGAAGGTCGTGCCAAGCTGCGATAAGCGCCGGGTAGGTGCAAGGAGCCTAAGATCCGGTGATGGCCAAATGGGACTTCCTATTCTTCGGAATGAACAGTAATGTTCGGGAACGCGGGGGATTGAAGCATCTTAGTACCCGCAGGAAAAGAAATCAATTGAGATGCCGCTAGTAGAGGCGATCGAACACGGCATAGGGCAAACCGAATCCCTGCAGAAATGACAGGGAGATGTGGAGTTTGGACTCGTTTACCTCTTCGTCCGGTTATCCGAAGTTGGCTGGAACGCCACACCATAGAGGGTGATAGTCCCTTAGGAGAAACCTGAACAGAGGATTTCCGATGTTCCAGAGTAGTGTGCGTTGGATATCGCGCATGAATTTGGGAGGCATTCACTTCCAACCCTAAATACGTCTCGAGACCGATAGCGCAATAGTAGCGTGAGTGAAAACTGAAAAGTACCCCTGAAGGGAGGTAAAAAGAGCCTGAAACCATACGGTAATAGATTTATATAGCATCTAAGGGAAGAAGCCAATCATATTGGTGGACCAGTGTTATATTGTCCGTTTAGAAAAACGGGCCAGGGAGTTCTGGTCAATGGCGAGGTTAAGTCCGTAGGGACGAAGCCGAAGGGAAACCGACAGCCCGCAGCTTTACAGCGAGGGGCGAGGTGTGCTCGCCTGTAGTCATTGGTGCAGATACCCGAAGCCGGCCGATCTATGCCTGGGCAGGTTGAAGCCTCTCGAAAGGGAGGTGGAGGACCGAACCGGTACTGATGTTCAAATCGTTCGGATGACCTGGGTATAGGGGTGAAAGGCCAATCTAGGCCGGTAATAGCTGGTTCCCCCCGAAACTACTCGTAGGTAGATCTCAGCCGAGGCTGATCATGAGGTAGAGCACTGATTAGGTATTTAGGGGGAGAAATCCCTCGGTACTTTGTCAAACTCCGAACTTGTGATCGTCGTAGACGCTGGGAGTGAGGTTGCCCGGGGTAAGCTTGGTAACCATGAGGGAAACAACCCAGACTGTAGTTAAGGTCCCTAAGTATCGGCTAAGTGTAATACGAAAAGGCGTCGGTAGTCCAAGACAACTGGGAGGTGGGCTTAGAAGCAGCCATCCTTTAAAGAAAGCGTAAAAGCTCACCAGTCGAGATTATGGGCCCTGAAAATGGACGGGGCTAAGCCGATCACCGATACTACAGGACACCGCAAGGTGATTCGGTAGGGGGGCGTCGTGCGTGGGTAGAAGTGGGGCCGTGAGGTCCTGTGGACCGCGTTCGAACGAGGATCCTGGTGAGAGTAGCAGCATAGAACGGTGAGAATCCGTTCCGCCGTAGGGGCAAGGGTTTCTTGGCAATGTTCGTCAGCCAAGAGTTAGCCGATCCTAAGGTAGTTCTTAATCGAGACTATCGAAAGGGAAGCAGGTCAATATTCCTGCGCCAGAACAAATTTTGCCTGGTCTTGACACATCGGGATAGTCCGAGTATGTTCGCCAGCATATTCAAGCACAGAAGCTCGTGGAGAACCGTAATGGTGAGAAGCGGGTGAATGTGTGGTGAGGCGGGCGAAGGCCCGCTTCGGACGATTCCTGGTGTCCGTGAAAAGAGACACAGTTACACTTGTTCTGTTCGTACCCAGAACCGACACAGGTGCCCCTAGGTGAATAGCCTAAGGCGTGTTAGCGTAATCCAGGCGAGGGAACTCGGCAAATTAGCCCTGTAACTTCGGGATAAGGGGTGCCAGCGATGAAAATAGCTGGTCGCAGTGACAAAGGAACTCCGACTGTTTAGTAAAAACATAGGTCGCTGCTAGTTCGAAAGGATGTGTATAGCGGCTGAAGTCTGCCCAGTGACGGTATCTTAAACTCTGTTCCAACGGAGCGAAGGACCGTTAAACGGCGGGGGTAACTATGACCCTCTTAAGGTAGCGTAATACCTTGCCGCTTAATTGGCGGCTTGCATGAAGGCCCAACGAGAGTTCCACTGTCCCCGCCTGGAAGCTAGTGAAATCAATATTGTCTGGTGCACAATCCAGACCCCTCCATCTGAAAGCGAAGACCCCATGGAGCTTTACTGCAACCTGTGGTTGTGTTATGAGTCCGCTTGTGTAGAGTAGGCGGGAGTCGTTACCAGGAAGTGACGCTAGTCACTCTCCGAGACACCGATGAAACACCGCCCTTGCGGATTCGTAACACTTACCTCTCCGGAGGAACATCTATAGGCAGGCAGTTTGGGTGGGGCGCCACGCCCTCAAAAAGATAACAAGGGCGCCCAATGGTCAGCTCAGGCAGGTCAGAAATCTGCCGGAGAATGCAAGGGTAAAAGCTGGCTTGACGCGGATCCAGACAACAAGGATCGGTGATAGGAAACTATGGCCTAGCGAACCAATCGACCTCCTGAATGGGGGTGATTGATGACAGAAAAGTTACCCTGGGGATAATTGAGTTGTCACCAGCAAGAGTTCATATCGACCTGGTGGCTTGCTACTTCGCTGTCGGCTCTCCCTATCCTGGTGGTGCAGCAGCTGCCAAGGGTGGGGTTGTTCGCCCATTAAAAGGGATCGTGAGCTGGGTTTAGACCGTCGTGAGACAGGTTTGTTGCTTTTTGATGGAGGTGTTGGTGCCTGATGAGAAGGACCTTCTAGTACGAGAGGAACGAGGGTTCGTCGCCTCTAGTTGATCAGTTGTCTGGCAAGGCATTGCTGAGCAGCCACGCGATAGCGGATAAGCGCTGAAAGCATCTAAGCACGAAGCCGTCTTAAAAAAGAGGCACCAATGGGACGCTCGTAAATGACGAGCTTGATAGGAGCGGGATGTAAGCACCGAGGTTCGCCGAGGTGTTCAGTCCGCGCTTACTAACGTCCCGTAAGCGTCGCTGGAGTGTGATCTAGCAGTCAAACGGGTTGCGTATGAAGAAGATCTTCCTAAACAAACACCTTAAACACCCCACCCTTTGAAGGGTACCGTTATTTTGGTTGAAAGCTCACAATCCAGAGCGCCAGCGCTGTGATGCCTTTTCACTCAGTAGCCCGAGTTCGACACTTAGGGTCCTGAATTGAGCGCCTACAATCAATTTCTTCAAGATGCTACGGGACATTCTGGGGAAGGAAGAAGAGTGGCCTTTCGATTGTCGTTGTCGCCAAACATCAAAACAGATCGAAAGGCCGTCTTCTGCATGGGAATGGTATGCATTAAGGTTGCGGCCCTCGACCTTCGATGTTCGGCGGGAGGAACGATGAGATGTCCCGCAGGAGAAGCCGCATTCACGCCCGAGTACCGCAGCCGAATGAGAACGTGACGATGACCGCAGGCAATCGAATCCTAACGGAATCGGTGTTCAAGGACACCGGTTTGGATGAGTTCCTGGAAGGGTTGAAGGGGTCTCAGGGCAACTCTGTTGCCGCTGAGACCATCGCCCTCGTGGCCAACTCGGTGGAGATGACCGGCCTCTCGATCAACAGACTCGACCGCATCCTGGCGGATGAGCATGTCAGGAAAGAGTACGGCCTAGACCGCTCCGCTCCTCGCTCGATTCATCGTACCGTTGAGCGCCTAGGCCGAAACAGCGACGCAATCGTCCGTTTCCTCGGAGATGTTATGAAACAGCGGTACGGCGTGGGCATGGACACAGTCTTCATGGACTGGACGTCCATGTACTTCGAGGCGCCGGAGAACGCCCTCGTACGTTTAGGATTCTCACGAGAGAATCGCCCCAACCGTCCGCAGGTGACCGTGAGACTGAGCATGGGCCGTGAGACCGGAATGCCGATGGGCCTAACGGTCAATCCGGGAAACATGATGGACGTGACCCATTTCGACGACACCTTCCGGCAGGTGCTGCCGCTCCTGCCGGAACACGCGACCATAGTGTTCGACAACGGCGCCTACTACAAGGACAACGCCAAGGTCCTCGACTCCTTCGGCCTGGGATTCGTGACCCGGCTGCAGCTGAACAAGTCGGACGATGCTTTCGTCCTTAAGCACGAGGAAGACTGGGATCCATTGGACGGCGACATCTCACCTCAGAATCAACGGGAACCTAGGCCGCATCCGCTACATCTTCCATTCTCAGAAGCTTGAAGAGGAAGCCCTGGTACGCTACCGCAAGCGAGCGGAACGCGACTGGGAACGCATGGTGGAACTGAAAGGCGCGTTGAACAAAGGAAGGAAACCGAGGAAGAAGTACCGCATCTCCAACTGGTTCGTGGACACCTACCTCTCCTACCGATTCCCTTTGAGATTCAGCTGCAAGGAGGGGGCGGTTGAGCATGCGGTACGGTCGATGATCGCCGGCCGGGGGGCTTTTCGTGCTGCTAAAGAACAAGGAGTCGTCAGCTTCCGAGACCTTGGAGATGTACCGGTCCAGGAATGCGGTGGAGGCCGCATTCCTGGACCTGAAGCATGGCATCTACTGGAGGCCAGCCAGGTGCACCTCCATCGATGCGATCAAGGGACGTATACTCGTGTCGTTCCTCGCCCTCTTCTGCCTATCCATGGTCCGTTTCCTGTACCCGGAGTTCAAAAGAAAGACCGCAGAATCATTGGTGGAGGATCTGAGCTCGTTCTCACTTACGGTCGTGAAGTAGAGCGGCGTATTGAAAAGGCGGTTCTTTAGCAACTTCGGCCCCATAATCAGGCGTTTGAGGGGTGGAAAACCGCTTGTCACGGCGCCGAAGGCGCCCGGACAGGCGGTCCTAGACGCGTTTCCCGCTTGAAAACCGCTAAGTGAGAACGAGGAACGTTTCCGGAGAACGCATTTGCTTCAGCGGATACGAGGCTTAGAGATGGCTAAGTGTCGAACCCGGGGTCTATGTGAACAAGGACAAGAGAGAAGGGTCAACAGCATAGCGAACAATCGACAGGAACAAGGATGCGACAATGGGGTTGGAACAGGGATCGTCTTCACGAAGAATCCGCTGATAACAACCACATGGAACGGCAACAGGGATCAGGAGCATCGCTTGTCGGCCTCTTGTCCGCAATGCCATGAGGGCCTCAAAATCGGCGGCTTCGATTCGAGGAAACAGAGCTCACCTTCTCCTCAGCACGGAAGACATCCCGAGCACGAGCATTAGGGTGATATACATTGGGCAGATTTAATCATTAAAGACGCTATTTTTCAGATATTCCCAATTGTTCAAGTTGAAGAAGGCCCACCAATCCTGTTCAAAATCGACGAGGTAGAAATTTATGTAAATAAAGTCCTCAGTCGCATTCATTTTGTATAAAACCCCATCTTCGCTGCCAACGTACATCTTTGTTGTCATGTTCTCTTCGACATCGATGTAAACGTCTACTTCCTTCTCTCCCCATTCGGTGTGAATCGTCTCAGTATGGTTCTTTACAGATGTATCGGATGCGCCTGTTTCCTTGTCGATCAATATGTTGCCAACATCACTCTCTCGTTCACCCATGAAAATCAATGTAGTCTTCATTTCGACTTCAAAATTAGAATCAGATTCGTCCAATATTTTCCATTCCATA
>Ga0207421_10006671_pt1 | contig 12524 bp, 9 predicted proteins | sample SodLakKL_010_SED_4_FD_187542 | JGI IMG/M metagenome (GOLD analysis project Ga0207421, IMG submission 187542) | Alkaline sediment microbial communities from Lake Tanatar, Kulunda Steppe, Russia - 8KL_010_SED (SPAdes) (version 2) | ecosystem: Environmental > Aquatic > Non-marine Saline and... | reverse complement strand
CAGAGCCAAACTCAATGCCCAGCAGGTTTTCTTGGATGCTTTGGAGAACACGGTACCGCGGCTTGACTTTGATATGGAATCACTGCTTGTGATGATATCCGGCATGGCCGATGGGTTAATCATGCACCGCGTGTTTGTTTCCGGCGAATTCGATCCGCAGCAGACGGCGGAGGAAGTGCTGGCATTGGCACTGCCGACTCTAAGGACGGTCACCGGCTGCCGGGAATAGACGATATACCTATGGTGCACTGCGGCACGGGCAGATAGTGAGAAGGGGAGGGGTCCCGAGGGTTTTTGCTTTGGGGCCTTTTTCTGTTCCCATGGGAGGAGAACGCATCGGAGTCCAGAACTATGGTTAATGGTTTAAGTGCAAGTGTCTTTTTGAAAGGAGTCGCTGTCATGTCAAGTAACACCGATACACCGCCAACAACAGCCAATTTTGTTCGCGCCATCATTGAACAGGATCTGGCAGAGGGCAAAAACGACGGCAAGGTGATCACTCGGTTTCCTCCCGAACCAAACGGGTATCTCCATATTGGCCATGCCAAGTCGGCATGTCTCAATTTTGGGCTGGCACAGGACTACAATGGCCGCTGTCACCTGCGCTTTGATGATACGAACCCAGAGAAAGAAGAAGTAGAGTATATCGAGTCAATACAAGAGGATATCCGCTGGCTGGGCTTCGACTGGGGTGAACACCTATACTTTGCTTCGGACTATTTTGAACAGCTCTATGACTATGCTGAGCATCTGATTCAAGATGGCTTGGCCTATGTGGATTCTTTGAGTGCGGAAGAGATCCGTGAGTACCGCGGCACACTGACTGAGCCAGGGGTCCCCAGCCCTTATCGCGACCGCACCCCCGAGGAGAACCTAGACCTTTTCCGGCGCATGCGGGCCGGTGAATTTGCCGATGGTTCCCATGTGCTGCGGGCCAAGATCGATATGTCGCATCCCAACATCAACATGCGTGATCCGGTGCTGTATCGGATCCGGCGAGTCACCCATCATCGGACCGGCGATACGTGGTGCATCTACCCGATGTACGATTTCACCCACGGCTTGTCCGATGCTATGGAGGGCATCACCCACTCCATCTGCACGCTGGAGTTCGAGGCCCATCGGCCGCTCTATGATTGGATATTGGAAAAACTACCCGTCCCCTGCCACCCCCAGCAGATAGAGTTTGCACGCTTGAACCTGAGCTATACCGTCATGAGCAAGCGCAAACTCCGCATGCTGGTCGAGGAAGGAGTCGTGGCCGGTTGGGATGATCCCCGGATGCCGACTTTAGCGGGCATGCGGCGCCGCGGTGTTACACCGGCAGCCATTCGGGATTTTTGTGACAGAGTCGGGGTAGCCAAGAGCAACAGTTTGGTCGACCTGGCCATGCTTGAGCACTCCATTCGAGATGATCTCAACCAGAATGCCCCCCGGCGGCTCGCTGTTTTGGATCCGTTAAAGATAGTCATAACCAACTACCCCGTAGAAGAGGTCGAATACGTAGAGGCGGCCAACCACCCGCAAGATCCGAGTTTCGGGACGCGACAACTTCCCTTTAGCCGCGAGCTCTACATTGAACGCCGCGATTTCATGGAAGATCCGCCCCGGAAATTCCACCGCCTCGCACCGGGACGTGAAGTGCGGCTGCGGTTTGGATACTTCATAACCTGCCAGGATGTGGTCAAAGACGAAGCTGGCCGCGTGGTGGAGCTGCACTGCACTTACGATCCGGAAACCAGGGGCGGCAGTGCTCCCGACGGGCGCAAGGTGAAGGGCACAATTCATTGGGTATCGGCTGCCCATGCCGTGGAGGCAGAAGTTCGGGTCTATGACCGATTGTTCCAGGACGAACTTCCGTCCGGCGAGATTTGGGACAGCCTCAATCCGGAATCCCTGCAAACTCTCTATAACTGCAAGATGGAGCCGTCATTGGCCGAGGCTTCACTGGATGAGCATTTTCAATTTGAACGAAACGGCTATTTCTGTTTGGACCCGGACTCCAACAGCCAGCATCTCATTCTCAACCGTACGGTGTCGCTCAGGGACTCCTGGGCTAAGCAGGCCAAAAAGGGTTAAGGAGGACGTCTGTGATGAAGAAAATGGCCATTGTCAGTTTCCAGGGGAATCTATCGTGCTTTGTCCATGCTCTCTTAAACGTCTGGGACTACCACGAAAAAGGTTATGACACTGCCCTGATTATTGAAGGGCAGTCCTGTGAGCGGGTCAAAGATATCGGTGACTCGCCGCAGGCTGCTCTCTGGCAGCAGATTAAGGACGCGGGGCTTGTGAAGGCGGTCTGCAAGGCCTGTGCTGCCAATGTCGGAGCCCTTGCGGCTGCAGAAGAACAGCAGCTTCCCATTGATTCCACGCTTTCAGGACACGCCGCCCTGGAACCATACAGCCGGGAAGGTTTTGAGATCGTGTTATTCTAGCACGGAGGGTTCCCAGTCACGTTCCATGGTCGTAGGATTAAAAGCAGCGGTGAAGGTTCCGTCTGCTTCACCGCTGACCGGTCGTTTAGGATGCCTGTCTTTGCAATGGCCGACGGTTTCGCAGGCGGTCAAACGCCGCCGTGCCATCCTGTAGGGTGCTTGACGGACGCATTCCTGCACAGGAACGTATCTCCCCCGCTAGAAAAGATCTTTGTATCCCATTTTCACAAGATTGTCCCGGGAAATGGCCAGGCTCTCAAAGGGGTCGCGCCCGTAGGTGCTGTCTTGTTCAACAATGAGATACTCGGCACCCATGTCCAGCCCTACCTCAATGATGGACTTCATATCCAGCGAACCTTCGCCGACTTCTGCAAATTGAATAATGTCGTTGCGCGCCCCGCGGACATTACCGCTGAGGTCCATTTTGCCGATCCGGTAGTCTTTGAGGTGAAGGAGCTTGACCCGCCCGTCGTAGCCTTTGATGTATTCCGCCGGATCGAGGCCGCCCCGCCAGATCCAATGTACGTCCAGTTCGAACCCAATTTTTTCGCTGTTGTCTCGAATAATATCAAGAGCATATTCACCGTCGTACTGCGCGAATTCGAACTCATGCGTATGGTAATAAAAGCTAATGCCGTGCTCTGCTAACCTATCGGCCATGGCATCGGAGCGGCGCGCGAAGTCGACCAAACTGTCCTTCGACGCAAGAAACTGCATTGGAAGACTGCCCATGCGCAGGAAGTTGCAGTTCAGTGTCTTGCAGTCAGATACAATTTTGTCGAAATCATCTGTGAGGTTTTCCCGCTTCTGCGGTTGGCCTCCCGGAAGAACGGTATCCTCTAACAGTGCCGACATGGCGGCAATCGAAATATCGAAGTCGGTGCATGCGCGCCTTACTTCCGACACATTCTCCGGCGTCATGGGAAGTTGCGATACTTCAATGTGGTTATATCCCACATCTTTTAGCTTCTTCAATGTTTCATAGACTCCGATGTCGTTAAAGCTGTCTTTTAGCATCATGACGATCATACCGATTTTTGCCTGTTTCATGGCGCATCCTCCTTTGATGTCCTTGCCTCTTGGTTTTTGGTCTTGGATGTATTTCGTGAAACGATCAGTCGATCCTGCTTTTCCGGCTTTGGAATGTTGCTTAGGAAGGGGTGTATACGTATGGAGGCAATCCTTTTGCTCCCTCTGCGCCTGTTCTTGTTCGGTTTTGAGCTGGTAATTCTCTTTCTGCTGCTGCCTCTCAGGCTGGCTTTTGCGCTTGTCGGTTTGGTGGTGGCCGGCTTCGGCGGCGTGTTCTTTATGTTTGGGGCGCTGCTGGCGTTGGCCGTGGCAGGTTTGGCTCCCTTGCTGTTTCTTTTCCTTCTGGCCGTGGTCTTGGTCAAATTGGTGCGGGTCCGCTCCGCATAGCCGTGCCCGCGGGGTGACGACTGCAAAGCGGTTGCTGTTATCGTGATCCCAGAGCGTTAACTGGTTCGAAACCATGCTTTCAAGATGGAGCCCCTGCAACGAAAGGGGTCTTTTTCTTCTCCTAGTATGTTCACCGAACGCCGCGACAAGCTCCTTTCTTCAGGCATGGGGTCTATGACCTGTTCTATCTATTGCGCACCAACTTGGCACAGAAGAAACCTTCCATGGTATCCGACGGGAGGATACGCATGGTGTTCTTTAAGACGCTTGGCAGTCGGTTGTGCCCCAGCTTTGTCAGGCCGGCATGGACTTTGAGACCCGGCAAGCGCGTTTTGCACACGGAAATGTCTTCTCGCCCGGAAAGCACTTCTGCAATCACTTCTTCATTTTCGGCCGTGTTGAGGGTGCAGGTCGAGTACAGCAATGCACCTCCGGGTTTGAGTGCATCCAACCCTGACCGGAGAAGTTTGCACTGCAACTTAGCCAACTTGCTCACCAGAGATGGCTTCCAGTGACGATAACTTTGGGGATCGGCGATCCGGAACCGCCCTTCCCCGCTGCATGGTGCATCTACCAGCACACAGTCGAAGTGGCTGGGTCCCAGACGCCCCACCTTCGTTCCGTCCATCTGCCGAACCTCTGTATTGCCCACTCCGAGCAGGTCCAGGGTATGCTGCAGCCGTTGCAGCCGTATGGCGTCCGGTTCAATGGCGGTGATCTGCCCATGGCCGGCTGGTAAACGGCCGGTTTTGCTGGCCATCATGGCCGCCATCTGTGACGTCTTGCTGCCCGGGGCGGCACAGAGGTCCAGCACCCGTGACTCCGGTGTTGGATCCAGGATTAATGGGGGGACCATACTCGATAAGCTCTGCAGATAGAGCTCACCGGTGCCGTACGCAGGCAGGGCGCGGACCTCTCGATCGCTGCTGCTGGGGAAAAGAAGAGCGTCCTCGTACCACGGCAGCGCTTTGAACTTCAGCCCATGTTGTCTGCACTGGCAGTGAATAGCTGCAGCCGCGGTCTTGATTGCATTGACTCGGGCAGAGACAGCCAGGGGCCGGGCGGCTGCCTGTAGAATGGCATCGGCATATCTGCTTGGAAAGGTATGATACAGCTGCTCTACGTACGATGCGGGCAGTCTTTTGCGGGCTTCTCCCACAGAGTACATGTGGCGTCACTCCTGTTTCACAAATACTGCAGATCCATCAAACACTCATAACCATGGGTTCGGCGGCAGGAAAACGAACTTCCGACAGCAAACCTAACTAGAAGGCAGTGAGCAAACAAGCATACCTGTGGCAACGACGTATTCCTGCGAACAAGCGTGACCGTCCGAGTCGGGGAAACGCCTCAGGATGGCGTTTGGCACTTTCGCAGCAGCACGGGTGCATGCCTATAAAACGGCTCTGCAAGGAGGATGATGATATGTATTGGCGGGGTTCAGGCAGCGACTATACGGAACAGACGGTGAAGTTGGCTGTGCAGCGCTGGCAGAAGGACGGCGGCTTAATCGTGGCTGCTTCCAATACTGGTGAAACCATCGATGTTTTGCTCCAAGCCGGTGCCCAGCCCGAGCGTATCGTATGTGTTACGCACATGGTCGGCTTTCGCGAGCCCGGGCATGACGAAATGCCGGCGGATGTGCGGCAGCGCCTGGAAAACGCAGGCGTAGAGGTACTGACAACCACCCATGCCTTGGCCGGTGTGGATCGCGCCCTGCGTTTTCAATTCGGAGGCATTCAGCCTCCGGAAATTATGGCCAATGCCCTGCGGATGCTGGGGCATGGCGTCAAGGTGTGCGTTGAAATCGGCATCATGGCACTGGACGCGGGGATGGCGCCTTACGGCGAAACAATCATTGCCCTAGGAGGTTCTGGGCGTGGAGCAGATACAGCGGTTGTTATGACTCCAGCGCATTCCAATGCCGTCTTTGAAACAAAGATCCACGAAATTCTCTGCAAGCCCGCGCAGTGGTAGAGGGGAGCGATTGTCCAAATCAGAAACGGCGAATTGCGGATGTCACAACGGCGGTCAACTGTGGGATCGTTGAACGCAGAAATGCAGTAAAGTTCGTGGGAGAACTGGCGTCGGCCTTATCTGACACGCCTCGTACGATGACAAAGGGGACGTTGTTTACGTACGCTGTTTGCGCGACGGCAGCCCCTTCCATTTCGGCGCACAGCGCCTGAAAGGTCTTGGCAATCCAGTGGCGTTTTTCCACAGAAGAGATAAACTGATCACCAGTGGCCACCACGCCTGTATGAATTTGATGGGGTTCAAACACCCCGGCGGCAGCGGTCTTGGCTAGCTGGAGCAACCGGGGATCTGCAGTGAAGCGGCTGGTTTCCATGCCCATGATGATGCCCGGTGCAAGCCCGAGGGCTTGGATGTCCATATCATGGTGAACGGCTGCTTCCGAAAGCACCAAGTCGCCGATTTCGACTGCAGAATCGATACCGCCCGCCACGCCGGTGTTGATGATTCCCCACGGGTGATAGAGATCAACAAGCAGCTGCGTGCAGAGGGCGGCATTGACCTTTCCGATGCCCGACCGCACGGCCACCAAAGGCCGGTTTTCAAAATGCCCTTCCACAAACTGCAAACCTGCTCTCTCCCGTCGGTTTTCCACCTTTACACTCTGAAGGAGCAGTTCCAATTCTTCATTCATGGCGCCGATTACAGCGGTCGGTTTCTGCACAAGAGCACGTCCTTCCTTGGATGGGCTGGCTAATGTCGATAGGGTTCCTCGTTGTCTATTAGTTTAGCACGGGCAGCCCGGCAGTTAAAGCGGCATTCTTAAGGACGAAGAAGAAAGGGGTCGTTCTTCTGCGTATATTACACACAGCAGATTGGCATCTTGGTAAGAGTCTAGAAGGGAACAGCCGTTTACCAGAGCAAGAGCAGTTTTTTGAGGAACTATTTCAGATCGTCGAGGAGTACGATATTGATGTGTTGGTGACTGCGGGAGACGTGTTCGACAGTGTCAATCCGCCGGCTAGAGCGGAAGAAATGTTCTATTGGGCATTGGAGCGGATCGCGCAGCGCGGCAGGCGGCCGGTGATAGTGTTGGCCGGGAACCATGACAACCCCGAACGGCTGCGGGCATCGGACCCGTTGGCCCGGAGCTGCGGCATCTACCTTTACGGCGTTCCGGCGGAGGCTCCCTATCCTGTCCGCATCCCTGTCCCCGCTGCCGATTGCGATCTGTCGGCGGCGGTGCTGCCGTATCCATCGGAGCGCCGCTTGAACCAGGTGCTTACTGAAAGGGCAGATGAAGAAGTTATGCAGCAGGCCTACGCGGCTAAGGTACAGGCTGTATGGGAATATATGGACAGCAGGTGGCAGCCAGGCTGTGTTCGGATCGCGGCAGCACACGTATATATGGCGGGCGGGGAGGAATCTGGATCTGAACGGCCCATTCAAGTCGGCGGAGCCTATACAGTGCCCAAGACCATTCTTCCTTCCCAAGCGCAGTATATGGCCCTAGGACACCTGCACCGGCCGCAAGCACTGCACAATACGTCTGTTCCTGCCCGTTACGCCGGTTCGCCTCTGTGCTACAGTTTCAGTGAAGCCGGGCAGACCAAATCCGTAACCCTAGTGGACGTACGGCCGGAGCAGCAGCCTAAAGTGGAAGATATACCGCTGTCCTGCGGACGTCCCCTGGTTCGATGGCAGGCGGACAGTCTTGAGGAATTGCAGGCCTGGACGGCAGCTCCCCGGGATCCCCATGCATGGGTGGACGTGGAAGTTCATCTCTGCCAAGCCCTGACCCATTCCGAGATTCAGAGTATTCGTCAAGCCCATCGGGGCATCCTCCATATTCGCCCCGTTTTCCCCGCAACCGAAGGCGAACAGGCACCCCAAGCCCATGGGAATCAAACCATCGATCAAGCCTTTCGCCGTTTCTATGAACAAAAAAAGGGTGTCCAACCCAGTGAGGCTGTGGTGAAGATGTTCTTGGCAATGCTCGAAACGGAGGGTGAGGACCATTGAGGCCACTATATCTGCGCTTTTCCGGCCTGCACAGCTATGAAGCGGCTCAAGAGATAGATTTTGATGCCCTCGGTGATTCCGGTCTGTTCGGCATTTTCGGGCCGACGGGGAGCGGCAAGTCTACCGTCTTAGACGCCATGACATTGGCCCTCTACGGGCGGGTCGAGCGGTCGACGGCTTCAAGTCCGCGCCGGGGCATTCTCAATCAGCACAGTCGTTCGCTTTCCGTGTTGCTGGATTTTCGGCTTGGACGAGGTTCGGAGCAGCGTGTGTACCGGGTGGAGCGCAGCTATGTCCGCCACCGTGAGGATGAACTTTCTGTGCGCAACACGCGCAGCGTCCTGCTGCAGAGGAATACAGGAGGCGAGTGGGATGTGTTGGAGGATAAAGACACGTCTGTGAACAGTCGGGTCTATCAGCTTCTCGGCCTGTCCCACGACGACTTCAGTCGGGCAGTGGTCCTGCCGCAGGGGAAATTCGCCGAATTCTTGAGTTTGGCCGGTCCTGAGCGGCGTCAGATGCTGCAGAGGCTGTTTTCCTTGGAGCGCTACGGTGATCAGCTGGCCGAGCGCCTGCGTGATTACGATACCCAGGTCACAGCGCAGCTCGGCCAGTTGCAGACACAATTGGAAGGCCTTGGCGATGCGTCACAGGAGGCTGTGGATGCGCTCCGTACAGAACTGGAGGAAGCAGAAAGCCAACTGGGTGCTGTCCAGAGACAAGTGGAATACTGGCAAGATAGGAAGGATAGGCTTCAGCAATGGCGACGCCTGCAAGAGCAGCGAATTGAGGCGGAGCAAGCACTGGATCCTCTGGAACAATCCCTTTCAGAGATGAATGAACTTCAGGAACGGCTCCAAAGAGCCGAAGAGGTAGAAAGCTACCGCCAGCTGCTCCGGGATGAACAGGAAAGCCAGGCAACGCTTTTGGAGTTGGGCAAGAGAAAAGAACATCTAGAGCAGGGCCAGAGAACCACGGAAGAGCAGTGGCAGAAAGCTGATGCCGAGTATCAACGGGCATTGAAGGTGGAGCAAGAGCAGCTGCCGACACTGATGGCACAGAGGGAGCGGTTCCGCAGGGCCGAGCGGCTGGAACAGGCGGTAGCAGAGAATGAACGGCATGCGACCGGGCTTCGCGGGGAGTGTGAGCAGAAGCAGGCGGAAATGCAGGAAATGGCGGCCCGTTTTGATGCACTGCAGACGAAGCATGCGGCCCTGCAGGAACAGCGTCTGGAAGTTCGTGCCGAGCGCACTGCGCTGCGCATGGACCCAAAATACCGGCAGTGGTTGGATGAGGCGGCGGAGGCCGCCAAGGAATGGATGGAGCTCGATCGGCAGTGGAAACGCCACTGTCAAGAGATCGAGAAGTTCGAAGCGGAGGAAACGGCGGCGGCCGAATCGCTGCAGAAGGCCGATGCAACCCGCAGGGAATGGTTGACATATGGAGAAGATTTGGAGACGCAGCAGCAGCGACTGCGGAACACAAAGCCCGATCAGCGGCAGATGGAGAAGAAACGGCGTTGGCTCGCGAATTTCTCGGAACTGGTCAGTGAAGGCCGGCAGCTCTGTCGTCAGTACAGCCGGCTGCAGGAAGACTGCCAAGCCGCTGCTGAGGACCGGATGGGATGTCAGAAAGAGTATGGGCAGTTGTCCTCCAAATATAAGGACCTGCTGCGGGAAAAGGCGGAGCTGGAGAGGGCACTAGACAATGCAAAACACCAAGCCTGGGCACAGGCCCTAGCAAAACGGCTGCAGCGCGGAATACCTTGCCCAGTGTGCGGCAGCCGCGAGCATCCCCATGCCGCAGGGGAGGAGACTCAGGAATGGGATCGGCTGAACGAGGCATGGGACCGCGCCGTAGCTGCGGAACGCCAACTGCACGGGAACATGCAGAGGGTCAGTGAACGTCTCAGCCATCGTGAGCGGGATCAGCGGCAAGCTGAAAAAGAGCTTGCCCGTCTCAACCAGACTTGGCACACTCTCAAGCAGCGGCTTCCCGAGGCCTACCAGGGTTTGGACATGGACGAACTGGAAACAACTCTGGAACGGGAGGAGCAGGAGCTCCATCAAGAGCATGCAAGCGCCTTGGAATGGCAGGAAAGAGCAGAAACACTGGAACAAGAAAAGAGCAGATGGGAAAAACAGCGCAGGGAAGTGGAAAGCGAGTACGCGAAGCAGCATGAGTCATGGCAGAGGATCAAAACAACCTTGGATCTGGCGCGCGCCACGGAGCGTGAAAGCAGGGAAAAGCTTCAGCAGGCGGCCCTGAAACTAAATCAAGTCGCCGGCGATTGGTCGGCCGGCCAGATCTTGGATGCTCACAAAGAGGCGGCGGAAAAGGTCCGCAGACAGGAGCAGTTGGATGAGAAACTTGACGGGTTGGACGCCGAGTTGACTGCAACGGCAGGAGACTTGGAAACAGCCCGCAAAGAACTGCATGGACACGAGCGAACCCTAGATGCCCTGGAGCACCAACTTCGGAGTAAGCAAGACGCGTTGACCGCACAACAAGACGAACTGCACGAGGCCCTGAACTCTTACGCCACCAGTGAAGCGGCTTTAGCAGCGGTGAACCAGACGATCAAGAGGCTGGAAGCGAACCGTAGTGACTGGCACAAAGAGCGCGATGAGCTCAGGGAAGCGATGCAGGAAAACCAAATCCAGCTGCAGTCAGTGCTAGGTCAGCTGGAGGCAGGGAACGAGCAGCTCAAAAGGCTGCGCAGACGTTTGGACGAAGCGGTGACAGCATGCGGGTTCGAGGACAGGAAGCAGTTGCAGGCCGCACTGGTGGATGCGGATACCCGCAGGCAATGGCAGCAGCGCCTGACGCAGTTTTTCCGGGATTATCATTATTGGACGGAACGGTGCCACAGACTCAGGGAACAGCTGGCTGAGGCCGCTTTCTCTGAGGATGACTGGACCCAGTGCCAACAGGCATTGGAGGCTGCAGAAAAAAGGCGCGATCAGATGTTGAGCCACCGGGGTGAGCTGACCGCGGCGTTAAAAGATCTGGAGGAACGGCATCGGCGCTGGGCAGAGTGTAAAGAGCGCGAGGCAAGACACAGCGAAGCACAGGATTTGGTGCGCGAGCTGCGGGCTGTGCTCAAAGGCAACGCCTTTGTTGAGTACCTGGCGGAGCGGCAGCTGCAGGTGACGGCCCAGAGTGCTTCGGAGCATCTTGGGCAGTTGACGAATTTCCGTTATGCACTGGAAATCCATGCGGGCAGCGGATTTGTCATGCGCGACGACGCCAATGGCGGCCAGCGGCGCCCGGCCCATACCCTCTCGGGAGGAGAGACCTTCCTTACAAGCCTAGCATTGGCCTTGGCACTGTCCAGGCAAATTCAGCTGCGGGGGCGCTATCCATTGGAGTTTTTCTTCTTGGACGAAGGATTCGGGTCTTTGGACGAAGAGCTTTTGGACTTGGTCATCACGTCCTTAGAAGTCATGGATACGGGGCGGATGCTGCTGGGAGTCATCAGCCATGTCGGTGCTCTCAAGGAGAGGATATCCAGACGGATCGTGATCGAGCCTGCGGTTCCCGGCGAGCGGGGAAGTACCATTGCGGTGGAAACCGCTTGAGAAAGGATTGTATTCCTCACCTGTCGAATGAACACTCAATGCACTGAAGTAATTTCAAGCCTAAAGGAGTCGTTGAATGACGATGAGGCCAATTGAGTTTGACTACAGCCGAGCCGCTGGGTTTATCGGCGGCCACGAAATGGAGTATCTGCGAGACGACGTTCTGGTCGCCGATCAGAAACTCCGCAACGGTACCGGAGCCGGTGCAGACTTTTTGGGATGGGTTGATCTTCCGGTGGACTACGATAGCACGGAATTCGAGCGAATTCAGTCAGCTGCTCAGCGGATCAGGGACGACAGTGATGTGCTTGTTGTGATCGGAATCGGGGGATCGTATCTTGGGGCCCGTGCTGCCATTGATGCGCTGACACACAGCTTTTCTGCAGAGATGCCCGCCGAAAAGGGAAGCGCGACGAAGATCTTGTTTTTGGGCCATCATCTGAGTGGTACCTACACAGCGGATCTGCTGGATTATCTAGAAGGAAAAGACGTCAGTGTCAATGTAATTTCCAAATCGGGGACCACTACGGAGCCGGCCATCGCCTTTCGCATTCTGCGCCGTTGGATGGAGGAAAAATACGGTTCTAAGGCCAAGGAGCGGATCTATGTAACAACGGATCGACGTCGGGGTGCTTTGAAGCAATTAGCCGATGAACAGGGATATGAACGATTTGTCATTCCCGACGATGTGGGTGGCCGTTATTCTGTCCTGACCGCCGTGGGCCTTTTGCCGATTGCCGCTGCGGGTATATCCATCGAAGAAATCATGGAAGGTGCGGCGGCTGCGAGGGAATGGTACAGTCAAGAGTTGGTGGAAGACAACGCGGCATACCAGTACGCTGCGGCCCGTAACATCTTGTATCGCAAAGGAAAAATGGTGGAGATCTGGGTGAGCTATGAACCCCGCTTTCGGTACTTCGCCGAGTGGTGGAAGCAGTTGTTTGGAGAAAGCGAAGGTAAGGATCAAAAGGGGCTTTTCCCGTCATCTGTGGATCTCTCTACCGATTTGCATTCCTTGGGCCAGTTTATCCAACAGGGACGCCGCCTCATGTTTGAGACCATTCTGCATGTGGATACTCCCCGCCGCGACGTGGTA
>Ga0207421_10006670_pt1 | contig 12524 bp, 11 predicted proteins | sample SodLakKL_010_SED_4_FD_187542 | JGI IMG/M metagenome (GOLD analysis project Ga0207421, IMG submission 187542) | Alkaline sediment microbial communities from Lake Tanatar, Kulunda Steppe, Russia - 8KL_010_SED (SPAdes) (version 2) | ecosystem: Environmental > Aquatic > Non-marine Saline and... | reverse complement strand
CATCTCCCAACAATTATCAAATACGGCAGTTATCATCACATCCAGTGATCAAATTCTCTTTTTCTGTCAACCGTCTTTCATATATGAACTATAGCAGTTTTCCCATCGAAAATTATCAAACATAGCAGGTAAATCATATATCAACGATAGCATCTGTCAACCGAGTTTCATATATGAACAATAGCAGCTACCTGCCGTTTTTGATAACTCGTTTCTAGAACTAAGTGAGGAGTCTCTGCCGAATTTTGCATATGAAAAACGCAATTTCTCCTCTTCCAAAAAACACGACAAAAATTACTTACCACCATGCGTTCATAAAAAGTGGAGTTGAGATGGATAAAGAAAGTGATGTGAAGGAATCAGAAGAGAATAGATATGTCTCTGTAGATGACACATCTTCCAGATAGGATCGTCTAGAAAGCCTTTTCCAGCAAAACTTTTGTTTTTTTTCTAGTTTCTACCCAACCCGCTGAGAACTGGAAAAGATCTTTCATCTGATCACTATGTTCTGATCAATTTTTCGGCAAATTGATCCAGGTCCTTCTTCCAACCAGCGGGGAGCCCATTCCCCTCTTCTGCTCCTTCTTTTTCGATCTTGAAATCGACATCAGCGAGTTTCTTCATCTTCTTTTTCTTTAGTATCTTCTCCATGTTCTTAAGCCAATTCCTTTTCATGCTATGAGTGTTGATTATCCCATACTCTTTACCTTCTAGACCTTCGATCCTCTTCATGAACTTTCTCATGTCCCTCTTGATCCTGAACGCTTCTGTAGGTGTTGAGAAGACATATAGATCAGCTTGTGGTATGTTATCTGGTTCCAATTCTGAAGTTTTGAAGATCTTAGTTTTGACATCATTTTCTTTTAAATTTTTAGATAAATGATCTACTAATTTTTGCCCATGACCGTATCTCGACCAATATATTATCACACTATTCATCAAATCCACCCTATTCTATAAGGTTTTCTGAGTATTTAAAGTTAGCTATAGACCGATGTTCGTCTATTGAGGACAATCGATTCATCGACACACGATTAGATTATTTTCTTCTGCATAGTCTATTAATTCAGTCGTGATCCCGTTCAGTTTATATCTGACTTTTATAAAAGGAGCATAGAACTAAAATGAAAATCGATCTAAAAGCCTCACTCTCTCAAGATCAAAAATATTTTGATATGAAGGAGGACAGTACCATGGTTTTATATTATAGGAGAACTATAAGGGAGCACGATCATGAAAAAGGAGGTGAACTAAAATGAAAGGAACAGTAAAATTCTTCAACGATATGAAGAATTTCGGTTTCATCGAACCGGATGAAGGCGATGAAGATTTGTTCGTACATCGCAGCGATCTGGAAGATGCTAACTTCCTGAAAGAAGGCGACATAGTCGAATTCGAAACGGAAGAAGGAGAAAAAGGTCCAAGAGCCGTAAACGTGAAAAAGATTGAGTGATACAATCTAGAACTTAAGACCGTACACTCTTTGATTTGACTCAGTGTTTTTTCGGTATTATAGTTTTTACACTTCTACCGTTCGGGTCTACCAAAACTAGAAATTCTTTCCCTTTCTTCATTTTTTTCTAAAAAGATATGAAACTCTCAAACTTGTACTAGATCTGATGTGTTCATGACATCAAAAAAATTAAAAAAGAAAAAGGGTTTTTTTATTGTTCGTCTAGGTGAACGTCTCTCTGAGGATATGGTATCTCTAACCCAGCTCTATCATAGGACTCTTTCAGCGCTTTCTGTAGATCGAAGAAGGTGCTCCAATAGTCTTCAGTTCTCACCCACGGCCTCACTGTCAGATTCACGGAGGAATCCTCCATAGATTTGACTTTCACCTGTGGTTCTGGATCATCCAGTACGTTGGGATGGCTTTTGATAACATCCATCGAAGTTTGGATGGCCAAGTCCAGATCGTCATCGTAGCCCACTCCGGTTTCGATATCGACCCTTCTTGTTTTATTCCTGGTATAATTTATGACGTTACCGCCCCAAACGCTACTGTTGGGTATGATTATACGCTTGTTGTCCGTGGTGTTCAACTCAGTGATGCTTATCCCCACGTGCTGTATCACTCCTTCTTCACCGTTGACTTCGACGTAATCTCCGGCTTCGAAGGGAGAAGTGACCGCTATCATGACACCTGCTGCGATGTTCCCCAACGTATCTCCAAGTGCGAAGCCCAGCACGAAACCGAAAACCACAGCTAGGCTTATGAGAGCGGCACCTACCTCGACACCTAAGAACGAAAGTGCTACACCCAATACGAAAACGTAGAGCAGTATTCTGACGACTCTAGTCAAGAATTCTGCTAGTATCTCGCTGATATCAGTTTTTAGGAGATGCTTCTTCAGATAGTTGGATATCATCTTCACCGCGATGATCCCGACGACCAACGTGATGAGAAAAAGCAACATATTCCATATACTGAAGCCCAGATATGGTAATGGTTCATCTAATCCATAGCCTGCTATTTCCATATTTTCTACCTACCCTAACGAAGAAAAGATAAGATCACTATATAATATTATCTGAAAATAAAGTCCGCTCTCATAAAACATAGCCAATGATTCCACCAAAAAAGAGATTATAAGGTTTTGCGGAATAAGACTTCTTTACTTTAGGGGCAATCCCTCCTGGCTACTTGGTTCAAAGTAGCGGTAGCTTTGCAATCCATTCGCCTATCGGTCGTAAACCTTAGATTACCGAACGGTGCAGGAAAGCCCGACGTCTTCAACAGTCTTGAATGATGTACACAATCTAAAAAGGAGAACAGACCAACGAGGATGAACACGACCGGTAAAACCAGATTTTCACAGAACATATGATCAGAAAAGATGATCTGGAGCTACTGTGGATAGCCTATGGGGAAAAAGCTTGATGCTTCGGATCGTATCTAACCTTTTCTCACTTCCACCGCTCTTTCCAAGTCTCCGATGGCTTTATCATAGTAATCTAGATCGTCGATCTTCAGCTCGATAGCGTTCTCCGAACACCTTTCGATGCATTTTCCACAACCTCTGCATTTCTCTCCGATCACTGCTTTTCCGTCGATCATGTCTACAGCATTCACGAAACAGACTTCAGTACATCCGCCACACCCAACACAATCTTCGTTCACTGACACTTCCACCCCGGGCAGCCTCTTCACATTACCCTCGATATCGTCTCTCAGGTCCGGGAGCATCTTCCATAGACAGCAGCAAGGACAGCAGCTGCATATACTCATCAGTTTTTCGTCCGGCCCGACATCCAGCCATACAGGGTCTAACTTATTCCTGCCGATGAGATGAACTAGACCTTCCTCTCTACAGTTCTCCAAGTGTTCTAGAGCTTCCTCTTCAGAAACGGGTCTGCCCAACACTGGATCGATCTGCTCGGCGGCTTCTCCTAAAAAGAGGCAGCCCAATTCTATGGGATAATCTTCACACTCGTTGGACCTCCTGCAGATGCAAAAATCCATCTTCCAGTGAAAATCTGCCTCTCGGATGAAGTGTTCGACTATCTTGGAAGGCAAGACGTAATTATCGGGCATCTCTATCGTCCTGTCCATCTCTATAACAGTGTCCTTGGTAAGGTAGTACATCTCGTCTTCCTCGAAGAACAGTTTATGTAAGAAGTCTCCAACCAGAGGATAATTTGTCAGCTTCGCTAACTTGAACCTCTGTGGAAAAAACTTGCTCACAAACCTCATCAACAGCTTTTCCTTCTTCACTTCAAGACCACATCTAGAAAAGATGCAGATTTGCTATTTAATCGTTCTCTTAAGATCCTAAGGAGCTCAATCTTCTTCCCAATCGCTCTGCTCGTACCTTCCATCCTTCTCTATCATCTCGTCCAACATTTCTCCGACTCCTTCGAGCTTTTCATGACTGCCGTCCCAATCTTCGATGACTCCCTCATATCTTTTTTCGATATCTTTCACCAGGTCCGACATGCTGTCAAGCATCCAAGAGGGCTCCTCACCGGTGATGAATACCGCCAGTATGACGTTTTCGCCTTTGTGGACCAACACTTTGTCATCTCCGTACTCCATACGCTTCAATGTATCCTTTTCTTCACCGCCGAAAGCGTCTCCGACGAAGTTGTTCACGGCGGTGAACATACCGGCGAGTATCTCCTCATCCCTTTCATTATTTGATGTCCTAGCCCTATATTTTATGAGTATTCCTGAATCGTGTATCAAGAAAACGTCCTCTATAGTGAATTCTCCTGTCTTTAGATAAAGTACGGTCCCCAGTAAAGCTATAGGTACTAGAGCTAACATCAAGTACCAGAAGTTGAAGAGCCCAGTACCTTCTTCGTCTACGACCACTTTCATCTCTTCAGAAGTCGAATCTAAACCGTCTGAAACTTCCACCTCTACGTTATAAGTACCGGCGGTATCATACTCAAATATCAGCTTGTGGCCGACAACGGTGACGTTATGATCGTCTACAAATACATCTAACTCGTGCGTTTCGTTATCCACATCAGATATGTAGTCGCCTATATCGAATATCCAACTCCTTCCTTCCGTTCCTTCCTGTGTCGGCAGTTCAGAGATGACCGGAGGACTGTTGACAGGATTCACGGTAACGGTTATGGTATCCTCCATCAAGGCATCCTCGTCGTTGGTAGCTCTTATGGTTATCGTTTCCTCCCCATACCAATCCTCCGGTGCGTGAAAATCTACTGAGCTGTTTTCATGTATAACTACTTCCACGTTCTCGTTCCCAGAAGAAAAGTACATGGTGTCGCCCTGTCTGTCCATGAAGTGATCATCGAGCACGAAGGCGTTTATCAGCGATTCTCCCTGATCGAAAGCAACGTTGTGGAGAGGCATTATCAATTCTGGGGGGTAATAATCTCCAACCGTGACTTTGGTCACTTGTGACGTGTTATCGATACCATCGGACACGGAGATCTTTAAGGAAACGTTGTAGGGTATGGACTCGTCTCCCATCTCTTTTGGATAGACCATGATCAATTCAGTCCCATCCACCGTAACATATTCAGGAATATTAGTAGTGATCTCCAGTTCGTGGGTCTCGTTTTCTCTATCAGAGATATAGTAATCTAGATCGAAAACGTAGGGTTCTTCGTAATGTACCACGAGGTCTGGAAGATCCTTTATTTCGGGAGGAAAATTTGTAGAAGTGACCGTCACGTTGATGGTCTGTTCAGATAAAGCTCCTTCTGGGTCCGTAGCTCTAAAAGTGACACTCTCGACTCCGTGCCAGTCTACATCCGCTTCTACATCTACCGTATTATCGTCGTGGATAGTTATCTGTAGATAGGTGTAGCCGTAGCTCATGTAGAGAGGATCATCTTCAGGATCTTCGAAATGATCATCCAGATCGAAAACGTTTTCCTTTAACTGACCCTGTTCGATCTCCAGGTCTGGAAGAGGTTCAGATTCCTCGGGAGGCATGTTAGAAGTGATCTCTACCGTTATCGCGGTATGATCGCTTTTTTCACCATCCGAAACCGTAAGCACCACTAATACTTCCTCTCCCAGCATACTCTCTGGATACTCATAGGTCACTTTCAATCCCTCTACCTCGGTATGTTCTTCATCGTCGGTCTCCAGCTCTAGTCCGTGCTTTCTTTTATCGTCATAGATTATATAAGGTGAATAATCGAACTCGTAGGGTTCGTCATAATGTACTTTTAGGTCGGGAGAGCTCCGGAATTCAGGTGCTTCATAACCCTCCGTCACGTTGATCCACGCATCTTGATGGGCCTGATTACCTTCGCTGTTCACTAGGTGGTATCTCACCTGCATGGACCCGTGAGCGTTCTCTTGAGAGATGAGAGTCAATATGTGATTTCCCGTTCGGTTCTCACCTAAGACATCGATCACGCCAGGATCTGTACCCTCCAGATACCACTCCATTTCAGATAAAGTATCGTACTCGTCATGAGCGTATTCAGTCAGGTTCAATTCATGCACACCGAAACCTCTTTCCAATTCAAGATCGGGTATCTCGCCGACTATTTCAGGAAAGTGGGTCTCTTCGACTTTTATATCAACCGTACTCTCTATATCTTCCTCGTAGCTGGCTATCAATCTTCCTGAACCATGGTTGGAAGCTTCAAAAACGGTATTAGAGCCGTACTCATCTTCGACTTCTCCAAGATCATCGTCATCCAATAACCAATGGACTTCCGGATCCTCTATGTATCCGGTAGTGGAGTTGTAACCTGCGGAATAAAAGGCGAATTCTTCTCCTATCTCCAAAACGACTTCGTCCAGCTCGTATCCCTCTCCACCAGGCTCGCTCCTAACTTGGACCGTGTCTATACGTGGTTCTTCAACATCTAAAAGAACGGTATACTCCGCTCTTTCGTAAGTCACGTTGAACCAAACTCTGTCCGATTCCGCTCCAACATCCACTCCGTTCTCAGAGGCGCTCGTACCGTTCAATAATTCAGCGTCCCCGCCTTCTACCGTCCAGTCGGCTTTTACCAAGCCGATGTATCCTACAGTATCGTTATAGGCGGAGGCATAGCCCCAGACACTCTCACCGACAGGGACTTCACCTTCTTCGATCGGGTCTCCATCAGGAGAGCTAGTGATCATCAAACTATCGACAGTAGGGGGTTCGACCTCGAACCTCACACTGTCTTCTAAACCCTCGTACGTCACGTTGAACCAAACGTAGCCCTCTTCTGAACCCACGTCGATCACGTTCGACTCCGCGGGACTCTCTTCCAACAATTCCGACGTACCTCCTTCCGCACTCCACTCTCCTTCGAAAGGATAAAGATAATCATCGGATGATTCATTGTAGGCGAAGGAGTGACCTTCTATTTGTTTTCGCACAGCAACAGCTTCACCTTCCAACGGTTCACCGTACGGCTCATCGATCATCCTCACTTCATCTACCTCGTCCGTTAAAACGGTATACTTTACACTGTGGTCGTAGGTATCTTGATAAGAAACATTGAACCAGACATCACGTGCAGAACCGCCCACGTCTATCCCGTTGTAGCTATTTAATTCCTCCTCCAACAGGTCGGCCTCTTCATCACTAACGCTCCACATCCCGTCCAAATTACCCACATATTCATCGGAGTCGTCATAGGCGGATAGATAGCCCCATTCGGTGTAATCTGGAAAAACGTTACCGCCTGTCAATACTTCTCCATCGGGTTCGTCCGTTATCCTAACATAGGCCACCTCTGAAGTGGAGAAATTCCACGGTCCTCCTTCGGCGGTTTTTTCCCCATCGTCCGCTACCGTGTACCAACTGTACTCACTATCTGGAGATAGTCCGTCCCACGTGACCGTGGCGATCTCACCGCTCTCTACATCCTGTTGGACACCGATCTTTGTATCTGATCCGTGATCATAAAACGATACGTCCATGGAGATCTCTTCAGGATGGCTCACACGGGCCGATAGTTCCGGAGTCGTGTTCACCATACTTTCTCCATCTTCGGGTATAGGACCATCAGGCTCAGAGGGTCCCAAATCTATAGTTTGATCTCTCTCAGCTCCTTGGATAAAAAAGACTGGAACGTTGAAAAGCAAGATAAGGACGATCGATCCGCAGATCAGTTTGTCAAGGGACATCACGAATACCTCTGATCAGATGATACTTCCTGCAACCGCGCCCCCTTTTATGTAAATCAGGTGCGATAATATATGATGTTCTAATCTTGATCTCCAGCCGACGTGTTTTCAATGATTTCTGTCAGGTCGTACTCTACTACCTGTTCCTCACCATCTTTGTGGTTGAAGTTTTCGATTATGGTGGTGTTTTCGTCTCCCCAATAGAGACTTATCCAGACCGGGTTCGCTCCTTTATTTTCGTTTCGATACGTGACCTCAAGCGTGTAGTCAGAATCCTCATGATATCTGAAAGTGATATTTGCTTCTTGAGGCTTTCCAGGCTCTCTCTCCAGTTCAACGCTTCCTATCTCTTCGCGGTCTTCTTCCACTAATGCTGTTATGTTGCTGTTCCTTCTTCCGGCGATCCTGAAGCCCGCTTCCACCTCCATCGCGTCTTCACTCTCTGTGCCGTTGAAGGCGAAAGCGTTCCCATCAAAAGAATTCGTGTAGATCCTTCCATCTTCCCCTATAGCGGGAGAAGAATAAAAGGCACCGCCACTCTCATACTCCCCTATCTCCACACTTTCAAAATCCTGGTTTCCTCTGCTGAAAGACCATCTCTCCTCGCCGTCAGGTCCCAGTGAATAAAATGTTCCGTCTTCGGATCCGAAGTAGATATTTCCTTCAGCGCCGATAGCGGCGGAAGAACTTATCCTGTCCTCGGCTTCAAAGGACCATTCCAACTCTCCTTCGTTCACTGCATGGAATCCGCCATCGTGAGACCCGACGTAAACGGTGCCGTCTTGTCCCAAACTCGGCGAGGGATGTATCTTGGAGCCTACATCATGATCCCACTCCAAGGTTCCGTCGGGATTCAACGCGTACAGGAAACCGTCATAAGAGCCAAAGTATACCAGTCCGTCCTCTCCCACAGTCGGTGAGGAATAGATGGTTTCCTCGGTAGTATAATTCCACAGCTCAGTACCGTCCGTTCTATCCATGGCGTAGACCGTACCGTCACCCGTGCCCATATAGACCACGTCGTCATCCAAAGCCGGAGAAGTCCAGGTCCAAGAGTCCAATTCACTCCTCCAATTCAGATCCCCGTCGGGATCAAGTGAGTAAAGGTGGCCGTCAGAGGAACCCACGTATATGTTCCCTTCCTCATCAAGGTTAGGAGACGAAAATACCCTCTCGTCAGTCTCATAACTCCAATCTAAATTTCCATCTGCATCCAATGCGTAAAGTTTATTGTCATCGGACCCGAAATATATACTCTCGTCCTCGCAGACCGCTGGGGATGAGATTATCTGCTCACCAGTGGAAAAAACCCATTCTTCAGAACCATCTTCAGCATCCAGTGCATATATATACCCATCAGGAGAACCAAAATACAATCTACCTTCCGAGCCGATAGCTGGAGAGGACCACAGCCAGGTATCTGTCTCGTAGGTCCAGTTCACGGTGCCGTCCACGTGGCTGGTATCATAAGGGCTCAGCCCGGCATTTTTAGAGTCACGGCCGTAAGAAGGCCATGGACCATCCGATAGAGATCTAGAGCTTTCTGGTCTTCCTAAACTCTCTGAACGCGATCCTTTAGAATCGGAATCTTCTTCAGAAGAGGATCCCGAATCATCTGAACCGAGTCCATCATCTTCTTCTGATCCAACTTCGTCTTCTTGAAGGTGAGATCCGAGAACGCCGCCAAAAACTACAGACAGCACTAGAACTCCCGATAATATAAGAGCTAAAGTTTTCCCACCTACGATTCCACCTTCAAGCATGCTATATCAAGATACGTCGAGTAGGTGTTTAAATATATTATCCGAATTTACCAAATCTCTATATCCTCTTGATACTTGTTCGAAGTATCCTTTCAATAATTATTAATAGAATAATACCTCTTTTAAAACCATGGCCCTCAGGTCAGTAAAGATACTTCTACTCGGAGACGGAGCTGTAGGGAAGACTTCCCTGGTAAGGAGATTCGTAGAGCAGAGATTCGACGAGAGCTATAAGATGACTATAGGTGTCAACGTTAAAAAAAGAGAGCTCGAAGAGATGGACATGACCATGATGATATGGGATATCTACGGCCAGCAGCTCAACAGGGAACTACACTCTTCTAATTATTCCGGTGCAGATGGAGCGTTGATCGTTTACGATCTTATCCGGTATCAAACTTTTGAAAGTCTAGATGGTTGGTTAGATAACGTCTTCTCCGTAACGGGAAACATACCATTTGTTGTTCTTGGCAACAAGTACGACCTTATCCAAGGTTTCGAAAAAAGTCGAGAAGATAAAACTTTTGATGAATATGTAGAGGAGAACCACCTTGAGATGATCGAATCCCACCAAAGGTTGTACGGTGAGGATCCTGAGTTCAGTAGAGTGCCGGTAAAAGATCTGGAGGAGTGGGTTGAAGATAAAGAAGATCGGACCGATCTAAGATTCTCTTATTATCTGACCAGTGCCAAGACCGGTGAGAATGTTGAGGAAGCATTCAGATCACTGGGTAGTATGCTCAAAGAAGGTGATAATATATGACTGAACTGGTATCGATGCCGACCGAGATAATCCCGCATCTTAGAGAAACTATAGAAAAGATCGATGAAGAAGCGGAAGCCGACTTCGCTATATACCACCTTGGTATAGAATGGGGAAGGAAGACCGTAAGGATAAGCGGCGAGAGATGTGAGAGAGACGAATTGGACACCAAGGCGGTTCTAGCGGCGGTGCACTCCGGTGTGACCAATCTGGAAGTTGAAGTGGGAGACGTGATAAAGGTCACTCCATTGGAATCCAATATCGATGATAAACACTTTCTATCAGGATTTGTCGCCGGGATAATCTCAGAGCTGTTGGATGAATACCATATCGCAAAGATCGTCGGTGATCATTTTGAAGTCGTGAGATGGGACAGTCCTATCGATGACCAGGTCCCGAAAGAAGAGATCGAAGGTCTAGAGTCTGAGGATTTTGTCGAACTCGATAGATTGAACAGGTGTGAATCCTACCTTGTGAAGGACGAAGAGGGTAAAGCTCCGTTGACATTTGAGACGTTCTTCAATGCCCTGGAGGAAGGTATGCCTGGTTTATGCATGACCAAATTGTTCCCGTCTAAGATAGAGGAAAGATACTCTGAGAAGGATTTTTCCGCTTACTGGTTGAGCGAGCTCAACAGCACTTCGGAAGTCAATGTGATAACTCCCGAAAAGTTCAGTGAAGTAGTAGTTAAAATAGCCAACAGCTTCTATAGGGTGAAACACGGGGTCTTTATGCTTCACGGTTTAGGATACTTGATGGATCATGCTGAACCCAAGGAAGTAGTGAACGCGATACAGACCGTGAAAGATCTTACGGCTTTAGGCGACGGTATATTTTTGGTGGCGGTGGATGAAGAAACGATCGATCCCAAGTGGTTCAACATCCTCAAGTCGGACCTGAACTGGTTGGAAGAATGAATACGACTTCTGATGCTTGGTTTCCTACCTACAAGATCAGGGACTGATGACCATCTTGATAGCTATCAGGAACAGGAATATGCCGACGATCATCCGGAACTTTTCTTTTGGCACTTTTTCCACCAGGTTCTTACCTATGTAGGCGCCGACGAAAGTGGCTATTATCAGAGGAACGGCGCCGTAAACAAGGACCGTCTCGAGTCTAGCTCCTCCTGAAAGGTAAGTCAATATCCTGGTTGTATCGATGGTCAGCGAGATCGCACCTGTTGTCGCTATGTAGACTGATTTGGGTAGATTGTAGGCAAGCAGGAACATCGACCTTATCTCTCCTCCTATGCCGGAAAGTCCGGAGGAGAAGCCGTACATGCCGCCTCCAAGAAGGGCGTTCTTACTGCTAGTTTTGACTTCAAAGTCTTCCCTGATGTGGATAAATATCACATAGAAGATTATCACTAAACCTATAGCCCTGGTCAGGATATCATGAGGTATCTCCACCGTCAATCTCGCCCCGGTATAACTCAGCAGAACACCGGGAACGCCGAAGTAGAGTATCAGCTTGTATACTACCCCTTTCCGGAACATCGTCAACCTCCAAACGTTGTTGAACCAGTGTATTATACCGACCATCAAAAGGGTCACCGGAGGAGGGAAGAAAAGCAGGAATATCGGGATGAGAACGGTAGAGATCCCGAAACCGGTGAATGTCCCGAACATCGAGGCGATGAAGGTGCTAAGAACCAAAAGGAGCATTACGGTTTCCATCTGTAAAGGGTATAATCCGGATCATATTTAAGTATAGGTCTTGGTTTTTGAAGTGGAACGATTACGATCTGAAGTAAATAAATAGATGCAAAGGACCTAGGTTCTTCCTTTGAATCACCGACGATTTATCCAACCGACTTTTACATCTTTGGACATAACTGTGTTATACTCATCGGATCGTCTATATAGCGTATATAGATTATACAGATAAATTTGATATATGGAATCACAAATCGGAGGATGATGTTCGTTGTTTCATTGTCTACGGTGATCTTAGTCGCTGGCCTTATTTCCGGTCTTTACATGGCGTGGAACATCGGTGCGAACGATCTGGCAAATTCGATGTCCTCTGCAGTAGGGGCTAAAGCAATCACTCATAGGGAAGCTGTTGTCATCGCATCGGTTCTGACAGTATTGGGAGCGATATTAGCTGGTGAACACGTAACTGAGACCGTTCAGGTGGGTATTTTTGATACCGAAGCTGTAGAAGATTCCACTCATCTGGCTGTAGGGGCACTCTCTGCTGTTACCGCAGCTGGCATTTGGATCACCATCGCCACTTGGAAATCCCTCCCTATATCGACATCCCATTCAATCGTCGGAGGTATGTTCGGATTCGGTCTTCTCATAGGAGGCATCGGGATAATATCTTGGGGAACTCTCGGTAGGATAATTGCCAGTTGGGTTACTTCACCTATATTCGGAGCTATCGGAGCGTTTATAGTGTTTAAACTGATCGTCTATTTTATCTTTAA
>Ga0207421_10006667_pt1 | contig 12528 bp, 17 predicted proteins | sample SodLakKL_010_SED_4_FD_187542 | JGI IMG/M metagenome (GOLD analysis project Ga0207421, IMG submission 187542) | Alkaline sediment microbial communities from Lake Tanatar, Kulunda Steppe, Russia - 8KL_010_SED (SPAdes) (version 2) | ecosystem: Environmental > Aquatic > Non-marine Saline and... | reverse complement strand
CTGCTGGCCCTGTTTGAGGTCGGTGATATCTACTTTTATCCCCGAAACATCGGTTTCCAGCTTCTGCTGGCCCTGTTTGAGGTCGGTGATATCTACTTTCATCCCGGAAATATCATTTCCCATCTTTTCATGACCTGTAATCAGTTTGTTGATGGCTTCCTCACTGGCTTTATCCATTGGTCAACCTCCACTTTTGTTTTCCCGATATTATAAGTACAGGCTTACCTGTATATTATAAGCTCCCTTTATTAATTCTACAAAAAATAGCTGAAATCCTACTTTACTTTAAGAATATTTTTTGCCGTCTTTATAAGCCCCTAACTGCACGGCTCTTTCCAGGAAGGCGGACCTTTTCACGATCTTGATCTTGCCGTATACCTTGATGATCTGCCCTTCCGAAAACGCTATTTTAAGGAAGTTTTGGATGCTTAATTATGAGCTTGAACATTATTTGATGCTGGGGAGTTTTCAGCGTGGGAACAAAAGATAATTACAGGGGCCCGGCAGGTTAAAATCTTACCGGGGCTTAAACTTGAACTGGCCGAGGCCTTAAGCAGGTTGAAGAAGCTGTTTGCTTCTAAAAGTGTTATTATAGCTTACCTGTTCGGGTCACATGCTGAAGGCATTGCTGCTTCATCATCGGATATCGATCTGGCAGTTCTATTACCTGATGACCAATCATCCTGTAGTGAATTCTATCTAAAGCTGATTACAGAGATTCAACATGCCATCGGCACTGAGCGTTTCGATTTACTCCTTCTTAACAATGCTCCACCGTTTTTCCAGAACGAAGTAGTGCGCAGCGGTATAGTTATTTATGCCCGCAGCGAAGAAGAGCAAGAGTGCTTCGAAACAAAAGTCAGGCTAAAATATTTAGATACGGTTTACCTGAGAAAAGTTCAAAATCAATATCTAAAGAAGAGGGTGAAGCGGTGGTATTCAGAAAAGAAAGCATTTTAGAGCGGCTTAAAAAGCTAAAGGGGAGAGCGGAATGGAGCCTTAGGGTAGGGCAGCAAAGAATTTTATTTAGGCCCCATCAAATTGGTTACTTAAAGGCAGGATACTGTTGGTCGACTGGAAAAATATTATAGTTCAGTTTTATTGGCAAGTTGAGGGTATTATTTGGTGAGAAAGAAGAATAATTATCATAATCAAGTCTTGCACCTGGCCTTCCTCTGGGTTCCGGTTTTGATCCAGATGGCCCTGATTTTTTATTTTTCGGCCCAGCCGGCGGGCAGCCCGGCCTTGGAAAGGTTCCCCACACCACCTGGAATCGGCCACCTCGGCGGCTACGGTTTGCTTGCCTTGCTGCTTTACCGCGCTTTTAACGAAAGTTTGTTCAGCTGGGATTTCAAGGCGGTGGGAAATACTTTGCTGGTAGGTGTTTTATATGCCATCAGCGATGAAGCGCACCAGATGTTTGTTCCCGGCCGCAATCCGGCCCTTTTTGATGTGGCTATCGATACGGCCGGAATTATCCTGGCCCTTTTAGTTATCCGTTTGCTTATAACCCCCAGGACAAATGGCTGAAAGATAAAACCTGAGCATAAAGCATATCAGTGCCTGCTTGATGAAGCCAAGATCCTTATATTATGTAATGCAGGGGTACAGGGGATCCTGCAAAAAAAGATATAGTGATCAGCTTTAACGGGGGTTAGCGCATATCACCGGGGTAAAAGATTTTTTGATTAATCTTGACACGTTTGCTGTAAAGGAATATTATAGTTCAGTAGTTGAACAAAAAGTAGCTGGCCAGGGAGAACCCCATAATATTTCATTTTTAAGGAGTAAATATGGAACATGAATACGAAGTTCTGACCTACCTGAAGGAAAATGAAATTGCCACCCAGCGCAAGATCTCTAAGCGCACCGGCCTATCTTTAGGGGCGGTAAATATTTTGTTGAAAAAAATGGTCCGCAAAGGCCTGGTTAAAGTCGAAAAGCTCAGCGCCCGGTCCATGCGCTATATATTAACCCCCAGGAGCATGCAGGAAAAATCGAGCCTTACTTACCAGTACATCCGTAAATCCTACAAACAGATTTTAAAAATCAACCATATTTTAGATGATATTATCAGGCAATGGGAGCCTGATAAAAATGGCTTTCCGGTTGTTTTATATGGCCCGGCAGATGAAATCAGAAAAATACTGACCCGGCATCTTTCGTACAACGACGTTTCGTATGAACTTTATAACGAGACTTCTTCCTTTGAACACTTGGCTGCCGGTAAATAACTGGACCTGCTCTGGCGGGAAGAAGAGGAAAAAGTATTAGATAGCTGCTTTAAAGTGGTTAATATCATGAATATGCTTTAAAAATAATTCCATAAACCCATAAAGTGCGAACAATCACTTGCTGATGTGCCTAAAAGCTTCCCGGCATGAAATAGATACCCTGCGCTTAAAAACAGCAAGTTATAATGATGCCGGCTGTAATGATGGCTCCAGGTTGGGCATTTATAAACTCCTGGTGCAGATCAAAATAGGCGCGCAGGTTTGCTATAACGACCCTTATATCCCTGTTCTAAGCGCTATGCGTAAATACCCTGACTTGTCTATGGAGTCAGTGGAAATTGATGAAAAACAGCTGCAAAGCATGGATTGTGTCCTGATTGCCACCGACCACAGCAGCTATGATTATCAGTTTATCGATTATCAGTTTATCTATGAACAAAGCCAGTTGATTGTCGATACCAGGAACGTCATGAAAGGATTCAAAAGCGATAAGCTGTTTAAGGCCTGATTTATTTAGTGATCAAAAAAAGGTAATATCTTAAGCTTAAGCGGAAAGAAGACAACATATAATCTGAAGCTAGAAATATATAACGAGTGAGAAGTGAAAAACATGAAGAGCTCCAAGCTGAAAATTAAAGTTTTTGAAATAAAGGGCTCATGCCCGGTTTATCAGGTTGGCGATACTTTTTATATTAAAGACGGTTTCACGCTGACAGCGGAGAAGGAGCTATGTTTCCATTCACTATCATCGCTGATGCCTTACTATGTGGCCTTGAGCCGGGATGTGCCTGCTGTTGACTTAGGGTTGGCCAAATCGGGAAATAAAGCATATATACAGTGTCTTGATCCATGTGCCTATACCGGTGGTGGCACGGTCATTTTTCAAATAACACCAGTTAGCGCTAATATTTAGTTCATGGTTCACAATGCAGAAATAATGGCTTCATCATGAAGCCTTAATACTTACTGAGAGGACTGATCCCGCTGAAAAAAGATATTTCTACTGAAAAAAACCTGCAAATACCACTTCTGGACCTAAAAAGAGAATATGACCACTTATCCCAGGAAATAGAAGAAGCCCTTATAAATGTTGCCTCCGGCACCAAATATATCCTGGGCCCTGAAGTAAAAGAGCTCGAACAACATATCGCTTCCTACCTTGATACCAGCCACTGTATCGGGGTCGCCTCCGGTACGGATGCCCTTCTGATCGCCTTAAGAGCACTTGCCATTAAAACAAAAACCTGTGAATACTTCACCAGGAAAGATGAAATCATCACAACGCCCTTTACCTTTACCGCAACCGGCGGCGCTATATTACGTTCAGGGGCCACCCCTGTTTTTACAGACATCGATAAAAACACCTTCAACCTTGACCCGGAACAGCTCAAAAGCGCCATCAACGAAAACACGGTCGGCATTATTCCGGTTCATTTGTACGGCCAGAGCTGCCCGATGGATCAAATCATGGATCTGGCCCAAAAACACTCCCTTTTTGTCCTTGAAGACGCTGCCCAGTCGTTCGGGGCCAGATGGCGGGACCGTAGCGCAGGCAGCATGGGTGACATGGCCGCCTTAAGCTTTTTTCCCTCTAAGAACCTGGGTTGTTTCGGCGACGGGGGGATGATTGCTACCGCTGATGAAGAGCTGGCGGGGCTGGCAAAAATGCTCAGGACCCACGGGGGAAAAGACAAGTACGATGTAGAACATATCGGTTATAACTCCCGCCTTGATACCATCCAGGCGGCGGTGCTTTTAGTCAAACTAAAACACGTGGACCGGCTCAATAACTTGAGAAAAAAGATCGCTTATAAATATAACGAACAGCTAAAAGATATAAAGTGGCTCACTCTGCCTTTAGAGCTAGAAGAAGCAGAACATGCCTACCACCAGTACACGGTGCGCATCAGCGCTGGTAAAAGAGACTATGTCCAGGTCGGGCTTGAAGAAAAAGGCATAGCTTCAGCTGTCTATTACCCGGTGCCTTTGCACCAGATGAAAGTATTTCAAAACTACAGCAGGCAGGCAGGAAATCTAAAGCATGCCGAAGAAGCCTGCAGGGAAGTATTAAGCCTGCCGGTGGAGCCCCTTTTAAAAGAAGAAGAGCTCGGATATATAATCAAGCACCTGAAGAATATTAAGATGTAGAGAAAGATTAAATACAGAGGGTGGTTATATGGAAAATAAAGCACCACAGGTAGCGGTCATCGGCGGCGGCTACTGGGGCAAAAATTTAATCCGCAACTTTTCCGAACTGGGGGCCCTGGCCCTGATCTGTGACAATGACCCTTTAAAAAAAGAAGCATACTCTAAAGGCTACCCGGATGCTTTTTTCAGCACAGATTACGGCACTGTGCTTGAAAATGATCAGATCAAAGGGGTAGTGATAGCCACCCCTGCTGTAGAGCACTATCAAATGGCCAAGGCCGCCCTGGAAAAGGGTAAAGATGTCCTGGTTGAAAAACCGCTGGCTCTGACCGTAAAGCAGGGCGGGGAACTGGTCGATCTGGCCGAAGATAAGAAGCGGGTTTTAATGGTCGGACATGTGCTGGAATACCACCCGGCGGTGGAAAAGCTCAAAAGTTTGGTTAAAGAAGGGGCGCTCGGTAAGATCCGCTATATTTACTCCAACCGCCTGAACTTGGGCAAATTCAGAACCGAGGAAAATATCCTCTGGAGCTTTGCTCCCCATGATATATCGGTGATTATAAACTTGCTGGGCATGATGCCAGGCGCCCTTGATTCCTCCGGGGGTTCGTACTTAAACAGCGAGATCGCAGACGTGACCATGTCAAACATGTTTTTCAAAAGCGGGGTCAGGGCCCATATCTTTGTCAGCTGGCTGCACCCCTTTAAAGAGCAAAAACTGGTGGTTGTGGGCAGTGAAAAGATGGCTGTTTTTAACGATGTGGCAGATGACAAGCTGCTGTTATACTCGCACAAGGTCAGCTGGGTCAACCAGTGCCCGGTGGCAAACAAGGGCGAGGCGGTAAAAGTGGAAGTAGCAGGCACCGAGCCCTTAAAAGGAGAGTGCGCGCACTTTTTAGAATGCATTAAAAAAAGGGCCGTCCCGCGCACCGGGCCTGAAAATGCTTTAAACGTCTTAAAGGTGCTTTCAGCCATGCAAAAGTCCCTGGAGGCAAGCGGTGAAAAGATTTACCTGGAGGGCGCAGAAAAGGGCCTTGCAACCGGCGGGGCGGAAAAAAGGTTTGAGGATGTCTTCATCCACCCCAGCAGTATCGTCGAGTCCGGGGTGCGCCTGGGCCGGGGCACTAAAATCTGGCACTTTTCTCATGTCAGCCCCGGCGCCGACCTGGGCGAAAAATGCAACCTCGGTCAGAACGTCTTCATCGGCAAAAATGTTAAGATCGGCACTAACGTCAAGATCCAGAATAACGTCTCGGTTTTTGAGGGAGTTACCTTGGAAGATGATGTCTTCTGCGGCCCGAGCATGGTCTTTACCAATGTTAATCGCCCGCGGAGCAAGTATCCCAAAAAAAGTGGTGCGGGCTACGATAAAACAAGAGTTAAAAGGGGCGCCACTATCGGCGCTAACGCTGTAATCAGGTGCGGGACCACCATCGGTGAGCATGCCTTTATCGGGGCCGGCGCGGTGGTGACAGGTGATGTGCCCGACTACTCCCTGATGGTCGGGGTGCCGGCCCGGCAGGCGGGCTGGGTCTGTGAGTGCGGGCAGCGCTTGGATGAGGATTTTAAATGCGGTGAGTGCGGCCGCCTCTATACCTGCAGTGAAGGAATTTTTAAGGAAAAAAATAAACAAAAATGAAGCGCGAGACGAGAGATGGAGTTCAGAGACTTAAAGCAGCAGTACAAACAAAAAAGGATGAAATTGACAGCGCCATTGAAACAGTGCTCTTAAAAGAAAATTTCATTGGCGGTGGAAAAGTGGGACAGCTGGAAGAAGAACTGGCCCGGTACGTCAGCATCAGGCACTGCATAAGCTCTGCCAACGGTACTGATGCTTTGATGCTAGTCTTGATGGCCTGGGGGGTGGCGAGGGAGATGCGGTCTTTGTGCCCGACTTCACCTTTTTTTCCACCGCCGAGGTGGTCTCATTTTTACGGGCCAACCCGGTATTTGTCGATCTGAAAAAAAGGTATTTTTAACCTTGATCCGCTGAAGCTGGAAAAAGCGGTGAAGAAAACGGCTGGCCGCGGTTTTAAAGGTCAAGCTCAAGGCCCTGAGCAGCCATGAGTTAGAAGACGTTAACCGGGTTTATACGCTATACAATGAACACTTACAGGATGTAACCCGGGTGCCGGTGGTGCCGGAAGGTTTTTATTCGAGCTTTGCCCGGTATACGATCAAGCTTAATAACAAGGAGCAAAGAGACGGTCTGCAGGCTTACTTGAAAAAAAGGGTATCCCGAGTGCCGTTTATTACGCCCGGCCGATGCACGGCAGGGTGCTTATGCTCATCTGGAAGACGTGGAGGAGGATTATGCAAAGACAGGTGAGTTCCGCGATATCGTTTTATCGCTGCCCATGCATCCTTACTTAAGCAAAGAAGAAGTTGACAGGGTTTGTGAGGCCACCAGGTCTTACCTGGGCTGATTAGGAAGGAAAGCTTAAGAACAGCTAAGCAGGTTCGGTGATTGGAGGGGATATTTTTACAGATGGAGATGAAAAACAAGAAATATATTAGCTTGAAATTTAAAAGATACCTGGTAAATAGCATTGATTTTAAATATAACCCGGAATATACCGGGGGTAAAGCCAATATGGATATCGATTTTGGTCATTCGGTGGCGATAAAAAATAACGAAGCCCGGGTAAGTTTAAGGTGTATGCTCTTTCGCAAGGCAAAAAAAGAAGAAAAGCCCTTCCACCTGGAAGTGTATACGACCGGCATTTTTGAATTCCAAACAGAGCTGGAAGGCGAGGAACTAAAAAGTATTTTAAGGCAGCAAGCGCTAAATATTCTTTTTCCCTACCTGCGGGCGTTAATAACCAATATCACCGGCAGTTCCGGTTTTCCCCCGATCGTTTTACCGATCATCAACGTTAATCAGCTTATGGAAAAACAAAGCAGCCAGGATGAAAGCACGCATTAACACACGACCGCTAACATCTTCATAAAAAAGGGACTTTTATTGATCTGTAAGGCTGCAGGAAGATTAGGCGGGGCAGGATTTTAAATCAGGCCTGTAGAACTAAACGAAGATATGAAGGAAGGAGTGCATTTATGGTTAAAACAGTCGGGGTGATCGGGCTGGGCTATGTCGGTTTGCCACTGGTCATAGAGTTTAGCAAAGCCGGTTACACGGTGACCGGCTTTGATATTGACCGCGAGAAAGTGGAGCAGCTGAACCGGGGCCAGAGCTATATTTCATATATCGAACCACAGGAGATAGTCGAGCTGGTCCAGGAAAACAGGTTTACGGCCACCGGTGATTTCAGCCGGCTTAAAAAGATGGAGGCGGTTATTATCGCCGTGCCGACCCCTTTATCGGAGTACCGGGACCCGGACCTGCAGTACGTGGTCGGGACCACCGAGCAGGTCAGTGAAAATTTACAGCCGGGCCAGCTGGTTGTTTTAGAAAGCACCACCTACCCGGGAACGACAGAAGAAACCCTGCTGCCCATTTTAAGCAGCAATGGATTGGAAGCGGGCCGTGATTTTTACCTCGCCTACTCGCCCGAACGGGTGGACCCGAACAACAAGGAGCATAAGATAACCGAGATCCCCAAGGTGATCGGGGGCATCACCCCGCAGTGCTTAGAAAAGGCTAAAGATCTCTATGCCCGGGTGTTCAAGCAGGTAGTGCCGGTTTCAAACACCAGGGTGGCCGAGGCCAGCAAGCTTTTGGAAAATATCTACCGCAGCGTAAACATTGCCATGGTCAATGAGCTTAAGATCTTATTTGACAAGATGGGGATCGACCTGTGCGAGGTGGTCGATGCGGCGGCGACCAAGCCGTTTGGCTTTATGCCCTTTTACCCGGGTCCGGGCCTGGGCGGGCACTGCATCCCGATCGATCCTTTCTACCTGTCCTGGAAGGCCAGGGAATACGACTTTTCCACTAAATTTATCGAGCTGGCCGGGGAGATCAACACCTCCATGCCGGCCTGGGTGGTCCAGAAGACGGTCGATGCCTTAAATGCCCAGGGGAAAAGTATTAAAAATGCCCGGGTGCTTTTGCTCGGGGCGGCCTATAAAAAGGATGTCGATGATTACCGGGAATCACCGTCGATTAAGATCATTCAGCTGCTAAAAGAAAAAGAAGCCCGGGTCAGCTATAACGATCCCTACATCCCGGTGATGAGTGATTTGCGTAAATACCCCGACTTTTACATGGAATCGGTCCAGCTTGATCAAAATACGCTTGCTGAAAGCGACTGTGTGCTTATTGCCACCGACCACAGCGACTATGATTACGACTTTATTTATGAGCACAGCTTCCTGGTTGTCGATACTCGCAACGTGATGAAGGGCTACGACTGCTTTGACGATAAGGGGGAAAAGAAGATCTTCCGGGCTTGATCTTTTTTGCTGTTTTGTTTAAGCGCGCTGGTATCGATTACTTGTTCTGTGTTGGGGGTTTTTAATTGATAAAGGCAATAATGTTTGATTTTGACGGGGTAATTGTTGAATCAGCAAACATAAAAACCCAGGCGTTTCGTGAAATGTTTCAAGGGTACCCGGAACATATTGACTCTATAGTTAACTACCACATTAAAAATATGGGACTATCCAGGTATGAAAAGTTTAGACATATTTATGAAAAAATCTTATGTTTGCCTTTAAGCAAAGAACATGAAACCAAGCTGGGCGAAGATTTTTCCAAGATGGTATTGAATAAAGTATTAAATGCCCCATTTGTTCCAGGTGCTTTGGAATTTTTAAGTAATTATTATCGGTGTTATTGCTTTTTCCTGGTTTCTGGTACTCCCAAGCATGAATTACTAAAAATAGCTAAAGAAAAAAATATAAACAAATATTTTCAAGAAGTACATGGTTCCCCTCCTGGGAAAAGTGAAATTGTTAAAGATATACTTGGGCGTTTCAAGTTGCTGTCTGCTGAAGTGTTGTTTGTCGGAGATGCAGAATCGGATTATGATACAGCGCAATCAAATGAGTTGATGTTTGTAGCCAGAAAGTCATCGGAAACAACCAGAGATTTAATTGAGAAAAGCAATTATTGGATAGAGGATCTCCATGATTTGCAAACTGCAGTACTGGAATTATAATCGCATCTGTTAGGTTGATGCCCAGGCATAGCTGTTAAAATTTCACCGGATTCCAGGGGCCATAAAAGCTTTTCAGCGACCTTTTTTGCACCGCCTCGTCTTTTTCAAGTTGCCGCCATAGTTGAAGCCTTAGTTGTTTTTGCACTAAAACCGGCATAATTACAAAAAACTATCATAGGTCCCGGATAGCTTTTACCCGGCTTAACAGGGTCCTGTTTGGATCTGCCGCCGTTATATATTTCAGAAGCATTACTTTATCAAAGCCCCAATCCAGCGTAAGATCTCCATGCGCACCGGGCTTTCCTTAAACAAGCTCGGGGATGCAGTTAGGGAAACAGGTGGAACGTCACTGAGTTTTGTCCCTGTTGTTTAACGGTCTGTCGTATATCGGCTTAACCAGCAAAAAAGCGATGGCAATTAATAATACAGCTAATAGAACACCGAATATATCGATCAGAACATCAATAATAGTTCCTGAACGGCCAACTACATAGTACTGGTGGATTTCATCAAGGGTCGCTGCCATAGTGCCGCAGAAAAAGGAAGCAAATACAGCCTGCAGTGGTTTCAAATAGTGTCTCCACAAGATAAAGAAAGCCAGGGTGATCATAAAAAAAAGCGCAACATGGGCCATTTTCCGGAGTAAAAATTCCATAATCACCGGATTTTGGCGGGCATAGTTATAAAAATCGCCGCTTAAGGTTCCCGCTGCGTCAAGCTGCGAGGGAAGGCGATTAATGACAGCTCGCACCAAATCAGAAATCCTCAGGTCAATTAGCGTCAACAAATCGTTGATCTGACTCAGGACTGGCAAAACCCGCAGATACGGTATTGAGGATAGGTAATATGTTAGCGCTAACAGGGCCAGCACCAGGATGATTGCATTTCGCTGCAGCTTTTTTCTTCTTACCGGTTTCAAAGTAATAACCTTTCATAAAAAATTCTGTGTTAATAAAGTCCAAACTAATATTTTAACCTGGTTTGGTTATTGATTATTGATCAGTGATTTTACTAAAATAAAGTTTCGCTATCAAGGGACCGGGTCCTTCTTAAATAAAAATAATAAATTAAATTTCTATTTAGACTATCTATGGCTATATTGATATCACACTGATATCTTCAAAAAAGTCTTGCTCCCCTGGAGGGCAAGGATTAGGGGGAAGGGGAGAATATAATGGAGCTGTCCGCAGTATTAACCATTGTTGTTTCCGACCTGGTTATCGATACGGCCGGGATTATCCTGGCCTTGCTTTTTATCCGCCTGGTTTTCAATTCCTTGTACAGTTGTCAGGAAGAAAACAAGCAATTCTTGACAAACGCACGGTAAAACATTAATATAGTTCACGAGTTGAACAAATAGGGCCGGAGAGTGAAACCCGATAGCTTTTAGCTGGACAGGAGTAATCATGGAACATGAATACAAGGTTTTAAGCCATCTGCAGGAAAATGAAATCACCACCCAGCGCAAGATCTCCAGGGGTACCGGCCTTTCTTTGGGCGCGGTGAATCTGCTTTTAAAAAAGATGGGCCGCAAGGGGCTGATCAAGATCGAAAAACTTAACCCGCGTACCGTGCGTTATATTTTAACCCCTAAAGGCATCAAAGAAAAAACCAGGCTCACCTACGACTTCGTGCGCTATTCTTACCAACGGATCTTAAATATCACCGGCGCCGTGGAAGAGCTTATTACCGCTGAGCAATCTGCTAACGGTAAAAATGAGGTAGTGCTCTACGGTCCTTCAGATGAAATAGAAGCAATCTTAAAAAATACACTGCGCGGCTTAAATATCAAGCCGCTTGTTAAGCGCCCGGAAGAAGACGGTTTCAAGCCATCACCCGAACAACTAATTTTAACCTGGCGCCATGAAGATGAAGAAATTTTAACCGGCCCCGGCCGGGTTTACAATATCATGAACCTGATTTAAACATAAAAGGGGACGTACAGAACATGTCTAATCTAAGGGAAAAGGCTCATCAAATAATTGACAGCTTGTCAGATCAAAGGTTGGAAGTCATATATGAATACCTTCAGTTTATTAAGTTTAAAGAAGAATTAAAGGCAACTTATGAAATAACCAGTGACGAAATGATCATGGATGCAATAGAAAAAGGTTTGCAGGAAGAAGCAGACGGCAACTTAATTGCGCTGGAAGATTTAGTAGACAATGTATGAAATAATACTTACTGGTAGTGCTGCGAAATATTATAAAAAAGTGGATTCTGGAACAAGGCAGGCTTTAAATGAATGTTTTGATAATTTAAAGGCAAATCCTGAAAGCCATAGTTGTATTAAGAAGCTACATGGGAGACTAAAAGGTTTATATAGATATCGAGTAGGCCAAATTAGAATAGTATACAAAATCGAAAAGGCTAATAATGTGGTTGTTATATTAGCTATTGCTCCCAGGGGAAGTATTTATAAGGGAAAAATTGGATAAGAAATCTACCTAATTGCTGACGTGCTTTGTAAGCTTCCCGGCAAGAAGTGGTATATTTGTGCCTAAAAAAATCCAAACGTTTGGATTTCTTAAGCCACCCTTTGAAGCCTTTCGGGAGGATTTGCAGCGTTATAAGCTTGTTCCATTAACCTACCTAATTTTGAAGAAGGCCGAGATAATTTTGGTTTCAAGCCATCACCCGAGCAACTGATTTTAACCTGGCGCCATGAAGATGAAGATAAACTAACCGGCCCCGGCCGGGTTTACAATATCATGAACCTGATTTAAGCTTCAACTATTTGCTGATGTGCTGATTAAGCTTCCCGGCAAATATAAATTATTTATGTACTTAATTAAGTGAGTCCACAGGCTATTTGTATACTCAAACCGCTGAACTTATGAGTGTTGTAAACTTGAAACCACAGCAGCTGTGATAATTAGTCTATTATGTGGAAATAGTTTACTCATATCTTTATTTTTTATCCGCACTCTTTATGTAGTTAGCCCGGGTTTTGAAGATACTATAGTTTTCCGGCAAGAAGCAGGTATTATTTATGCTTTTTATAATCGATCCGAAATGAGGTTATTTTGTTGTTTGCTGCAATCAATAAGTTAAGACAGATCCTGACCCGCAGGGAGAAGCTC
>Ga0207421_10006666_pt1 | contig 12529 bp, 12 predicted proteins | sample SodLakKL_010_SED_4_FD_187542 | JGI IMG/M metagenome (GOLD analysis project Ga0207421, IMG submission 187542) | Alkaline sediment microbial communities from Lake Tanatar, Kulunda Steppe, Russia - 8KL_010_SED (SPAdes) (version 2) | ecosystem: Environmental > Aquatic > Non-marine Saline and... | reverse complement strand
CGGCCGACGTCCTGTCGGCCGGACCGCCCGAGAACCTTCGGTCACCAAGCGCCTTTGTCCACAGAGACCAACGTCGCCGGACGAATGCGCCATCTCCCCGGTTAGGGGGACGGAGTGTTGAAAACCAGCGCTTCGATCGTAAACAAGGTTTTTCATCCCCTGTTGTGGCCCGCGAAGGCCGTGGCGGTTAGTATGAAAATGGAGTTTTAAGTTTCCCGGTATCGGCTCCGGTTATCTTCGCGGCAAAGCGCTAGGGCTCAGTTCAAGCTTCCGCCGTCCGACCTGCAAACTTAGGCGCCCTGCCACGGTTGCAGGCGGCGGGCGTCCATGCCCGCAGGGCCGGCTCCCAGCATTCACTTCGCCAAGCGCTTATTATTTTTCATCTATTCAATTCACTTAGAAGGATTTTTACCTGATAAAGAAGAATAAAGTGATAATATACGCATTTTTATCAGATTATACAAGGAGGCTTTATGCGATGTATAAAATCTTACTGGCAACAGACGGCTCAGAGAATTCCTTTAAGGCTGCGGAAAAAGCAGCGGAAATTGCCAAACCTATGGACGCTGAAATAACGGTTCTTTCTGTAGCACATGATGTCCCGGTTTTCAAAGGACAGGAAGGGTTGTCTTATGAACAGGCTGTCAGCTTGCAAAAAAATATGGCCGAAGGTTTGGAAAAAGCAGCACAGGAAGTGGTGGATAATACAAAGAACACCTTTGAAGAAAAGGGTCTTACTGTAAAAACCCTGGTTAAAAAAGGCCAACCAGCTGATGTGATTTGTAGTGAAGCCAGTGAAGGAGATTATGACCTGGTTATTATGGGCAGCCGCGGGCTTGGGGGTATAAAAGAATTTATCCTGGGAAGTGTCAGCAACAAAGTGGCCCATTGCGTAGGCAAATCGGTATTGATTGTGAAGTAAATTCATAGTTTTACTCTAACGGCCAGAGTTATTTGCAAGCGAAGACTTAGTGACGGATTTAGGGTATGGGGACACATCTCTTGAAGAAAAATGTCCCCTTGCAGTGCTCCCGTAGCTTAGCAGAGGACCCATGGGGGAAAGCGACAGAACAGTCCCCCTGTTGCACGTTGTGTGGTGCAATAAGTGGGCTAAGCAGTTATGTTTCACTTAAATAAAAACTCCCGGGAAAGATGCTTTTTTACCCGGGAGTTTTTCTATGGGGCAAAATACTTGCGGACGTGAGTTGCCCAGTTATCAATAGGAGATAAGGTCCGGCAGAAAAGTGGTAACCTGGGGAAAGGCCGTCAGGAAAATCAGGCAGAGGACCAGGGCAAAGATAAAAGGCCAGATCCCTTTAAAGATTACTTCCAGGGGTATATGGGGGGCCACACCTTTAATGATATAGACATTCATCCCTACAGGAGGCGTTATTACACCCATGGCAACAACCAAAACGATGATGACGCCAAACCAAATCGGGTCGTATCCCAAAGTAGTGACAACTACAGGATAGAAAATGGGGATGGTGAGAAGCACCAGGGCCAGGGCATCAATGAAACAGCCCAGGATAAAATAGATCAACAAAATAATAAACAGGACAATAAAATTTGGCAGATCCAGGGTTCCGGCCCAACTGGCCAACTCGAAAGGAAGCCTGCTTACGGAAATAAAGCGGCCAAATATGATCGCACCGGCTACCAGAAACATAATCATAGCTGAGGTTCGGGTGGTATCCGCCAGGGAGTTTTTGAACCCCTGCCAGCTGATTCGTTTTTCTGCCAGGGAGACAAGCAGGACACCCCCTGCGCCGACTGCTCCTGCTTCTGTGGGTGAAAACCAGCCCAGGAACAACCCGCACAGTGAAATTGTGAAGACAATCAAAACTTCAAGCAGGCCTCCGCTTAAAGCCCTAAAGCGCTCACCCCACCCTGCTTTTGCCCCACGCGGTGCGATCGCTGGATTTTTGTAGGCCAGGAAAAAGATGGTAGCCATGTAGAATAACATGAGGATAAATCCAGGCAGGATGCCAGCCATGAACAATTTGCCGATGGATTGCTCTGTGGCGATACCGTAGATAATAAAAATGACGCTGGGAGGGACCAGCACTCCAAGGGCACCCCCGGCGGCCACACTGGCTGTGGAAAGAGAATCATCGTAATGATACTTTTTCATTTCCGGTAGGGCAATAGCCCCGATAGTGGCGGCGGTTGCTGTATTAGAACCACAAACGGCTCCGAAAAAGGCGCAGGTGGCCTGGGTGGCAACAGCCAGTCCGCCGGGCAAGTGACCTAATAATTTGTAGGCAAACAGGTAAAGTCTGGAGCCAATCCCGGAATGAAAAGCCAGAAAACCCATCCAGACAAACATGGGAATTACACTTAAAGAATAAGAGGAAAACGTTGAATACAGCTCAATGGAAATCATCCGTAAGGCCGCGGATGGAGAGATCAGGTAACTGAAGCCAGCAAAACCAACCAGGGCCATGGAATAAGCAATAGGCATTCTCAGGACCAGTAAGAGAAAAAAGACAGCAACGCCTGTTATTCCTGCCAGTAGAGGACTCACTGTTTAAGCATCTCCTTTGATTGAAGCTATCAGTTTTATGAATAAGATCAGTGTAAGGACCAGCAGGCCGAAAGAAACCAGGAAAATAAACGGGTAATAGGGGATTTCCGTGGTTGATGAAACCTCTCCGCTAATGGCCATACGACTGGCATGGCGGGCCACACTCCAGGTTAAAAGGCTTAAAAAAAGGAAAGAGAGGGCGTGAATAACGGTATTGATAACTTTTCTCACTCCCTCAGGAAACCGATCCAGGATAAAGCCTACTGCGATATGCCCGTCTTTGGAGGCGCAGTAGGCCAGGGAGAAAGCAATTACGATAGAGACGATATAACCGACAAATTCATAGGTCCCGATAAAAGGGCTGGAAAATAATTCCCTCAGGATAATATTCCCGACAATCAGGGCCACGGCTGCTACCAAGCACCACCCGGCAATGATGTCGAGGGTTTGGCTGATTTTTTCTACTGTTTTTTTAAATGCAGGCATAAAAGGGTATCCTCCGTATAGCTTGGGTTTCTGTTAGTCAAAGTTGTTGTTGTATTCCTCAGCCAGGCTTTTTACTGTTTCCATGATTTCTTCTCCAGGAAGGCCTTTTTCATCCATTTTGGCGATAAATTCTTCCTGAATAGGCATTACTTTTCCAATCCAGCGTTCCGATTCCGGTTCATCCAAGGTAATAATTTCCTGGCCGGTTTCCTCTACTGCCCACTTTAGCGCCGATTCGTTTTGGCTGTCCCAAAGCCCAAGGGCAACTTCTTCATGAACCCGTTCACTTACTTCTTCCATTGTGGACTGCAATTCGGGAGAAAGGCTTTCCCAGCTCTCTAAATTCATCGTAATGAAAAACAGGGTATTGTATAAAAACGGGGTCTGGGTCAGATAATCTGTAACTTCTCCATGTCTCCAGCCCTGCAGAACCTCGACGGGAGCCAGGTTTCCTTCAACTATACCCCGGGAAAGAGCTTCATAGGTTTCCGGTTGGGACATTCCAACGGGACTGGCTCCCAGGGCTTCAAGGGTTCGTGCGCTTAAACCAGTGGCACGGATTTCCAGGTTTCTCAAATCATCCAGGTTTTCGACTGGGGTGCGGGTAAAGAGATCTCCCGGTCCGGTGGCAAAAACCATCAGCAGTTTTGTATCCTTTATTTCTTCAGGGTCTAGCTTCTTAATTCCCTCCCAGGCTGTTTTACTGGCTGATTTGGAGTTATTATAAACGATGCCAGGAAGTTCAAACGCCTCTAAAACAGGAAATCTTCCCCGGGTATAAGAGAAGCAGGAAAGGCCTATATCGGCAACTCCGGAGACAACACTTTCATAGGTTTCATTTGCATTTAATAGGGTTTCTCCAGGGTATGATTCGATTATGATGGCCCCATCGGTTTCTTCATAAAGGGCATCAGTCCAGTAACTGATTAACTCTTCTTCAACAGGGTGAGAGGCGGGGAAAAAATGAGCCAGGTTCAATGTAACCGGGTCTTGCCCTGTTGTTCCTTGTTCTTCTCCACATCCACCTGTTACAAATAAGGTTAAAAATAAAAATCCCAGTAAAAACACCTTAAATAATTTGTTGTTCATAATAACTGCCCCCTTCAAATTTTTTTATAAAAGAAACCGGCATTCCATAGGAATGCCGGTATTATAAAATAATCCAGTAAAATTACTTACTGACCTGCTACCGTATTACCATTCTACTATGGTGATTATGAGAACAAGTTATTGCCAATAAGACATGTGCCACAATAATGCAAATGCATGCCGAGCTACCGTTTTACCGTTTATATCTGCTGTGATAGCAGTTTGTAAAAACTTAAATATTATTATTCTTTGTATAAGCAAATAATCCTGCTTTCTGTTTAAATTTTTACAGGATGAGCCCTATCCCTGGTTAGCAATCTCTTCCTGAAGGACCCTTTTTTCAATTTCTCCTTTCTGAGTTAAGGGAAGTGAGTCCCGGAAAGCAAACTGTCGGGGGATTTTAAAATCGGCCAGGTATTGTCCCAGGTACTCAATAATTTCCGATTGCTTAAAGGTTTTACCGGGTCGTGGGACGATAAAAGCCCTGCCGATTTCCCCTAGAACAGGGTCAGCCACGCCACAGACAGCGGACATTTGGATTTGAGGGTGCCTGTTCAATTTTTCTTCAACTTCCCGGGGAAAAACGGTGAAGCCCCCCGTGATGATCATATCCTTTTTACGCCCTTTCAGCATTAAATACCCGTCGGGGTCAAATAACCCCATATCTCCTGTATAAAACCATCCCTCGCTATCCATGACCCTCGCAGTTTCGCTGGGGTGTTCAAGGTATTCTTTAAAGACGCAATCTCCTCTAATTGCAACTTCCCCCATTTCACCTTGTGGTACTTCTTTTCGATCTTCATTTACAATTGCTATTTCAAAGCTGGGATCCGGTTTGCCTACAGTTTCAATAACTTTATGGGGAGGATCATTCACCGCCGTATAAGTTACCATGCCGGCCGTTTCAGACAGGCCATACCCTGTCCGGACGGTACCGCATACTTCAAACATTTTCTCAATGGTTTCCTTACTGGCAGGAGCACCGGCAACTGCAAGCATGCGCAGGCTGGAGAGATCGTAGTTGTTAAAACCGGGTGTATTAAACATCATAATGTACATGGTTGGAACCTGGCCTAACAGTGTAACTTTTTCCCTTTCAATCCAGTCTAACGCTTCTACTGGATTGAAATAACTCATAACTACCTGAGTGGCTCCGGCCATCAAACCGGCAATATATAACTCCACGGCTCCGCCAATATGGCTCATGGGAAGATGCAGCAAGATTCGGTCGTCGGGAACAACTTCCCATTGCCTGACTTCTGCCTGGATATTGGTGATTATATTCTTATGGGTTAAGACAACGCCTTTAGGTTTTCCAGTTATCCCCGATGTGTAAATCACCAGAACGCCATCGTCAGGGGTTACAGTTTCTGTTTGTTCCATCAGATCTTCTTCTGAGACAGTGCTGTCATTGCTTAGCAAGCTATAAAAGGACAGGGCCCTGCGAAGTAGAAACTTCTTTTTTTGCTGCGTGTTATGGATCACAATATAAGGGATAACTCCGGGGAAGAGGTGTTCACGGATGACTTTTTGAAAATCAGTGTCTCGATGTATATCTCTCATGACCAGCACCCTGGGCAGGGAATTGTTAAGGATATATGCTATTTCCGGCCCTTTATAGTTGGGGTTAATGCCGACTAGGATGGCACCCACCATGGAAGCAGCCATATAGGTGTAAATATACTCCGGGGATGTGGGCATAAGGACAGCGATACGATCCCCTTTTTGTACGCCCATATCCAGAAATGACCTGGCCAACTGCTTGGCCTGGGAATACAAATCACTGTACGTAATACGCTTCGTAGAAGTAATCAGTGCTTCCTTCTCCGGGTTATGCAAAGCTGCCTGCTCCAGATAGCGGGGAATTATTATTGTATTCAAGCAATCATCCTCCTTTTGCTTAATTTAAAAAATGCTTAGCCCTATTGTAATCCAATTTGTTTAAATATTCAATATTATTTATTCGATAGCCAGTAAGTTTTTACGATTAAGCCAGCAGAACGCCCATGGTTTTTAGCCTTGAAATGAATACGAAACAGAGCCTGGCAAACATTCGTTTTTGTTATAATGCCATATGCTACTCTATCGAATCTGCCTGGCATATTTCTGAAGAAACACTTTGCCAGTATATCCAAGTTCAGCAGGGCAAAAAAAAGTACATTATCAGTGCCTACAATTACTAGCGCTACCTTATCAAGAATAACAAAAACCTGCATTGACAGATTGATATAGCCGGTTTAATCTACAACCACTGCATCGCCCTCCACCGCGCATGTCATGTCGCTTCGCAGTTGTTTTTAGCCGGGATTTAAAATACAATAAAATGGTGCGGTGTACTATCTGGAAAAAACAATTCATCTTTCGTTGTGGCCGGAAGGTCCATCAAGGTTAGCAAGGAGAGCATTTAAATGTCACAAAAAAAAATCACCCAGGGGTTACTAATGGCTATGGCAGCAGGTATTTGCTGGGGTACGACAGGTTTGTTCGGGACCATCCTTTTTGAGAAAGGGTTTGAGCCTCTGCTGATTGCTTCAGTTCGGGTCTTTTTCTCCTTACTTGTATTCTTGGTTGTCTTTTTGTCCAGGTATCGTTCCAGATTATCTGTCCCCTGGAACGAATTAGTCTGGTTAGCTTTTTTTAGCTTTGTCGGTGTCCACCTGTTTAACATTTTTTATCTGCAGGCTATTGAACAGGTGGGCATATCTGTAGCAGTGGTTTTATTGTATACATCCCCACTGTTCGTTGTTCTATTCTCTTCGATATTGCTGGGAGAAAAGATTACCTGGGTTAAACTGACCTCTATCATTTTATTGTTAACAGGGACCTTTTTCGTGGTCCAGGCGTACCAGGTTTCATTATTTATGCTGAACTTTTCAGGAATACTCTTAGGGTTGGGAGCAGGACTTACGTTCGGGCTTTTAAGTGTTTTTAGCAAAATATCGCTGGTGAAAGCCGATCAACTGGCAAAGATATTTTACTTGTTCCTTTTCGGGTCTGTATTCCTCTCATTTGTATGTCCCCCTTGGCTTATCTTTGAATACGAGTTTACTTTTGCCGCTTTTTTGGCTTTGAGCGGCCTGGTTGTTATTGCCACCATTGCGGCGTATACCCTGTATATTCTTGGATTGACCCGCCTGGAAGCAGGCCAGGGCAGCATTGCAGTAGCTGTTGAGCCGGTTGCAGCCATCATGTTTGCCTTTATTTTTATGGGAGAAGTATTGTCTTTTGGGCAGTACCTGGGTGTGGGGCTGGTGTTATGCGGCATTTATTTAGTCAGCACGTAAAAGGAAAACCAAAAGGTGTGTGCTTTTAGTGCCCCATGAAGGTCTGCCTTGTTTTGCAGCGTCTTTTTTGCCAAGCGGAATAAAAGCGCTCTTTTTTAAATGGAATGTTGTTTTCACCAACTGGCTGATTTATAATTGTACTTAAGAGAGAACATTTGAACCATATAAAAAAGTATGGACCAAGGCAATCAGAAGCAGAAGGGGCGCTGGGCTTGAAGTTATTAACCTTATACGATAAGCTTTTTATCGGCTTAATTATCGGCTTAAGCATTGCTGGCTTCATTTTCAATATAACTTTTGATGCGGGAATGGAGCAGCAGTATATCACCATCCACGTGGATAATGAATTTATCAAAGAGCTTTCATTTAATGAAAGCTCCCAGAAAGAAGTGGAAATTGATTTTGGCCCCAACAATGAGCATACTGCTGTACTGGAAATTAATGAAGGCCGGGTCCGTATGCTTCCCATTGATGAAGAACTTTGTCCCAGGGGTATTTGTTCTCATACCGGTTGGATTAAACGCAGTTACCAGAGCATAGTTTGTGTGCCCAATAGCATTGTAGTGCACTTTTCTGATACGAGCATTGAGGGCGATGTTGACGGGGTAACCCATTAGGTAGCATGAAAAACCGTGTATTGGCGCGGTCTTCTGGGCGACCGGGCAACCCTGTGGAAGGCGCTAAGGCTCCCGCAGGGTTCTCGGCGGCTTCCCCGGTTAGGAGCCATCCGGAAGCTGATTTTATGCCTGCTTCGACTTAGTAATTGCCTTTTAACGAGACAAATTTCGGGGCAAACGTAAATTCTTGACAACCATGTTAAATCTCTTTATAATTAAGTTTAGTTTTTAGGGGGGTTACAATTGAAACTCCATGTTCCCGAGCTTAAAAAAGGTGAAGGCGACTTTTTGTCTTACCATGGGACAATTGAGTTTGATGATATTAAACTGGACTTTTTAACAGATCAATATATCTGGCTCCAGATTGACATCCAAGCGGCTTATGTACAAAAAAGAGTACTGCTCAAAGGCAAATGGAAATCTGAAGTCAATGCGAATTGTCATCGCTGCCTGTCTTCTTTTAAATTGTTGTTGGGTGAAGTTATCTATGATGAGTTTAGGCATTTTACCTCCGGGTCAGAGCCGGGGGGTGAAGGGGAGCAAATAGAGCTTAGTGACGGGGAAAACTTTGCTTTTAAAGGTGATACCCTGGACTTAGTCAATTATTTCAGGCAGTTGTTTTTGATGAGCCAACCGTTAAAAATGCTGTGCAGCTCTGATTGTAAAGGTCTTTGCAGTAGTTGCGGGGCTAACAAGAATATGGAGCAATGTTCATGTGCAGAAGAAACCATCGATCCGCGTTGGCTGGCTCTGGAACAGTTTAAGCAACACTGATAGATAGCTTTGCAGCAGCTTTAACTATTGCTGCCGAAATACTGCAAGTGCAAAGGTTGATAATGATTATAGGGTAGAGGGCAGACAATTCACCAAAACAATAGATAGATATTTGGTAAAAAGGAAATCACTCTACCCCTTGCCAGCAAGTAAGCGGTTTTAGTAAACTAAACTGTGATAACTAATGAACTTACTTTGCAAGGAGGTGTTCTAAAATGGCTGTTCCCAAGCGGCGCACATCAAAAGCAAGAAGGAATAAACGAAGAGCACACTGGAAACTGGCCCTGCCGGGGCTGGTAAAATGCCCTCAATGTCATGAAGCCAAACTGGCTCACAGAGTGTGTCCTAACTGTGGGCATTACAAGGGCAAGAAAATGGTTTCTGATAAGGATTAATAAATATATAACCTGGGTTGGAACGGACAATTTGACCATGTAGTGACCCGGGAATTCTTTTATTTAGAGGGAACTGCTCAAGTATGGAATTACATTGTATTTAAGGAGATGGGGAGCGTGTTGCGCGTAGCAGTAGATGCCATGGGAGGTGACTATGCTCCCGATGAAATCGTAAAAGGAGTTATAACTGCAGTCAATAAATCCAAGGAGCTGGAAGTTCTGCTCGTCGGATCTGAAGAAAAGATTCGAAATAGTGTAGACCAGAAGATTAACTCCTCTCGCATTCATGTTATTCACACCGATGAGGCCATAGGAAACGATGAAGACCCGGGCCTGGCTATCAGGCGCAAGAAAAAGGCCTCCATGGTAGCAGCCATGCAGCTAGTCCGCAGCGGTGAAGCGGACGCTGTGGTCAGCGCAGGAAATACGGGAGCGTTAATGGCCGGCGGGCTATTGTTTTTAGGCAGGATTAACGGGATTAAGCGTCCAGCCTTGTTGACTGTGATCCCTACATTTAAAGGTGGGGGAATCGTTGTTCTGGACGTGGGAGCCAATATGGACGCCAAATCCGATCACATGTTTCAGTATGCTTTAATGGGGGACATTTATGCCTCGGAAGTCCTGGGAAAGGTGAATCCCCGGATAGCTCTTCTGAACATTGGCAGCGAGGAGAACAAGGGCAACCACCAGGTCAGGGCGTCTTATGCCTTATTCGAAGAGAGTTTTAATAACTTTGTCGGCAATGTGGAAGCAAAAGAATTGTTCCAAAACATGGCCGATGTTCTGGTTTGTGACGGGTTTGTTGGCAATGTCCTGCTGAAAACCATCGAAGGGGTTTCCAGGGACATGTTTGCGTTTCTTAAAGAGGAAATCAAAAAAGATATTAAAGCAAGAGTGGCTTCCACAATGCTGCTTTCTGTTTTTAAACGGGTCCGCAATTCCCTGGATGATTCAGAACACGGCGGTGCCCTTTTGATTGGAGTCAAAGGTGCTTGCATTAAGTGTCATGGTTCTTCCAGTGCCAGGGCCATCAGCCAAGCTTTACTGAAGCAGGTTATACCGACGGTAAATAACAAAACAAACGAAAAAATTGAGGAGGCTTTAAGGCTGAGTCAGCTGAAAGGATGAGTAAGGTGACAGAATTTAACGCAGGTATCATCTCAACGGGGAGAGCTTTGCCCGTAGGAAAAGTAACCAATTCTGACCTGGAAGCAATCCTTGAAACCAGTGACGACTGGATTAGATCACGCACAGGTATTAAGGAGCGCCGCATGATCACCGGGAATGAAACCAACTCTGAACTGTCAGTCATTGCTTCCAGCATTGCCCTGGAAAGGGCCGGGCTAAGACCGGAAGATGTGGACCTGCTGATTGTTTCCACGGTAACCCCTGACTTGACACTGCCCTCTGCGTCCTGCCTGGTGCAGGCGAAACTCAATGCTTATAATGCTTTTGTTTTTGACCTGGTAGCTGGTTGTTCCGGTTTTGTTTACGGTCTTTCTGTAGCTGAAAAGTTTATTAAAACCGGTGCTGTCAGCAATGTTTTGTTGGTGGGCGTTGATGTTTTGACCCCGATTATGGACTGGCAAGACAGAAATACCTGTGTTCTTTTTGGAGACGGGGCCGGTGCGGTTGTAATATCCCAGGTGGAAGCTGACCGGGGTCTTTTTGCCTCCAAACTGTTTTCTGATGGCAAAAAGGCTGAAGTACTGTTTACTCCTGCCGGTGGCACAAAAAATCCGGCAACTCATGATACAGTGGATGAGAGGTTGCATTATGTAAGAATGAATGGGCCGGAAATCTTTAAGTTTGCTGTCAAGGTTATGGCTGAGTCGACCCTGGATGTGCTGAATGCTTGCGGTTTGAGTCCTTCAAATTTGGACTACCTGATTCCGCATCAGGCCAATATCCGGATTATTGAGTCCGCTTCCAAAAAGCTGGGATTAAAGCCAGAGCAGGTAATTGTTAATATTGAGCGTTACGGAAACATGTCCTCGGCCTCCATACCTGTAGCCCTGGATGAAGCCGTGGAAGACGGCAAGATCAATCCAGGAGACTTGCTGGCCTTGGTGGCCTTCGGTGCCGGCTTAACCTGGGGTTCTGCTGTACTTAAATGGTAAGAGGTGGGGATTTCAATGCCAAAATGTGCTTTTCTTTTTCCGGGACAGGGTTCCCAGTATGTAGGGATGGGTAAAGAGATCGCGGAGAACCATCAAGAGGCAATGGAGTGTTTCAGGAAAGCCGATGAAATCCTCGGCTATGATTTGACTGATTTGATATTTAATGGTAGTGAAGATGAGTTGCGCCAGACAGAAGTTACCCAGCCGGCCATTTTAACAGTAAGTATGGCTATTATGGCTGTGCTGCAAAAGGAAGGGATCCGGCCTGAAGCCGCTGCGGGCTTAAGCCTGGGAGAATACAGCGGGTTGGTATGCGCTGATTCCTTGAGTTTTGAAAATGCCCTGCCCCTGGTTAAAAAAAGAGCCGGGTTTATGCAAAATGCTGTCCCAATTGGGGTTGGTGGCATGGCGGCTGTTCTGGGGCTTAATTCCACTGAGGTCGAATCACTGTGTCGACAGGCCCTGGAACATGGTCATGTAGAGCCGGCAAACTATAATTGCCCCGGCCAGGTGGTAGTGGCCGGCAACAGGGAAGCTGTGGAAGAGGTTTGCCGCCTGGCCAAGGAAAGAAAAGCCCGTGCGGTTATGCTTTCAGTGAGCGCTCCTTTCCATTGTAAACTACTTGAACCGGTAGAAGAGCAAATGGAGCAGCTTTTACAAAGTGCGGAAATCAAGCAGGCCCGTATTCCCATTGTAGCTAATGCCAGTGCCAGTTACCTGGAAGAGCCGGAAGAAATCAGGCAATCCCTGGTCCGCCAGGTTTCTCATCCTGTTTTATGGGAAGATTCAATGAAACACTTGCTGGAAGATGGCTATGACTTATTTATCGAGGTTGGACCCGGTCGTGTTCTCACGGGTTTTATGAGAAAGATATCCAAAAAAGTTAAATCACAGCACGTGGAAGATTTGGAAACATTGGAAAGGCTGTTAAAGCTTCTATAAGGAGGCATGATTGTGAATTTAAATGGCAAAGTAGCGCTGGTAACCGGAGGGTCCAGGGGAATTGGAAAAGCCATTGTTACAGCGCTGGCTGATGCAGGCGCAAAGGTTGTTATCAACTATCAACGTGATACAGCAGCAGCAGAAAACACATTAAGTGAAGTAAAAGATAAGGGCGGGGAAGGAGTAATTTACCAGGCCGACATAACATCACTGGAAGAATGTGAAAATTTGGTTAAAGCAACTCTTGATCATTTTGGCAGAATTGATATACTAGTGAATAATGCCGGAGTTAGGC
>Ga0207421_10006665_pt1 | contig 12529 bp, 12 predicted proteins | sample SodLakKL_010_SED_4_FD_187542 | JGI IMG/M metagenome (GOLD analysis project Ga0207421, IMG submission 187542) | Alkaline sediment microbial communities from Lake Tanatar, Kulunda Steppe, Russia - 8KL_010_SED (SPAdes) (version 2) | ecosystem: Environmental > Aquatic > Non-marine Saline and... | reverse complement strand
TTATCCTGGCGGTTATAAAGAGCAAATCCGGAAGGGACTGTACGCAGTGCTCTTTCAATTAGGGCCCTCGGAATCTGTACCCTGCTGCCGTTTACAAAAGCACCCGCTTTTTTTAGCAATTCCAGGGCGCTGCCGTATTTAACCTCGATCCCAACATCCTGCAGAGTCGTTAAAACAGCAGAGTGAATCTCTTCAATTTCACTTTTAGAGAGCACCTGGAATTGGAGAGACCGGTTTGCTATGTAATTGGTTTGCATGTTTATCGCCTCTCTTCATTAAATCGATCTGAGATCTTTACATTTAAGCTTTATCCTGTTTCTGAAGCAGATTTTCGATCTGCACCTTGGTTTCTTTTGCAAATATTTTTTGCGTTTTACTTTTTAACCCTGCTTTAGATCCTTAATCCTACCAGACTAACCTTAATATTATTTGATTCTTACGACTTCAAATTCCTAATACTGCCTTGCCCTACCCACCTGCCGGAGGACTGACCAGGTTTAATTCACAGGATTGTTCAACCAGGTAATTTTTTTCTGCAATACGATTATTGATAGTAGCAAATAAGACCATTTTAGTGTTAATGCCTAGTTGTAAAATTAGCACAGATACTGGAACAGGTTGATCTGTTTCGACTACTTGCTGAGCTTCAAGGTGTGGATAAATATCTCTTAGCTGTCCTGTTATATTTACTGTTACCGTGATCTTATCCGTAAGTTTTACCTCCCACCTGTATCTCATCCATGAAAAAAAGGAAAGTAAATTTTTAGGTTAACCCAAAGTAGGCCAGGGTTTCAGCTTTGGGTGTACCGTTTTCGTCCCATCCCCTTTTTTCATAGTATTCATCGAGCATGTTATCCAATATATTGCGTTCAATAAAGCGTCCTTTATTCGGACCGGTAGCAACCGGTTCTTTCATAAACCGCTCCGGGGGGTAATCCCAGCTGCGGCCGAATCCTTCGATATGCTTAACATTAAACTGGCGGGTCAGCTGCCAAATTCTTTCCGATATGAAAAGCATCTCACGCCAGGTAATTGTACGACCCGTGATCAGTTCAAATACCTCTTCATAGTGGAAAGTTTCAAATCCAATTTCCATCGTTTGCAGGCGGCAGATGCCGAGGGTATCATAGAGAGGACGGCTGTGCTGCATAGAGATAACATGATCGACCTTGCCATCAGGTGATGAGACTTCCATAGGCCCTCCTGCTCCGGCTTCAATCAGTTCGCTGACATCGGCATCAGACTGGGAGACATCGTAACCAAGCGCCCAGGAACGGTTATGATGAGCGCCGACATCTGCAGTCATGTAAGAAAGCATCATGCCCGGGGCATTGCGGCATTCATAACCTGACCATTCCAAGCCCTTAACATGGATAGCATACTGTTCAGACCCGCCTCCGAAAGCTGCTGCGGCAGGTTTAACCCCATCTGCTAAAATAGCGCCGATTCCTTCACGGGCGGCAATCTTCTCAAGCAGGTAAACTACATCTTTAAGGCTGCCGAAAGAGATTTCTCTGCCAATATCATCAGCGCTGAGTACTCCTTTCTCGAAGCATTCCATGGCAAAAGAAACCACCACGCCCGCAGATATTGTATCCAGGCCCAGCTGATCACAGACATAGTTGGCGTAGGCCACTTCTTCAATCTCTTCCAGGCAGCAGCTGCCGCCTAAAGTAGCAATGCTCTCATATTCGGGCCCTTCAACATAAGCGCTGCCGACAGCAGTTTTAGTATGCCCGTATTTGCCGCACGGTGTTGGACAGCCAAAACATCCTTTATCAGTGACCAGGAGACGGTCTATAATTGCCTGACCGTTAATTTTGTGATGAAAATCGGCATAAGAAGTCTGAAAATTACGGGTGGGGAATGCGCCGACCTCGTTAGCCCAACCGGTGATGCTGGCTGTGCCGTATGGAGTCCAGGTTTTGAAACCTGGTTTTGAAAAACAAACCTTGTACATCTCCTCGCCTTTTTTCTGAGCTGCTTTTGAATCAAAAATCGGGATATTCCCGCTGCCGCGGACGGCAATGGCCTTGATGTTTTTTGAACCGAGAACAGCCGCAACCCCTGTCCGTCCGGCCTGGCGGCCGAAATCATGGGATATGCAGGCATAAACCACCCTGTTTTCTCCTGCAGGGCCGATAGTAAGAATCTGAAATTCTTCGCCAAGCCGATCCTTTAGCTCTTTCTCGGTTTCAATGGCCCCCCTGCCCTGCAGTTTATCCTCGGCAAAGATCTCTATTTTATCGTTATCGATGACCAGGGTAGAAAGCCGATCAGCTGCTCCTTTCAAAACAAGGCAGTCGTAACCTGCATACTTTAGATTCGGGCCAAAATGCCCGCCCATGTTACTATCCCCGTAGCCTCCTGTCGCCGGTGAGAGAGCTCCGAAATGCGTCTTACCGCTTCCAGGCAGCAGGTGCCCGCTCAAGGGACCCGTAGCAATTACAACTACGTTTTTAGGCCCTAGGGGATCAATCCCCGGCTCAATCATGTCATAGAGGAGGCGTGCAACAAAACCCCGGCCGCCGAGATATTCTTCGGCCAGCTTTTCGGGAGTGTTTTCAATACTGTGCTTGCCTGAGCTAAGATCAATTTTAAGTATTTTACCCGCATAACCATACAACATTATTTACTCCCCCTTGCATCGCGATCAGCGAGAACAACCTGCCGGGGGCAAAGTTTTACACATTTGCCACAACCCGTACATTTGGCCGGATACCCTGCCTCTGTCACGACCATAACTTCGAAGGGGCAGCAGTCAACACAGAGCAGGCACTGGGTGCAGAGATCATAATCGATGTTATATTCTCCATTTTTTTCTTTAATCGCACCTTCGGGACAGGCATCGGCACAATCACCGCATTGTGTACAAAAAGCTATCCGGTAAGTCCCCGGATCGGGAAACTGTCCTTTTATTCTTAAAAGCGCCTGCGAAGGCTGTACTGCGCCAAAGTTTTGCAGAGTACATACTACACGGCAAACGTTGCATCCGGAACAGCGCTCTTCTTTAACTTTAAGTTTCACTATTACCACCTCACCTGGATTTTCTTTTACTAATTAAACTACTGCCGGTTCTACGATCAATTCGCCTTTTTCAAAACGCTCGACATTTAGGATGTCAATAGGCAGGGTTGTCTCTTTTCCGGCCACACACTGGGCAACCAGTTCGCCAATCATCGGTGAAAGCATAAAACCTTTACCGCAACCGAGAGCCAGGTAATAACCCTGAACTCCTGGAACTGTCCCCAGGACAGGCTGGCCGTCGGGTGATATGCCGTAATGGCCGGACCAGTGCCTGATAATGTTAACATCTTTCATCACCGGGAATTGATCAATTACTTTTTCAGCCAATTCCCTAATAAAATGCCAGCTGCAACTGTAATTAACCCCCTTAGGCTCTTTAGGGTTCCCGTAGCCAACCAGTATAGATCCGTTAACAACCTGCTGACAGTATGAGTTATGATAAAAATTCATGACCAGCGGTTTAAGAAATGGATCAAGTGGTTCTGTAACCACAATTTGATGTCTTTCCGGTTCTACCGGCAATTGGTGTCCAAGCATTTCACTGATAAACTTCGCATAAGGCCCAGTTGCGTTAACCACGGTTGATGTGGCAATTTCACCCCTGTCTGTTATCACTGCCGATATTTTTTCTCCCTGCTTCTTAAAGCCTGTAACCTTTGTATAGGTGTAAAAATTTACTCCTAAACGCTTAGCAGCCCGGTAATAAGCGTCGGTCACTTTAAAAGGATTGGCCTGTCCGTCTTCCATGCAGATTGTGGAAGCGACAACACGCTCTGTATTGAGCACCGGGACAATTTCTTTTACATCATCAATACTTAGAAACTGAACAGGAATCCCCAGTTTTTTATGCAGATTCAGGTTTTCTCTGAGCATATCTGCCTCTTTGTCGGAGTAGGTAACCATCAGGTAACCGTTTTGCCTGAATTCGACATCCCCGTCATATTCAAGCATTTCATTCATTACTTCAAACTGCCTGATGCTGTAGCGGGAAATTAGACAGTTCATTTCTGTTCCCCACTGCTGCCTGATTCCAGCTGCACAACGCCCGGTAGAGCCCCTGCAGATATATCCTTTTTCCAGCACGACCACATTTTTAAAACCAAGCCTGGCCAGCTTATAAGCCACAGCACAGCCGATCGAACCGCCGCCGATGACAACAACATCTGCAGTCTTATTCATCTTTATCAACCCCTGTAATCGCACCAAACTTCAAAGGTTTGGTTGGCGGGCGGAAGGTAGAAAGATCAATATCAGACGGGCTCTTTTGACCTGCCCGGGCCAGTTCAATCAAGAGATGTCGACGGCAAGTTCTGCCCTGGCATGCTCCCATGCCGATGCGGGTTGCTCTTTTAATTTCTTCAAAACCGTCATAACCTTTGCTTATCCATTCGCGAATTTCTTCTATGGTTAAATCTTCACAGCGGCAAATGATAGTTTTATCGGTCACAACGCTCATCCTTTCCTGCGGACCGCCAGGGCCCTTTCTCTAACTCTGCCCAAAGGGAAAGAACAAATCTCTTAATCTGCTTGGACAGACCCGGTTATCATTAATACAAGCAGCTTAGACTTCAATGCTGCGAATTTCATGCGCGAATTCTTTAGGAACAATCAGGGTTATCAAATTGGTGTTTTTATTTTTCCCTGCTGAGCGCACTTTTTTTACTTTAACTTCGGCGACTGCTTCACCTTCCCGGTTTAACCCTTTTACAGTGCTGCCTTCCTCGGGCACAGGTACAAACTCCCAGGGAATTATAACCAGGGCTTCGTCATCAGAGTATGTTTCATCAACAATAAATATCGCCAACCCGGGGCAGGCTCCAATGCAGACGCCACAACCGTTACATTTTTCGAAATCCATCTCAGGCAGGTCGTTAATATCTTCAAACGGCAGGAAGCCGCCCTGTTTACAGGCTGTATAACATGGATCACAGGGTATTTCCTGGAAACATTCAACAATAACCACCGGCCCTTTCGCCAGGCGTTCTTTGGATGGTTTCACCGCTTCAATCTGATCGTCGGTAGGCACACCGGTTTTTGACAACAAAATTATTTCACCTCCACAAAACTGCTCAGGCTTTCCAGACCAATGCGGATTTTTTCACCGACAGGGCCTCTTCTTAAATGGTCAAGTTCACGCTTCGCAGCGGCGAGTAATCCTGCATAACTTTCCTTGCCGTATCCCAGGTTAAATGCAGCAGTAAGTCCGGCAATACTGCCTTCAACCATGGCTGCACTGGCCTCCTCAATTCCTCCGACATCTCCGGCAACAAAAATATTGGGAACTGAGGTTTCCAGATTATCGCTGCGCAGGGGAACGTGACCTCCCAGCTCTGGTATATAAGCCATCTTACAGCCTGCCTGAAAGAGGATTTCCGTCAGGGGAGTTAAGCCGACGGCAATACAAAGAACATCCACTTCCAGGTCTTTTTCTGTTCCCGTTACAGGATTCCGATCTTGATCAATTTCAGCCATGGTTATCTTTTCAAGACTTTCGCTGCCATGAGCAGAAAGAACTGTATGTGAAGTATAAATGGGCACACCCATGCGGCGCACTTTTGACGCATGGACATGGTATGCTCCGATATGGGGCATAGCTTCGATAATAACAGGCACTTCAACCCCGGCCTGAAGAAGCTGGTAACTAACGATAACCCCGATATTCCCCGCCCCGACCATGGCCACTCTTTTACCCGGAAGCACACCGTAAACATTCATCAGTGTCTGCACTGCTCCCGCTCCATAGATACCTGGCAAATCACAATTGGGAAACATCAGGGTGTTTTCCTGGGCTCCGGTGGCAATAATTATAGCCGCGGGCTTAATTGTGGCAAATTTTCCCTTTACCTCCAGGGATACAATCCCTTCTTCATAATAGCCAAGAACAGTGGCATCCTTTAAGATCTTGATATTAGGGTGTTCTTCTGCTTCCAGGTTTAGCTTTTCTGCAATTTTAAATCCTCTTTCTGAGGCATACTGTTCCTTAGAGCCAAAGAACATATGGGTCTGCTTAACCAGCTGCCCACCAAGAAATGAATCGCGTTCCAAGAGGGCCACTCCGGCGCCCTGTTCGGCAGCGCTTAAGCTGGCTTTTAACCCGGCCGGACCACTTCCGATTACAAGGATCTCAGCTTTATTCATTAAGCGCACCCCCGATAGCACCTCTACCCTGCTGAGTTTCAACGATCATACCGCTCTGCAGGGGCTCTACACAGGTACGCACGTTTGGTATACCGTTAACCCGCATATTGCAGGAAGAACAATTGCCGATTGCGCACCAGAAACCACGCGGCCGTTTATAGTTTCGACTGTGCGATAAAACCCTTACCCCCGCCGCATGCAGTGCTGCGGCGATAGGTTCGCCTTCATAGCCTTCGACCGTTTTTCCGTCATAAGTAAAAGATATCTTTTTACCTTTTTTAAATTCTAAGATAGGATGAACCTGAATACGCATATCCTAAACCTCCTGCTATGGTCCTAAAAGATAACAACGCAATTAACATGCCATTTTTTAGATAGCTCTATAAAAGGTCTGTATTAAGACCTGTGCGGGCAAAACCCTTTCAAATAAGCATTTTCGGCAGGAATTTCTAAAACACACAAAGAAGTTATGTAAAAGAATGTGACTGGCATAGCAATAACGCACAGCTAAGTGCAAATTGATTTTGCATCAATGTTTTCTTTTGCTTGTGGTATAATGATAAAACCGACCATGCAAAAAATATTTGCAGTGCATATTGATTTTGCTCCAGGTAAGCATATCCTTCTGGGAGGCACTTATTGTGGATAATAAGAACACAGCCAGAGCAGTTGACCGGGCAGGCAAGATTTCCAGGCTGTCTGAAGTACAGCTTGAAAAGATGATCGACTCAATAGATGAAGCTATTATAGGTTGCGATAAAAATGGCTACATTAATATTTATAATAGCGCAAATGAACGCCGGGAAAAGATGAATCGCAAAAGTGTCCTTAATAAACATGTCGATGAAGTATATGATTTTCACGGCGGCAAGAGCCTTCTGATGAGAGCAATAAAGGAAAATAAACCGATCCTCGATCAATACCAGGAATACACAACTGAAATCAGCGGGACATATGTTGAAATAATCTGCAGCACGGTTCCAATTATGGAAGGTGATGAAGTAATTGGCGCCGTTTCCGTAATGAAAGATTACTCCAAGGTTAAAAAGCTTTCCAAGATCATCATGGACCTTCAAAACAACCTCTACAGCACCAGCTCAGATAAGACCAGCAAACCAAAAACTGCAGGCGCCAGTCACACCTTTTCGGATATTGTAGGCGAAAATCCACTGCTTCGCGACACTATGATCTGGGCTAAAAAAACAGCGGTAAACAACCTGCCCGTATTAATCTACGGTGAAACAGGCACAGGTAAAGAGCTTCTAGCCCAGGGCATTCACAATGCAGGAGATCGGAGGGATAAACCTTTTATTGCCATTAACTGCGCAGCCATCCCGGAAAACCTTTTGGAAGGTTTGTTATTTGGAACAGTAAAGGGAGCTTTTACAGGAGCATTGGACAGACCGGGCCTTTTTGAGCAGGCTACAGGGGGAACTCTTGTTTTAGATGAGGTAAATTCACTCAGCCTGCCTCTGCAATCTAAACTGTTGAGGGTTATCCAGGAAGAAGCTGTCCTCAGGGTAGGAGAGATCAAGGAAAGAAAAATTAATACACGCCTGATCAGCATTTCCAACACAGATCCAGTCGATGCAATCAGGAAAGGCCAGCTGCGAGAAGACTTGTATTACCGCATCGCTTATATTTCTTTATGTATGCCGCCTTTAAGTAAAAGATTAGATGACCTGTCTGCCCTGGTTGATTACATGATCCGCAAGTATAATAAAAAACTCAACCTGAAAGTAGTGAATGTCTCAGCAGAACTTTTTGACTCACTTGAAAATTACCCCTGGCCTGGGAACATCAGGGAGCTTGAACATGTCATAGCTGCTGGGATGAGCGCATTAAGTGAAGATGACCTGCAGATTTGCCCGGAGAATTTACCACCAAACATAAGACATAAGTTATCTTCTGTTAACAATACCGGGGGAAAAAATAGTTCTGCCGGCATGTCATTAGAGAACACTTTAAATAGTGTTGAAAGGAGGGTAATAAAAAACGTTTTAAAAAAGAACAACTGGAACATTTCAAAAACAGCAAGAGAATTGGAATTAAAACGACAAAGCTTGCAGTACAGGATCAGGAAATATTCTCTTAAGAACACTGATTAACGCTACAGTAAAAGCAAAAATTTACACTGCATCTGCCGAGAATTATCGAACCTTATTATTAAGATTGACTTCTGAACTCTGAATTTTTGACTTCTAAATTACCAGGCAATTGAGCTGTTTGCCTAACAAGGCAGCTTACCGGCTAAAACTGCTTTTTGCTGTAATAATATAATAGTTTTTACACAGATTAAAAATACTGGCTGCAAAATGAAGGCTTAATGAATTATGGCACGTTACTTGCTAGTATTATATTATTAGCAATAAAACACGAATAACAAGCATTTAAAACTATTTTAACGGCAAGTTATAAAACGAAAGGAGTATATATCATTATGTTTAAGCATTACAAGGGCGGAAGTTTTAAAGTTTTCAGCGACGAGGATATAAAGGATATTCATGAGGCTACCGTATACCTGCTGGAGAACGTGGGCATAAAACTCCATAATAAGCGGGCCCGGCAGATTTATGCCGATAACGGCGCGGATGTAGACAATGAAAAACAAATTGTTAAGATCCCCAGAACTATGATTGAAGATGCGATTGACTCTACACCTTCCAAGATTATTCTTTGCGGACGCGAGGAGAAAAATGATCTGCACCTGGAAGGCAAAAATGTCCACCTGGGCACAGGGGGAACAGTCCTCAATACCCTCGATATAGATACCCAGGAAAAGCGCCTCACCGAAGTTAAGGATGTTGCCGGTTATGCCAAGATGACCGACGCCCTTGACAACATTGCCTTTTTCGTCATTAATTGTTACCCCGATGATGTGCCAACTGAAGATGTCGACATTAACCGTTTCTATCATGGTCTGGCTAACACTTCCAAGCACGTCATGGGCGGCATCTACACCATGGATGGCCTCAAGTCAGTTATTAAAATGGGCGAAGATATTGCCGGCAGCAAGGAAAAACTTCTCGACCGGCCTTTTATATCTTTTATCACCTTAATGATGAGCCCGCTGTTAATGGAGGTAACTTATACCGACTTCTTGATTGAAGCATCAAGTTACGGCCTGCCTGTAACCTGTCCTTCGGAGCCGCTGGCCGGCGCAAATTCACCTGTAACCCTGGCCGGAACGATCACGCTTAATAACGCTGAATCACTGGGCGGGCTAATCCTTTCCCAGTTGGTCAATAAAGGCAACCCAACCATATACGGGTCTACTTCCAGTATTATGGATATGCGTACCGGAACCTATATGGCCGGAAACATTGAATCTGCCCTGATCAATGCCGGCTGTGCCCAGATGTCGCATTACTACAAGATTCCGATGTACGGCACGGGCGGAATGTCCGATTCAAAGGTGCTTGATGCCCAGGCCGGCTACGAAAGCGCCAATACTGCCATGGTCGTTGCCCTTTCAGGCTGTAATTACATTCACGATGCCTTCGGTTTGCTTGAATTCTGCACTGTATTATCTTATGAAAAGATGGTTGTAGACAATGACTCGGTTGGCATGGCTTTAAGGGCAGTTCGCGGTGTAGAGGTTAACAAAGAATCTATCGCCGCCGATGTTATTGCCGAAGTGGGTCCGGGCGGTCACTTCCTGGACCATTCACACACCTATAACAATGTGCGCAGCGAATTCTATTTCCCCACCCATTCAGACCGTCAGCAGCGCAGTATCTGGGAAGAAGAAGGTTCTAAGGATTCCTTTACCAGGGCCCATGAAGAAGCAAAGAAAATCCTGGCCGAGCATAAACCACTGGGCTTTGAAGAGGATATAGAAAAAATGCTGCTCGAGAAATACAAAGGCATCAAGAAGCTTTAAACCAATCCTGCATTAATAATAAGCGCCGCGGGTCTTTTCGACTCCGCGGCGCTTTTATATTGACTAACCCTATCATTCCATCCCTGTTAAGTAAAGAACCAATCTGAATATCAGTTTATAAAACATTTAAAATAATTGAAAGCATATTAGTTGCGCAAACTATGAATGGGAGCGGGAACCCGTCCACCGCGGCGCACAAAATTATCTGCTGAAAAATTATTGACAGCCATAATCGGAGCCCTGCCCAGCAGTCCACCAAATTCGACCTGTTCGCCTATTTTTTTGCCTACTGCAGGGATTATCCTCACCGCCGTGGTTTTATGGTTGAACACACCGATTGCCGCTTCATCTGCAATAATAGCGGCAATTGTCTCCACCGAAGTGTCCCCGGGAATTGCTATCATATCGAGACCAACCGAACAAACAGCGGTCATCGCCTCCAATTTCTCAAGGGACAACGCTCCATCATTTACGGCAGTAATCATACCGGCATCTTCACTAACCGGGATAAATGCTCCCGAGAGTCCCCCTACATATGAGGAAGCCATGGCCCCGCCTTTTTTTACTGCATCATTTAACAGGGCAAGGGCGGCAGTTGACCCGGGTGCACCGCAGCGTTCCAGTCCCATTTCTTCTAAAATTTCAGCAACACTGTCTCCAACGGCAGGCGTTGGCGCCAGGGAAACATCAACAATACCGAAGGGCACGCCCAGCCTCTTAGCCGCAGTCCGGCCAACCAGTTCGCCCATGCGGGTAATTTTAAAAGCAGTTTTCTTTATAGTTTCTGAGAGAGCGCCAAGGTCTGCGCTGCCCGCCCTTTGAATGGCGCTTTTAACAACACCCGGTCCGCTAACCCCGGTATTTATAACACAATCCGGCTCGCCCACACCGTGAAAAGCTCCGGCCATAAAGGGATTATCTTCGGGAACATTGGCAAAGACAACCAGTTTAGCGCAACCGACACTATCCTGCCCTGCTGTTAGGGCGGCAGTTTCTTTTATAACTCTGCTGACCATGCTTATAGCATCCATGTTAATACCGGAACGTGAGGTGGCTACATTAACCGAAGCACAAACCCGCTCAGTCGAGCTCAAAGCCTGCGGAATCGATTCGATCAGCCTGGTATCTCCTCCAGTGAAGCCCTTATGGACCAGGGCCGAAAACCCACCAATAAAATTAACCCCAACCTCTGCCGCTGCCCTGTCAAGGGCCTGCGCATATTCAATATAATTTTCAACAAGGCTCGCTTCGGCGACCAGGGCAATTGGTGTAACAGAGATACGCTTATTAACAATCGGCAAGCCGTATTCACGGGCAATCTCATCGCCCGTTTTGACCAGTGATCCGGCCAGACGGGTTACTTTATCGTAAATTTTACGACAGGCAGCCCTGTGATCAGAATCACTGCAGTCACGAAGACTGATGCCCATGGTAATAGTCCGGATATCAAGATTTTCATCCTGAACCATCTTTATCGTTTCTAAAACTTCTTCGATCGTAAGCACTGCTTATTCCCCCTATCTACTGGCCACTAAATACGGTGCATAAACTTAAAAACATCTTCGTGCTGGGCATCTATACGCACCTGCAGATCTTCTCCTTTCTTGGCCAGCAGGTCTTTCAGCGTTAACAGATCAACGCTTGATGTGTCCATGTCGGCCATCAAGACCATGACAAAATAGCCCTGCATAACTGTCTGGTTGATATCGAGAATATTAACTCCATTATCGGCCAGTATGGAAGTAACACCGGCAATGATGCCAACCCGATCTGGCCCGATTACAGTAATCGCTATGCGATTGCTGCCTGTGGATTCATTTAAATCTTTCAATGCCGCCACTCCTTTTCAGAACTAATATATTGTTATTCCTGCTCTTCAAAATATTTGCCTCCGTTTCTATAATAATCAAAAAACAGGATTAAAAAACTAATTGCCAAACCCGGATAGAGCGGGTTAAGGCCTAACTGTAATAATGTCCCGAGAATTACTACCGATGGAGCTATTATCACAGCCAGGGTCCCGGCCCGGGGAGAAATTTTACCCTTAAGAAAAATAGCAGCAAAAAGCGGAAAACAGATCGTTGCCCCGCGAAGTCCGAGTGAAAGATAACTCCAGTTTAAAATGATTACATCGCCCCTTGTAACCAGGACAACAACCAGGGCCAGGGTCATAATTAAGACAATGAAAAGACGAAAAATGAACAGCACCCGGCGATCATCAGCATGGGGGCGCAGCCTGAGATAAATATCACGATTGAGCATCGTGCTGACCCCCAGGGTCAAGCCGGCCGCCGTCCCGACTGAAGCCAGGAGAAGTGTAATAAGAACGATTCCGGCAAACCAGGGGGTAAGATAATTGATCACAAAAAGAGGCAGGGCCTGGGCCGGGTCTATGGCAGGGTAATGCATCCTCATGTAGAGCCCGATCAGGATACCTCCCAGACCAATAGCAGGAGCTAAGACAGCGCTAAGCAGGGCTCC
>Ga0207421_10006664_pt1 | contig 12531 bp, 13 predicted proteins | sample SodLakKL_010_SED_4_FD_187542 | JGI IMG/M metagenome (GOLD analysis project Ga0207421, IMG submission 187542) | Alkaline sediment microbial communities from Lake Tanatar, Kulunda Steppe, Russia - 8KL_010_SED (SPAdes) (version 2) | ecosystem: Environmental > Aquatic > Non-marine Saline and... | reverse complement strand
TAGGGTTTATTTAATGAAAGGAGAAGTATGGGCAATTACCGATCACTTGTTGACACGACAATCTTAAGTGATATATAATATAAGTTAGCCTAATACTTACGGACTGGAGGTGCAGTATGCCCAATTCTAAGAAGATCATCGTGCATTTACCCCCATCAATCGTTGAAGATGCTGATCGCCTGGCAAAAATCGAGAATTTGGATCGAAGTGAATTTTTAACCAGAGCTGTTCGATCTTATATTCAAGAAAAGTGCTTTGGAGAAAAACTCTGCAACATCAAGGCGGGTTACGAGGAAATGGCAAGCATTAATACTGCCCTGGCAGAGCTGGGTATGAGCTTAGATTTGCCTTTTTTGGAAGAATATGAAGGCAAGATATCGGAGAGTGATTAAACCGTGGCAATTAAAAGAGGAGATATGTTTTATGCAGATCTTAGCCCTGTAAGGGGGTCGGAACAAGGTGGGGTTCGGCCGGTGCTGATTATTCAAAACAACATCGGAAATAAATACAGCCCCACGGTCATTGTTGCGGCCATAACGTCGAAAATCAACAAGGGGAAGCTACCCACCCATGTGGAGCTGGACACTGGCCATTATAAAATTCCCAAAAATTCCGTGATTTTACTGGAACAGATTCGAACCATCGATAAAACACGATTGGAAGAAAAAATCGGAACCCTGGACGATCGAACCATGGCCAAGGTCAACCGGGCCCTATCCATCAGCTTAGGGATTTTATCAGAGTATTAAGAATAGCTGTAACAAACAACCAAGCATTACATAATGACGATTTTAAACTGACCTATGTCAGCAACACATAACCAATATAACCATGAAGTGAAAATAAGACCTTTCATTCCCTTAAGCATCCTATGGAGAATGAGGTCTTAATTTTTGGAAAGGAGAATGACTATGATTCAAAACAATAAGTATCGCCTACTTGTGGAGTATCTCGCCATAGCCCTTGGCTCAGGTCTACTGGCTTTTTCTTTGGTGTTTTTTTTAGAGCCCAATACCATTGCCCCGGGAGGGGTGACGGGTTTTGCCATTCTGATACAGAAACTTTTCGGCATTCCCATTGACTTTACCAACCTGGCGGTAAATGTCCCCCTATTTATTGCGGGGATTATGATTTTAGGGAAAGCCTTCGGTGCTAAAACTGCCTATGCCACCATTATGTTGTCGGTATTTATCAGGTTCTTCTATGTGTTCTTCGGAGAAATCGCTGTAACCGACGACTTGCTACTAGCGGCGATTTACGGCGGGGTAATCTCCGGAGTAGGGCTCGGTATTGTTTTTCGCTTTGGAGGAACCACGGGGGGGACGGACCTTGGAGGAGCCATTCTGAATAAATTTTTTCCGAATTTTAGTACGGCAAAAATGATGATGGTTTTGGACCTTCTGGTCGTGGTAGCCGCAGGATTGGTGGAAAGAAGAATTGAGACGTCCCTGTACTCCATTATCGCCCTGTATATTTTGGTAAAACTCATTGATTTTATTGTAGAGGGCCTAAGCTATGCCAAAGCCTTTTATATTATCTCCAAGGATCCTGAGGTCATGGGAAAAAAGATAACCCAGGAATTACATCGGGGGGTTACGGCTCTGTCGGGGAAAGGGGTATACACCGGATCCAACCGGGATGTACTTCTGTGCGTGGTCAACCGGGCCCAAGTGGCAAAGTTAAAGCGCATTGTCCATGAAGTGGATCCTAAGGCCTTTATGATGGTCAGCACCATCCATGAGGTGCTGGGAGAAGGATTCAAAGAGGTGAAGTAGACATTATACCAAGGAAACATCACCCTTAGCAATAATAAACATCCGGATTAAAAGACTGTTCACTGTATTGGTTGATCATGAAAGGAAAGATAAATAGCTAGAACATACAACTAGGAGGTTATGAAAATCATGAATCAGGAAATGCTTCAACAAAAGGCCACAACCCTTCGTAGGGACATTGTGGAAATGCTATATAAAGCGGGATCCGGTCACCCCGGGGGCTCCCTGTCCGCCGTGGAGATTGTCAGTGCTTTGTATTTTCAGGAAATGAATGTGGATGTGAAGAATCCCGAATGGAGGGATCGAGATCGGTTTGTGCTCTCTAAGGGCCATGCTGCGCCGGTACTGTATGCGGCCTTGGCGGAAAAAGGTTTTTTTCCGAAAAGTCAGCTCTGGGAGCTTCGAAAAATCGGAAGCATACTCCAGGGACATCCGGAGATGAAAAACATTTCCGGAGTGGATATGTCCACAGGTTCTTTAGGACAGGGATTTTCCACGGCTGTAGGAATGGCTTTAGGGCTGAGAACCGACAACTCCGGCAGCCGGGTTTTTGCCCTTCTGGGAGACGGCGAACTGCAGGAAGGAATTGTCTGGGAGGCGGCTATGGCGGCCCCTCACTATAAACTGGATAACCTTACGGCCTTTGTGGATTATAACGGACTGCAAATTGACGGACCCAATGAAGAAGTTATGGGAGTACACCCGGTTACGGATAAGTTTAAAGCCTTCGGGTGGAACGTATTGACTGTTGACGGTCACGATTTCAAGGGAATTTTAGAAGCTTTGGCTATTGCTAAAACAACGAAGGATAAACCCACAATGATCGTTGCCAGAACCGTAAAAGGAAAAGGCGTCTCCTTTATGGAAGATCAGGCGGGATGGCACGGCAAAGCTCCGAACAAAGAAGAACGGGATCAGGCAATGACAGAGTTGGGAGGGTTGGATCATGAGTAAAATGATGGCCACAAGAGAAGGATACGGAAAAGCCTTAGTAGAACTGGGAAAAGAAAATGAGAAAGTGGTGGTCCTTGACGCAGACCTTTCAAAGTCCACAAAAACTGCAGGTTTTGGAGAAACTTATCCGGATCGGTTTTTTAACGTGGGGGTGGCGGAGCAGAATCTGATCGGATTGGCTGCGGGACTGTCCACCACGGGGAAAATCCCCTTTGCCAGTTCCTTTGCCATGTTTGCCTCGGGAAGAGCCTTTGAGATCATTCGAAACTCCATCGGTTATCCGAGACTGAATGTTAAAATCTGCGCCACCCATTCAGGGATCACCGTAGGGGAAGACGGCGCTTCTCATCAGGCCTTGGAGGACATCGCCTGCATGCGGACCATCCCCAATATGACGGTCATCGTTCCCTCGGACGGAGTGGAAGCCATGACCGCGGTTAAAAAAATTGCGGAGTTTGACGGTCCGGTTTACTTACGACTGGGACGTTCCGGGGTACCGGTGATCAACGATCATGAAAACTATGACTTTGAAATCGGAAAGGGCATTACCCTAAAAGAGGGGGGCGATCTTACCATTATCGCTGCGGGCCTAATGGTCCATGAAGCCTTAAAAGCCGCGGAAAAGTTGGAGGAAAAAGGGGTAGAGGCAAGAGTTCTAAACCTTCATACCATCAAGCCCATTGACCGGGACATAATCATTAAGGCTGCTGAGGAAACCGGAGCCGTAATCACCGCTGAGGAACATAATATCATCGGAGGTCTGGGATCCGCCGTGGCGGAAGTTTTATCGGAAAACATGCCCGTACCCTTAAAACGCATCGGCGTGGAGGATACCTTCGGAGAGTCGGGGAAACCGGCGGAATTATTGGAGAAATACGGTCTGACCGATGAGAAAATTTTCAAGACCGCTATAGAGATCCTGGCCCGTTAAAAATACTGGATGTAATAAACTATTGGAGATGTTATGATGGATAAAAATTTTATAAAAGAAATCAATAAACGAAGAACCTTTGCAATCATTTCCCACCCCGATGCGGGAAAAACCACACTGACGGAAAAGTTTCTCCTTTACGGAGGAGCCATCCGGTTAGCCGGGTCTGTAAAGTCGAGAAAAACCCAAAAACATGCGGTTTCTGACTGGATGGAAATTGAAAAGCAGCGGGGGATCTCGGTGACCTCCAGTGTGATGCAGTTCAATTATGATGGTGCCTGTATCAATATTTTGGATACTCCCGGCCACCAGGATTTCTCGGAGGATACTTACCGAACCCTAACCGCGGCAGACAGTGCGGTAATGGTCATTGACTGCGCCAAAGGGGTGGAACCTCAAACAAAGAAGCTATTTCGGGTTTGTAAGGACCGAAACATTCCGATTTTTACCTTTATCAACAAACTGGACCGGGCGGGGAAGGACCCCTTCGAACTGATGGAAGAGATCGAAAAGGTCCTTGGAATTCAGTCCTACCCCATGAACTGGCCCATCGGTACCGACGGAGATTTCAAAGGGGTGTACAATCGACAGAAAAAACGGATTGAGCTGTACCAGGACGGGGATCATGGACAGAACATCGCAAAGATTGTCAGCAAGGACCTTGACGACGAGGGACTGGCGGATATCCTCGGCGCCGATTACTATCAACGCCTGAAGGATGAAGTGGAGCTCTTGGACATGGCAGGGGATGATTTTGATCATGATAAGGTGCAAAACGGGGAGTTGACCCCTCTGTTTTTCGGAAGTGCCATGACCAATTTCGGTGTGGAGCCTTTTTTGGAATCCTTTTTAAAACTGACCTATAAACCGGAGGCAAGGAACAGTAATCAGGGGTTGATTCCTCCGGAGGATCCGAATTTTTCCGGGTTCATTTTCAAAATCCAGGCGAACATGAATCCCGCCCATCGGGACCGCCTGGCCTTTATTCGAATCTGTTCCGGAAAGTTTGAAAAGGGCATGTCCGTATACAATTCAAGAACCGGGAAGAAAATTCGTCTGGCTCAGCCCCAACAGTTTCTTGCCCAGGACCGGGAGATCGTGGACACCGCCTATCCCGGAGATATTATCGGTCTCCATGATCCCGGACTGTTTAAGATCAGCGATACTTTGTCGGAGGCGGACCCTTCTTTGAAATATGAAAAAATACCGGTGTTCCCGCCGGAGCATTTTTCGAAAATCATTCCGAAGAATTCCATGAAACGTAAACAGTTCTTAAAAGGAATTCAGCAGTTAGCCGAGGAAGGGGCGATCCAGGTCTTTAAGAGACCGAATATCGGTATTGAGGAGTACATCGTTGGTGTAGTAGGGGTACTGCAATTTCAGGTACTGGAATACCGACTGAAAAATGAGTACAGTGTGGATATCATTATGGAAAGTATGCCTCACCGCTACATTCGATGGATCGAAATGGAGGGCTATGATCCCGACCGCTTTAATGCCACCATGGATAGTATGTTAGTGGAAGATCATGAGGGAAATCCCGCCATCATCCTGCAAAATGAATGGTCCATTGGAAAAATCGAAGACCGGAATACCGGTGTGGTGTTAAAGGATATTTATAAAAAGGATTTAGACTAGAGACAGGATCAAAGAGTAAGACCAAACGGTTATAAAACAGTCTTAAAAGACAAGAATTAAGGGGAGCCTGCTCCCCTTAATTTTTTTCGTCGATTTTTTGCAACAGCTCCAGGGTTTTCAATAGATCTCCAAGGGAGTTTTCGTTAAATCCTTCTCCAAGTTTTGGGTAGGCCTTGAGGGGAATCGGATTTGTTGAAAAGTCCCGATGATGATGCCGGGTCAGAAAGACCACGGAAGCCTCAGTTCCTACATTGTTAAGGAGCTCAGCTCCCAGAGCCGGGTGCTGCTGCTTATAATACAAAGCTTTCTGTAAGAACTTCGGTAACATTCTTTTGGGGATTGGAAGTTTCGTAATCACCACCACCAAGGCTTTGTGGACCAATGTCAGATTGCTGTTGATTTTCCCCACATCATGGAGCAGGGCGGCTTTGATTAAAATCCGGTTCTTAGGGGCTTCCTTCAAACAATCATAGGCGATATTAAGACTGTGGCGCTGTTCCCCTACCCGGAGACGGCGAAAGAGAAGGGCTTCTCCCTTGGTTAAATAGGCTTTTAGAAAGACTTGCTCCTCCGGGGTGACCTTGGCAAACACCCCCCGGAAAAACTGCTTGATTCGATAGAGCATGGTTTTCCTCCCAGGTTAAAGACTTTCTTTGATTTTAGCACAGATTCTCGTCGGAAAGAATAACAAAAAAAGAAGAATCATGGAACTCCATTGTAGTTTTCTTTTTAGAAGAGGGCTTTTAGGGTATAAACTGAAGAGAATTGACGGGAGGGATATTATGAAAGCACTGTTTACTTACGACTATGGAGAAAAGAAGATGCAGAGTATTAAAAATCTCGGTTACGAGATTATATTCCGGAAGGAGCGGGACCTGGTATATGATGAAGAATTAGAGGACGTGGAAGCGCTGATCTGCTACAGTCCCTTTTCCACCTTGGATATTGGAAAGATGAAAAATCTTAAATGGATTCAACTATCCAGTATTGGAATCGATCAGGTGCCTTTGGAAAAGGTGAAGGATCAGGGGATTCTACTGACCAACAACAAAGGGGGATACAGTATTCCCATGGGAGAGTTCATCGTGATGAAAATTCTGGAGCTCTTTAAGAACAGTAAGACTTTTTATCATCAACAGCAACAGAAGCAGTGGAAAATGGATACGTCCCTGATAGAGCTTTATAATAAGCGGGTAAGCTTCATCGGAACCGGAAGTATTGCCGTGGAAGGGGCTAAACGACTTCAAGGATTCGGCGTGGAAATTACCGGGGTCAATACCCGGGGACGGGACGTGGAGTACTTTCATAAATGCTATCCCATAAAAGATCTCTACGAGGTGTTAAAGCACAGCGACGTGGTTGTGCTGACCATTCCCTATACCGATGAGACCCATCATTTAATCGATGATGGGGCCTTAGCGGCTATGAATCCCAAGGCCTATCTAATCAATGTTTCCAGAGGAAGTGTTGTGGAAGAGCCGGCGTTGATTGAGCATCTGAAGCAGGAGTCCATCCAAGGGGCGGCCTTGGATGTGGTGGAGGAAGAACCCTTGAGGGAAGACAGTCCCCTGTGGGATTTTGCAAACGTAATCATTACCCCCCATAATTCCTGGGTTTCGGAAATGCGGAATCAGCGGAGATTTGATACGATTTATGAGAATGCGGAGAAATTCAGCAGAGGGGAAACCTTAAAAAACCTGGTGAACTTGGATAAGGGTTATTAGAAAGGAAAAAAACCTCCCGGTCTTCATGTTTTAATGCTCATGGCCGGGAGGTTCGGATTTGCGAGGGGCTTTAGAATAGGGGTTAGGATATTTGATGTTCTTTTAAATTTTCTTTCAGGGTATTGAGTACCGTCACTGTGTTGTCGGAAGTCTTCTCCTGTCCCTTTTCCTGAGGGGGCAGAGGTTTAGAGATCACAATCTTAACCTTCGCGGGTCGAACACGGCTCTTGTTGCCTTCGTAAAGTTTGTATGAGTCGATGATGGTCACCGGCACTACGTAGGACTTAGCTTTTTCTGCAATTTTCAAGCTTCCCGGTTTGAAGGGATTCATCTCGGAAGACTTACTTCTGGTGCCTTCAGGGAAAATTACCATGGAATGACCGTCTTTGATTTTTTTTGACGCATCATTAATGGCCCGTAGGGATTGACGGATATCCTTACGATCGATGAAAACACTTTCCGTAAAGTAAATCCATTTACCGATGATCGGCACTTTTCGAAGTTCTTTTTTCGCCACAAAGCCCAAGGGCTGATCCAGCACGTGAACCAGGAGCGGTATATCCATATAGCTTTGATGATTACTCACGTAAAGCGCCGCCTGATCGGGAATGTTCTCTTTTCCGATGATTTCCAAATCACAACCGCTGAAACGGACAATGTTTTTGGATAAGCTTCTGTTGATTTTATAAACCAGATTCCGCTTTTTATCCTTCGGTCCTTTCTTTCCATAGTAATAGTGGAGCGGAAAAGTTAAGGCGATGAACAGCATATAGGATACAAAGAAAATGACAAAGAAAATATGGGTCATGGATGATTCCTCCTAAGGATTTAATAAGATGGTACATAAAAGGCAATAAATTCATGTATAATCATACCATAAAGACCTTGGAATTTCTACAAAAAAACTCAACACCCGAGAGCAAAGACCCACAGAAGAACCGGTAAAAAATCCTTAAAAAGAGAAAGGCAGGAAAAAAAATGAAAACCGTAAAAGTACTGGGATGTCAGATGATGGTCGAAGAGGATAAAAAAATGAACTTGGAAAAAGCTGAGGAAATGATTGCCCGGGGAATAAGGAAATATCAGCCGGATATCATTATTCTTCCAGAAATGTTCAACACCCCCTACGATAACAGCTACTTTCCGGAATTTAGCGAAGCCTATGGGGGAGACACCACGTTAAAAATTCAAAAATTGGCGAAAGAACAGGGTGTGATGATTATCGCAGGATCCATACCGGAGCAGGGGGAAGGAGAAAAAGAAATTTATAACACCACCTATGTTTTCGGGTCGAAGGGGGAGCTCCTGGGAAAACACCGGAAAATTCATTTGTTCGATATTGATATCCCTGGAAAAATCACTTTCAAAGAGTCCGATGTGCTTTCTCCGGGAGAGGAAATTACAGTGCTGGATACAAAATTTGGTAAAATCGGTATCGCCATTTGTTACGACGTTCGCTTTCCGGAACTATTCCAGATAATGGAGAAGGAAGGGGCAAGGCTGGTGGTCATTCCCGGAGCTTTTAATACCACCACGGGCCCCGCCCACTGGGAGTTGTTGATGCGATCCAGAGCTCTGGATAATCAGGTCTATGTCGCCGCGGTCTCTCCCGCAAGAAACTCCAAGGCTTCCTATCAGGCCTATGGTCACAGTATGATTGTGGATCCCTGGGGAAGGATTTTGGATGAGTTGGAGGAAAAAGAAGGATTTTTATATCGGGAACTGGACATTGATTACCTTCATCAGGTACGGGGGGAACTTCCAACCCGAAAAAATCGCCGTGTGAGCTTGTACGATACGATTAAGAAATAAGTCCGACTAATTTTCAAAAAAAATTTTGACTTTGGAGCTAAATATGATATACTACTAAACATTATAATTGAATAACAAATAGAGGTGCACTTAAATCAGTATTCGAAAATAAGGGGTTAAGCGACTCAAGTTTCGAAGAAAGGAAACGGTGCCGAAGTTTTTAAGGGAGGCTGAACCTTAAAGACTGGGGATAAGGTGAATAATCTTATCACTGTCATGGGATTCCATGGGGGGCTATTATTGCTTTGATAATATTCGCGAAGTTTTTTAAAAAAAGAGCTTAGCGGAGGATTTGTCAGCGTATACCAAACTCCCGGTTTCCGGGAGTTTTTTCGTTTTTGGAAAAAAAGCCGGGTATACAGAATAGGAATAACAAATTTAATAAAAGATATTAAAGAGAGGGAGGCAATAACATGAGTTTAAAAATCGGTATTGTTGGAGGGACAGGGAATGTAGGGCGAAAAATCCTACAGGTTTTAACGGAACAAAGGGTGGATATCCAATCTTTACGCCTGTTTGCATCGAAAAAGTCCCAGGGAGAGAAAATTTCCTTTCAGGATCGGGAAATTACTGTGGAACAATTAACGGAAGAGGCCATGCAAGAGGAGTTTGATTATTTATTATTTTCCGCCGGCGGGGAGGTATCCGAACACTATGCTCCCATTGCAGCAAAGTCGGGGAATACGGTGATTGACAACTCCTCCCAGTGGCGAATGACCGAGGGAATCCCCCTGGTGGTTCCGGAAATCAATGGGGATATTTTAAAGGGTTATCAAGGAATTGTAGCAAACCCCAACTGCTCCACGATACAGATGGTGGCAGCCCTCAGTCCCCTAAATGAGGTTTACGGTTTAACCAAAATCAACGTTGCTACTTATCAGGCGGTTTCCGGAAGCGGATCGGCCGGGATGCAGGAGTTGCAGGAACAGTTAGCGGATCCCCAGCGGGAGCCGAGAACTTATCCAAAGACTATTGCGGGAAACTGCATTCCCCATATTGATGTGTTTTACGATAACGGCTATACCAAAGAGGAACTGAAAATGGTCTATGAAACTCAAAAAATTCTAAATAAACCTACGCTTCCAGTGCAGGTAACTACGGTACGAGTACCGGTGATCAACGGACACAGCGAGGCAATTTATGCAGAATTTGAAAAAGCTCCGGATCTCCAGGAAGTACGGGAAATTTTTGAGAAAACCCAGGGACTGGTACTGATGGATAAGCCCGGAGATTTGGTATATCCTACGGTGTTTGATGCCCATGATCGGGATGAAGTTTTTGTCGGAAGGATCCGTAAGGATCTGTTTAACCCCAAGGGGCTGGCTCTTTGGGTGGTAGCGGATAATCTTCGAAAGGGAGCTGCAACCAATGGAGTAGGGATTTTGACACATATGGAGAAACTAAAGAAGGTACGGTAATTTCCCGTAGGAACGGATATTATCCGATTGGAAGACAAGGAAGATAGGCAGTTCATGGTGAATTTTAAAGAGTAGGTAAAAATTCAAAAGGAGTAAAATCATACTCATACAAAAATAAGGAGGCTATAATTATGTTTACAGGATCAGCAGTGGCCATTGCCACCCCGTTTAAAGGTGGAAAGGTGGATATGGAAAGTTTCGAAAAATTATTGGATTTTCAGCTACAATCCAAAACCCAAGGAATTGTGGTACTGGGAACTACGGGAGAAGCCAGCACTCTGTCGTTTGAGGAACGGGAAGCCTTAATTCTAAAAACTGTGGAAAAAGCCAGGGGAAAAGTCCCGGTGATTGTAGGGGCCGGCTCCAACGACTATGAAAAAGCCGTAAGTTTTAGCAAGCAAGGACAAGAACTGGGAGCCGACGGACTGCTACTGGTAACCCCCTATTACAACAAAGCCACCCAGGAAGGATTAAAGGCTTATTTCAAAGGAATTGCAGAACAGGTGGATTTACCGATTATTCTCTACAATGTGCCTTCCCGAACCAATGTGAACATTGAACCGGAAACCGTGGAAGAACTAAGTAAAATTCCTAAGGTTGTTGGGATCAAAGAAGCGGGGGGAGACTTGGGTCAGGTCTTGGAAATTAAAAGGCGAGTTCCCGAGAATTTTAAAATTTATTCGGGAAACGATGACCAAATCCTGCCGATTTTTGCTTCGGGGGGCCATGGCGTGATTTCCGTCGTGGCAAACATCATTCCCGATCAAGTCCAGGAACTATGCGAAGCTGTGGTACAGGAAGACTTAAAATCCGCTGTGAAAAAACAGACGGAAATGCTTCCGTTGATTCATCAGGTCTTCGCTGAAGTAAACCCCATACCGATTAAGGCGGCAATCTCTCTGATGGGTATGGCCCTGAATGAACTCCGGCTTCCCCTGACTCCCCTTAGTGAAGGGGCGAGGCTGAACCTTATTCGTGAGATGGAAAATTACGGGCTACCCCTTAGGGAAGCAACGGAAAAGCAACAGAAGGATCCGAGGTGAAGTCGATGAAATTACTGATTTGGGGCATTAGCGGTACCATGGGAAGAAATATGGAAGCCTTGGCCGAACAGGAGGAGTACTGGACAGCAATCCAAGGGGTGGATTCAAAAACCGACCTGGATAAACTGGATGAAGATATGGATGTAATTATTGATTTTTCCCATCCTTCAAGCCTGGAAAAACTCTTGGGCTTTGCACTGAAAACCAAAACCCCGGTGGTAGTGGCCACAACGGGATTCAGTGAAAAACAGCAGCAGGAGATTGACTTGGCATCAAAAAAAATTCCCGTGCTTCAAGCCTCCAACACTTCTATCGGAATGAATCTGCTGTTTTCCTTGGTAAAGCAAAGTGCCAAGGCCTTAGGAAGCAGTGTGGACATTGAAATTGTAGAGACCCATCACCGAAGAAAGAAGGATGCCCCCTCGGGCAGTGCCAAAACCCTGGTTCATTCCCTGGAAGAAGGACTTGGAGAGAAGCGGAAAATCACCTACGGCCGGGAGGGGGAATGTCCCCGGGAGACGGGGGAAATCGGAGTCCATGCCCTAAGAGGCGGGGATATTAAGGGAGTCCATCATGTGCACTTTATCGATGATATGGAACAGATCACCCTATCCCATGAAGCCATGGATCGAAAGGTTTTTGCGGGAGGCGCCTTAAAGGCGGGAAAATTTCTGATAAACAAAGGCCCCGGACGCTATGGAATGGAAGATGTATTGAACCAAAGGGAAGAGTGATAATAAAAATTTGAAAAATCACCTTTGGAGTGAAGAATAAACCAATGGTTAAAGAAAGGATCAAAAAACCAAAATAAAGGAGACGAAACAATGGAACCAATGAATGCACAGGAAATTATTGATTATATTTCTAACAGCGAGAAAAAAACTCCGGTGAAGGTAATCCTTGCGGGAGATTTGATAAATATTCCGAAGGAAAATTATGATATTGAAGTTTACTTTGAAAAAAATTCCGGAATCCTGTTCGGAGACTGGAAAGAGGTAGAAAAATTTTTAGAAAAGGAAAAAAACAAAATTGAGCGGTACCGGGTGGAAAGCGATCGATGCTTTTCCGGGGTGCCTCTTCTGGATTATCCTTCCCAGAAAGCCCGGATAGAGCCGGGAGCCCTTATTCGGGAGAAAGTGACCATCGGAGAAAATGCGGTGATTATGATGGGAGCCACTATCAATATCGGAGCCGTGATCGGTGAGCGGACCATGGTGGATATGAATGTGGTCATCG
>Ga0207421_10006662_pt1 | contig 12532 bp, 12 predicted proteins | sample SodLakKL_010_SED_4_FD_187542 | JGI IMG/M metagenome (GOLD analysis project Ga0207421, IMG submission 187542) | Alkaline sediment microbial communities from Lake Tanatar, Kulunda Steppe, Russia - 8KL_010_SED (SPAdes) (version 2) | ecosystem: Environmental > Aquatic > Non-marine Saline and... | reverse complement strand
ATTCAGGCGGGCCGCTGGTAACTATCGACGGAGAAGTTATCGGTGTAAACACCGCTATTGTCGGCCCGGGCGGAAATATAGGAATTGGCCTGGCCATTCCTATCAATATGGCGAAAGATATCGCTGAGCAGTTGATTGATGATGGTCAGGTTGTTCGCGGATTCCTTGGCGTAAGCATCCAGAGCCTGACACCGGAACTGGCAGAAACTTTCGGCTTACCCGAGGACGCCAAGGGGGTACTCGTGCCCGATGTTATACCGGATTCACCGGCTGAAGAAGCTGGAATACTTGCCGGAGATATAATAGTGAAAATCGAAGGCCGAGAGGTTACCGGCGCATCTGATCTTCGTAACCGGATTGCCGCAAAAAGGCCTGGAACAGAGCTGACGCTGGAAATAGTACGGAACGGCCAAACTGAACAAATAACAGTTGAGCTTGGCCGCAGACCCGGTGAGGAAGAACCTGTCGACCAGGAACATGATGATATCATGGATCAGCTGGGTATATCGGTTCAGGAACTTACCGATGACCTCGCCCGACGGCTGGGATTTGAAGATATGGAAGGCGTGCTTGTAAGTGATGTTCAGCCCGGCTCACTCGCGGCATTGGCAGGCATTGAGCCAGGCATACTTATACAGGAAGTCGGACGCACACCGGTCACATCGCCATCTGAATTCAGAGAAGCTCTTTCTGAAACCGCAGATGATGGCCGAATACTACTTCGTATTCACACAGGCAGAGCTGGTCGGTATGTGGTGCTGACATTGCCTCGCAACTAACGATTACCCCTAAATTGTCGAATCAGACCAGTCAGCATTAAAAAAGGCCCCGTTTTTACGGGGCCTTTTGCGTGAAAGGAGAACAAAAACAAAACTTTCACCCATTATTAAGCATTCTTTTCCTCCAAAGTCACAGCATCGTAGCCACAATAACCCATATGGTCGGAAAAATCTTTTATCCGTTTCCAGGCTTTACTGTCTTTTACCACCTCCAAAGCCAGAGGGAAAAGAACGCTTGTCTCGACGAAAATGTGTATCTTCATCGTGGGTGCAAGGTAGCGAACCAGTTCGTCAAGCATCTTCTGAAAATTGCTGAACTCGGTGCGGTCAACCTTGCGTACCACATCATAAAGCCTTTGGTTAGCGCGATTTATCTCAACATGCTGTAAATCAATCAGTTGCAGAATCCTTCCGTAGCCTTTTTCACGCAATAATGGCATAATTAAATGCTCTTCTCGCTCTTTGTGCTGGGCGGCAGCGAGTAAGTGTCCAGCTATGTGACCGCACTGGCGAATTTCGCTGCTGGCACTGCTGCCGTAAAACATCTTCTGTATGGACTGGTTTGCATTTTCCAGATCATTTATAAAGCATAAGACCATTTCATGCTCAGCGAGCACCCTGCGCAAAATGTGATTTTCGGGAATCTGTCTGCGCAGTTTACAGGCCTGGTCAGGCAAAAACTGAGGATTATTCTGCCATATCTGCCACAATCTGCCGGCACTAACTCCATCCTTAAGTATATTGTCCTGCGCGTGTGCTAATTCCGCAGCGTTTGCACGGTCAAGCAGATTAAGTGAACCTTTAGCTAAGCTCTGTTTTTGTTGTTTTTTTGTAAGAGAAACAAGAATTTCGGTGAGTTTATCAACATTTGCTTTCATACGAACCTCGCTTTCGGTCTTTAATAGTGCACTCTATTATGTAGTAGCCAATCCTAATGAGGCAGCGGTATTTATACGCATCCTGGTTCATTTTGGTCAGGATATTTTCTGAAATTTTCTCGCTTTTCCAACATTTTCTCACTTGCCTTACTATCTTATCAATTTGAAGAGTCAAATTGGAAAACGGGGCAATCTTTAAGGACTGGTCATTTCATAATTTGATATAGTAGCGGTTTCGGCTTTGGTTTAGAGGCTCAAAATAGAGGCTCTTTGCGGTAAGTTCCGGGCTTATTATGGTATATTTTGTATAGTTCTGGTAAAATTCTGCGTGCTTTCACGCAATTTTTATAGAGTCAAAAATGGAAAACAAGGTAAACCACGAAGACATCATCAATATCAGTGGCCTGGAAGTTGTCTTTGACGGCAGAATTGTAATCAGGGATTTTTCACTGCACCTGGGCCAAGGCGAGAAGCTTCTACTGACGGGACCTTCGGGCTCGGGCAAATCCACTCTGCTGCTTTGCCTGATGGGTTTTATAAGGCCTGTAAAGGGGGCTATTTATATAGACGGACAGCGGTTGGGTGATGATAACATCTGGCAGTTGCGGCAAAATATAGTCTGGGTGGCGCAGGAACCTGATCCTGGCAAAGGAAGCGTCCGCGATGTAATACAGCGGCCTTTCAGCTATCGCGCAAACAGAGACTTGAAAGACAATATGACTAAATTGGGTGAGTATCTGCGGAGATTCAGACTAAACAAGGAATTGTTGGATAAAGATGTCAGCGTGCTTTCAGGCGGTGAAAAGCAACGAATCGCACTTATAACTGCGATTTTATTGCAAAGACCGATTATCCTATTGGATGAGCCATCTTCGGCATTGGACCAGACAAGCAAACAGGCTGTAATGGATTTTCTGGTTGAGGCTAAAGGGCTTAGCATATTAGCGGTGTCGCACGACAGGGACTGGGCAGGTTGTGTTGACAGAGTAGAGCGAATTGGGTCGGAGGACAGACAATGAGTGAGATAATCAACATCGGTTACGGCGGCCTGGCGGCGGCATATATCCTGCTGATAATTCCTTTTGCGATAATACTTTACCGTAAAGTACCTATCTTCGGTCGGACTATGATCGCAGTGGTGCGTATGACGGTTCAGCTTTTGTTTGTCGGCTTTTATTTGCAGGTTGTATTTCATCTGAACAATCCGTGGCTTAACCTTGCGTGGTTAGTAGTGATGGTAGGCGTAGCGGACGCGACAATAATAAGAGGCTGCCGGATGCGGGTTCGGCAGTTCATCTGGCCTTTATTTCTGGCGTTGCTTGCCGGCACGGCGGTGCCGGTGCTGTTTTTTGTCGGACCTATTTTACGCAGGCCTATGCTGCTGGACGCTCAATATGTAATACCCATCGGCGGGATGATACTGGGCAACTGCCTTCGGGCAGACATAATCGGCTTAAAGAGCTTCTATGATTCTATTAGAGATCGTAAAAAAGCTTATCTGCAAAGCTTAGCGCACGGAGCAAACCTGTCCGAAGCGGTTCGGCCATATTTTCGCGACGCTATAGAAGCTTCACTGGCGCCGACAATAGCCTCTATGACCACCATTGGGCTTGTGGCGTTGCCGGGTATGATGACCGGTGTGATTCTCGGCGGGTCAGAGCCAGTGACAGCTATTCAGTATCAAATCGCGATAATGATAGCCATTTTCTGCGGCACGGCGATCACTGTCTATCTTGCAATTTTGCTGAGTTTGAAAAGCAGTTTCGACGCGGCGGGAGTATTAGACAGCGATGCTTTCGTGTAATGGGCGGTGTTTGTTTTTTGTTTATCCCTTAATAATGGCGCTTGCGAAATGGCGGAGAGCAACTTAAATTCAATATATGACACAGGACATTGAAAAACGCATAGAACGGCTTCGCAGCGAAATACAAAGGCATGATTATCTTTATTATGTGCTCCATCAGCCAGAAATAAGCGACCGGCAGTATGATGAGCTTTTCGCCGAATTAAAGCGGCTCGAACAGCAGCGGCCTGATTTGATAACTAATGATTCGCCTACGAAGCGAGTGCCGGGAAAGCCACTGGAGGAGTTCACGAGTGTTCGCCATTTATTACCGATGCTGAGTATTGACAATACTTATAGTGAGGATGAGTTGCGGGCATTCGATGAGCGGGTCGCAAAAGGTCTTGGCGGGCAGGAATATGATTATGTTGTCGAGGCTAAAATCGACGGCCTGGCGATAAATCTGCGATACAAGAATACAGAGCTTACTGTCGCTGTTACTCGCGGTGACGGCCAGGTTGGTGATGATGTTACAGCCAATGTGCGAACGATAAAATCCGTGCCGCTGAAACTGATTTCCAACGGTGAAGTTCCCGAATTGATCGAGGTCCGAGGTGAAGTTTATATGCCTGAGAGTTCGTTTCTGGAGCTTAATAAAAACAAGGCTGAGCAAGGAGAAAAACCTTTCGCCAATCCGCGCAACGCCGCGGCTGGTTCGCTAAAACTGCTGGATCCTTCTATTACGGCCAAGCGTAATCTGGCGTTTCTGGCATACGCCCTTGGTGAAATTTCTCAACCTATCGCCGAACGGCACAGCGAAATGCTTGAGAAGTTTAAGAGTTTCGGCTTACCCGTCAATCCGCATGCTCATCGGGTAAAGGACATTGAAGAAGTTCTTAAACTCTGTGACGATTGGGATAATCGCCGTGCTCAGCTGGATTATAAAATTGACGGGCTTGTGATAAAGGTCAACAGCTTCGAGCAGCAACGGCGGCTGGGAGCAACAGGCAGAGCTCCGCGCTGGTGCATAGCATATAAATTCGCAGCCGAGCAAGCCGAGACCAGAGTAGAGTCTGTTGAGGTGCAGGTTGGTAAAAGCGGGATTCTGACTCCGGTGGCTAATCTGGAACCGGTGCAGTTGGCAGGGACAACGGTAAAGCGTGCAACGCTTCATAACTTCGACCAGGTAAGAAAGCTGGATGTGCGTGAAGGTGATACTGTTGTCATTGAAAAAGCCGGCGAGATAATCCCGCAGGTGATAAAGGTTAAGCACGATCGAAGACCTGAAAAGACCAAAGAAGTAGAAATACCTGCCAAATGTCCTAATTGCTCTGCTCCTGTAGAAAAAGACGCAGAAGGTGTTTATATTCGCTGCAAAAATCCGAATTGCGTTGCCCAGTTAAAGGAACTGTTAAAGTATTTCGCCGGTCGAGGTCAGATGGATATCGAGCATCTGGGTGAATCTTTGATTGAACAGCTTGTCGATAACAATATGATTGGCGATTTTGGCGACCTGTATAAGTTGGATATTTTTTCGCTAGCTTCGCTTCCCAGGATGGGCAGTAAAAGTGCTGAGCGGGTGATCAAGTCAATAGAGCAAAGTAAAACCAGGCCTTTATGGCGATTTATTGCCGGGCTTGGCATTGCCCATGTAGGAGGCCAGACCGCTCAGATACTGGCTGATCGTTTCGGCTCAATGGAAAATTTGGCTGAGGCGAGCCTCGATGAACTTAACACCATCGACCAGATTGGACCGAAAATTGCTGAGAGCATTTATGATTATTTTCGTAATGAACATAACAGGCGGGTAATAGGCAAACTGCTGGAAGCGGGAGTTAAACCTGAAAAGCCGAGTGCAAAAAAGCACACCCCGTTTACAGGCAAGACAATTGTGCTGACAGGCAGTCTGGAAAATTTTACCCGCCAGCAAGCCGCCGAAAGGATAGCTGCCGCGGGAGGAAAGCTATCATCGAGCGTAAGCGCCAGTACTGACTTTGTTCTGGCAGGTGAAAAAGCAGGCAGTAAGCTAAATAAGGCAAACGAGCTTGGCGTTAAAGTAATAAATGAAAAACAGTTCTTAGATATGCTTGAAAATTCCTGAAAGGGGTAGATATGAAAATTGTAGCGATCGCTGGAACATACCGTAAGGAACATATTATTGACCAGGCTGTTATGGCTTCGATTGAAGCGGCTAAGGCTAAAGGCGCAGAAACCGAGATAATTTATCTTATCGATAAACATATCGAATTCTGCAACAACTGCCGGGCGTGTACGCAGGAGGCCGGACTCCAGCGCAAAACCTGTGTGCATGAACATGAGGATGATATGGGTGAAATTCTCAATAAGATCGACGAAGCGGACGGTTTGATATTTGCTTCACCTGTGAATTTCTTCGGAATCACCGCCGTAATGAAACGATTTATCGAGCGAACTATCGTATATGTTTATTGGCCATGGGGACAGGGAATACCCAAGCCCCGCCGAAAAGAGCTTAATAAACAGGCGGTAATAATAACCGCATCGGCCGCCCCCGAATTCATGGCGAAACTTCTGATGCGTTATCCGAAAAAAGTCTTAAAAGAAGCCAGCAAGCTTATGGGCGCAAGAAGCGTTCGCCATATTCATTATGGGCTTGTCGCGCAAGGTTCTGACCAACAGCTTAACGAAAAACAAATATCAAAAGCTGAAGCGGCCGGCAAAGTACTTGCGGCTACAATTTAGTACAATGGAAGCTATCAACATTCATGAAAAGTATATGCACGAGGCTTTGCGCTTTGCTCGTCGCAGTATAGGTTCTGTAGAGCCTAATCCGGCGGTAGCAGCGGTGGTTGTTCGCGCAGACAAGGTCATTGGTAAAGGCAGGCACAGACGATTCGGCGGCGCTCATGCCGAGGTTGAAGCCATTAAAAACTGCCGTAAAAAAGGCCACACAACTGAAGGCGCGACGATGTATGTTACTCTGGAGCCTTGTTGCCATCATGGAAAAACCGGTCCATGCACAGAGGCTATTATAGAAAGCGGAATAGCTGAAGTTATCATAGCCGCCGAAGATCCGTCCGAACATTGCCGGGGCAAGGGTATCAAGCAACTGAAAGAGACAGGTATTAAAGTTGCTGTCGGGATTTGCGAGCAACAGGCCAGGCTTCTTAACGCCGGCTTTTTTAAATTTGTCGAGACAGGCCGACCCTGGGTGATTCTTAAATGGGCCCAGAGTATAGATGGTAACATCAGCAGGACCAATTGTGCAGAAAATCGCTGGATATCAGGGCAGAAAAGCAGAGAAGATGTCCAGGGCATCCGGCGACGAGTACAGGCTATAATGGTGGGGGTTAAGACAGTTATTGATGACGATCCGCTTCTGACGGCTCGGCCGGCGAGGAAACAGCCGTTGCTGCGCGTGGTTCTCGACAGCAACCTTAAAATCCCCCTCGATTGCCGGCTTCTTGATACTATCAAACAAGCTCCTGTGGTAATAATGACCACAATCGGAGCGGCTGAAACGCAGCCCCACAAGGCCAGGCAGCTAACAGAAATGGGAGCAAAAGTGTTGGCAGTGCCTGCCGCAAAGACCAAATGCGACATAGAGGCCGTGCTGGCCAGGCTGGCGGAGATGGGTGTCCAGGAGGTATTGATAGAAGGCGGTGTACAGGTGATAGCTTCGGCATTGCAGGCAGATATCACAGACGAGATAATTACATATATAGCTCCGGAGGTCTTTGGGCAAACAGGCAGAAAAAATATCGCCGGTGCGATGCAAAATCTGATAAATCCTCTGCGTCTGAAACATATCCAAATAGATCAATTCGGCGATGATGTTCGAATAAGCGGGCTGGTTCGCGAAATAATCTGATATCGTCGGTGCAAAAAATATCATTGTCCCCCCGACGGTGGAAGTGCTTCGTAAGTTAGTTTAATGCGCCCTCTTACTTACAGTCTGTATATGCATATCGGCGTCGATTTTGCCCGCAGGATGATGCTGAGCTGTCAGGCGAATTGTGTCCAGATGCAGGGGTCGTGGTTCAGATGAAAGTGCACCAGTAAATGACAGCAATTCTTCGAGCGTTATATCCTTAAAACGCACCTCGATTATGCCACGAGTATATTCGTCATTGGCATGGCTCTGGCTTCTTTTGGTGACGGTCATCCTTGAGCCAAGGCCGGTTCGGCTGGCGAGATTTTCTATTGACGAAAGGATTTGCATTGCTTCAGCATCACCGGAGGTATTTTGATCGATCTGACCAATTGCTGCTTTCAGTTGGATATACTGTTCGGTTTTTTGCTGAAGCTGCTCAAGTGTCTGCCTCTTTTCTGGTATTACGCGTTTAAGCGTGTTAATTCTGTCAAGGGCAGGCTTGAAAGCCAGCGAATATACTACTAATACGGCCATCAGAGCTATGGCGAAGTATATGAAAGTTTTTTTATTATGGGTTAATGCTCGCATAGCTATCCACCCTACTGATTTTTATTGATAGTGTAAAAGATATCAGACCTGTTGAGTCCTGCCTATTTATATCGCTGGTTTTGATCTTGGCCTGGAGAATATTTTCGCCGAGTAACTGCTGCCAGTCCTGAATACTCTTAAATGTTTGTGCCTGAGCTTGAACACTTAGGCTGTTTTGATCGAAAATAAGATCTCTTATTCGAATTTCGCTCTGAGGCGGTATTGTTTTGATTATGCTGTAGAATAACTCCATAAAGTCGCTGCTGTCGCCATAATTTAGGTTCAATGACTTAGCGGTCGTACGAAGCCCTTGAAGATGATGATCAAGCTGGTGAAGCGGCCGCACCATTCTTTCATCGGGTAATGCCTGGTTAAATGTTTCAGCGATTTGGCCATCAAGCTGATCATTTTGTCTCTGAAGCTTTGTCATATTCATAAAAATTGCGACAAATGATACTATTGCAATTGCGGCTGCCAAGGAGACAATGATTTTTAGTTCTTTTCTTATATCTAGCGACTGTGCGCAGCGATTATTGAATAGCGTCAGCCAGTCGGCTTCAGGGCATTCATTTTTCAGTACTGAGAAAGCCAGCGCCTTTGCAAGAACAAGTTGGCCATTATTTTGGTTATGCGGCCATTTTTCGTTGAGATCGATGATATCAAATGACTCCGGATATTTTTCATTAATCTCCTGTCTAAGATTTTCATCATTCAGGCCTTCATTAATAATATATATTTTCTTATCTTCATCTAATGTAGCGGCAGATGGTTTTTCCCATGCAGCTTGCGTTTCGGTAAGCAAAATTGAGAGTATCGAATTTATTTGGTTGGTTTTCTCGAATAGCGGAATCTTTCTTACTGACAGGATTTTGCCATTATTTAGAATAGCGATATGCACTGTTTGGGCTGTGATATAAGCCAGCGCTGATTTGCCTTTTTCAATATCGCTCTGGTGGTATGCAGCGGCGCGAAATATGCCCAAAAGCGGGGCTGTCACAGTTGTGGGTCGCTGTCCTGCCTGTTTGAGGATGTTGACCTTTTCAGCAATTGCCGAATCTGATGTCGCTATTTTAAGTGAATCATCATTGGATATGCTTTCTAACTGAACACAGAGAAGTTCACTGTTGTCTATGGGAAATGCTTTCCCGTCTAGTTGCTCAGAGCAGCGGCGATAGTAGACTTTTTCACTGTCAACAGCAATTGATATCGAGGCCCACCTGCTAAAGTGGTGGGTTTTGAACATTTCGTTCAAAAGTTGTGTGAGATCGTCATCTTTTCGCCTAATTGGTGTGCAAAAAACCTTCTCGGTCCGATAAGAGTCGCCAATTGCAATCATCTCAACAGCGCAGAACCTGTCTTTGCGAATATCTATTCCGATAGCCCGCCGCTTTAAGTTATTGGCAAAAGCGTTAGTTATATTTTTAATAGTTTCTTTCATCGTATTCTATAATCTTTAAGTCGGTTCTTTCACCGTTTTTTTGTGCTGCTACAGTCACAGTAAGTGTTTTCTTGTAATCACCGACAGTTCCTTTGCTTGTAATCCTATAAAAGATTTCTTCAGGCTCTACGGTTATCCTATCGCTTACGGTGCTAAATACTTCATCGGTTATTCCGGGGACTTCTTTAAGCTGACAAATGCTGCTAAATGGTTCGAGGTTGCGGCGAGCGATAATTTCCTCAACAACATCTTCGAATATCTTATCGGACATTGATTTGAGTACTTTCGTCGGTGCTGAATTTATATCGATTTTTCCGCAGCCCCGGATAGTTATATATGGACTCAATTCGCTAAGTATTGAATTTGAAAAACCTTTTATGTAAAGCAGTTCTTTGGTTGTGCTCAGCGGTGCGTTTTTAGCCTTGTAGCTAAGCGGCTGTCGGAGGTAGTAATCTGATTCGGCCCCGGTGAAAGTTCTTCCATGGAGTGCTAATTTGGTTATATCTTCATCAGGATCGATCCAGTCTACTACATTGGGGATCACGCTGTAATCAATTGGATTTATAATTCTTTCATCATTGATAATACGGATGAGTCGAGCTAGATGATTTATGACCGGTTCATTCGGCCTGCCATTTTCATCAATAAGTTTGTTCAGGTTTATTTTGCTGTTTTCCGGCTGAATGATGAGCTGGCATTGGCCGTTTTGTAAATCAAGCAGGTTTTTAGAATCAGCGGAGTTGTAGAATTGCCTGATATTATTTGGATCGTTTTTTATCATGGCAAGTGCTATATTCAGACCTGCTTGCGCGTTTGCTTCGGCCTGGAGGGAATGTTTGAGGGACTCGGTTGATAGTATAAAAGCCTGCACCCGCCTGCTAAAGGCGACAAGCACTACTGATATGATGACAACGATACAGAGTACCAAAACCGTTATGAAGCCTGGAGTTTTAACGGATCGTCTTCTCATAGATTATCGGCTTTTGATTCTATTTCTATTTCTCTGGATCTGATTGCAGAACAAAGGACAGGGGCAGTTACTTTGTAGTCGGTTACAGCGCCATTTTCCGCTTCCAGTGTAATATTTATTTTTATGCTCCTGGGCAATGAATCATGATCCGTGTATGCCCAGTTCCTCTGCCAGTGCGTGCCGTCATAGAACTCGGCTGAGATTTCCTGGACACCGGAAAGAATCGCTTTGGATTCTTCACTGTTTTCAATAGCACCTGCTTCGGGCATATAGAGCTGTTCAGACACAGTCAGTTTGTTCGCAAAAGTATCGATTTTATAGTTTGTCTTTACAGGAGCATTTACAGGGTGGTCAAGAATACTATGGGTGCTTATAAAGGATAGTAAAATACCGGTCGGCTGTGAGGGTCTGTTATTAAAAACGAAAATATCCTCCGGCTTTTGGATGACTTCGAGGCGGTTTGTTTCGGGCTTGTCCTCTTCCTTGCCATCAGGCGGCAGCATAGACCTTAGCTGTCGCGAAACACTTTGTAGTATTCTCTCATTATCCAAAGTATTTTCTATGCTTCCTGAAACCTCCCCTACCGATGATGTAATAATAATATTAGAACCGAAAGCTACGCTTATTATTATGACGGTAATCGTAGTCGCGATAAGAAGCTCTATTAAGGTAAAGCCTGTCGTTTTAAGTTTTTGGTTCATAGCTGGCTTTGGTTGTGTACTAATGTTAATAATTCAATATTTCCGAACCGATCAGATCCCCATGTTACCGTGACTTTAATCTCCCATAAGTTTTCCAGATAGTCACTGCTTAACTGCTTAAGTGATGGCCTTGCAATGGTAGTCTGCCAGTTATATGTAATATTGTTAATCCGCTCCGTCCCGGAATTGCTGCCTGGGGTAAGGTTGGTTGTGGTGAGTTTCTCCGATAGTTTTTCATCCGCTAACATCCAGGCGCGGCGCGTTCTCGTTGTGTAACCGGCGGCTCTTATCTGGGTAATATGCAAACCCAGCAGGCTCACCAGGCATATCCCCACTATCGCAAGAGCGATAAGAACCTCAACATAACTGAAGCCATTACGCTTTTGCATGTACCAAACAGATTTATTGCAGGTTCCAGGATTGAATGTTCGCATCGGGGCCTGTTCCTCCGTCCTGACCATCTCTTCCGAATGACTCCAAGTCATAGTCCCTGCCTTCTCTGCCCGGCGAGATATAGACATAATCGTTTCCCCAGGGATCAACGGGCACCCGATCGAGATACCCGCCGGGATTGTAGCCTCTTATGCCGGGATCTGTTACAAGCGCTTCAAGGCCCTGTGATGTTGTAGGATATTGGCCTGTATCGGTTTTGAACAGGTGCAGTGCCGATTCAATAGACTTTATATCGGCCTGTGCCTTGAGGCGTCTTGCCTGTTCGGGTCTGTCCATTATACGCGGAACTATGAATGTTGACATAAGGCCGATAATGACCATTACAATCATTACCTCAACGAGCGTAAAACCGTGTTTACTGTAATTTTTCTGTTTCATTTTTCAACCTCTAAAAAAGCTGATTCATTTCAAGTACTGGCAAAAGAATTGCCGTTACGATAAATGCGATTACCACTCCCATTACGATGAGCATTGCCGGTTCAAAAAGTGACGTGAGAACTTTTGTGGCGGTTTCAACCTCCTCCTCGTACATTTCGGCTATCTGGTTGAGCGAATCTTCTAGCTTGCCGGACAACTGTCCCGCCGATAGCATGTGATAAACCAGCGGAGAGAAGAAATCGATGCGGCTTACGGATTCGGCAACTGTGCGGCCTTTTTCTATGTTCTGCCTGAGGCCGGTCAGCGACTTGCGGACATAGCAGTTTTGCGTTACCGGCTCGGTGATTTGTAGGGCATTTATCAAAGGAACATCTGTAGCAAGGAGTGTCCCGAGCGTTCGACATATGCGGGCGGTTTCAGATTTTCGAAAGAGTTTGCCCAGCACCGGCAGAGACAATTTGAACCGGTCAAACGATTCTTTCCTATCAGGGTTTTTCAGCAATGCGGCCAGAGACATGACAACAACAACTACACCGACGATAATAAAAATCAAATAGTCTCGCAAAAAGTTACTTAAGGCAATGAGCGCTATTGTGGCAGCCGGAAGTGAATGGTCCATTTCCGTGAAGATCTGGGCAATATTCGGGACGACATATGACAGCAGAAAGCTTACAACGGCAAAAGCAACTACGGTGGTGACAATAGGATATG
>Ga0207421_10006661_pt1 | contig 12532 bp, 15 predicted proteins | sample SodLakKL_010_SED_4_FD_187542 | JGI IMG/M metagenome (GOLD analysis project Ga0207421, IMG submission 187542) | Alkaline sediment microbial communities from Lake Tanatar, Kulunda Steppe, Russia - 8KL_010_SED (SPAdes) (version 2) | ecosystem: Environmental > Aquatic > Non-marine Saline and... | reverse complement strand
GGGCCGAAGCCGACGACGTACTCAACACCTACGCAGTCGACGAGCTCAGCGAATTTTTACACTAACGTGACGGTGGGGTCGGCGTCGGTGCTGACGGGGCGCAGTGGGAGACGAAAAAATTGGCGTCGACGAGGTAAAATGAAACGCGACAGTCAGCGCGGCTCCCACTGCTCGCACGATTCCATGTCGTCCATGAGTTCGTCGTGGAGCGCACAGTACGGTTGCAGGCCCGCCTTCTTTGTCCGGACGTACTGGAACTGCGCGCAACTGCCGCAGTAGCGATCGATGTTGTCGACATCGGCCGACGGCGACCGGTCGCCCGCTGCGCCCGCCGCGCTGGCTGACCCGGTCGCGGCCCGACCAGCACGAGTCGACGACTGCGCCGATCCCGTTGACTGGGTCGACCCCGGCGACTGCGTTGTCGACGCGGAGCGCCGGTTGGTCGAGTCAACGCGGTCGACACGCGGCTCCGCGGTCGACGCGGTCGAAGACGACGAACCCGGCGACGTGAGTATTTCGGCGTCCGAACCGCCGTCACTCGTTGCCGCCGCGGTGCCGGTCGAGGGCGACACACTGGGGCGGTTGGTTTGGGTTTCGACGTTGCCGTCTGGCGTGCCGCCGAAGAGACCGACGCTGCCGGTTCCCTGTAGTTGCGATTTGGCGACTTCGATTACTTTGGTCTCGCCTTGGCGGGTGACCTCCATCGTGACGGTGCCACCGGGGTCGTTGCGGGTTTTGAAGTTGGCAATGCCGACGAACAGACACCAAAACGTCGTCAACGTGCCCAAAAAGTAGACGCCCGCGGTCGGCAAGGTGAGATCAGTTGCAGTGGTCTGACAGGTGTTGCCGATCCACTGACACGGGTAGGCGTGGGCGAACAGCGCCACACCGAAAACGGCGATCGAAGCGCCGATAACGGCCGCCGCGCGGGTGGTTCGGTTGGCCGGGAGAATGGTGAAAATGCCCAAAAAGACGGCCGGAACGCCGAGACCGCCGAGAATACCGGCGATCCAGCGGGCGTCACCGAGCGAGTAGCCGCGGTCGGTCAGCACGCCCGAACCGGCCGCAGCAATGCCGGCGACGACGAGAATAGCGCCGACGAGAAACAGGCCAATCCCCAAAACCAGCCGTGATCGACCCCGTTCGGAGGCGACCGTTCCCGCATAGGCGTCAGAAAGTGCTGTCATGCGTAGCCGTACGCAGGCATCCTACAAAACAGTACGGCAGACACGCACAAATTTACTGAGAGGTTCGTGCCGGTGTCCACGGAACACGACGGTGTTGCCGGCGACCGAAAGCATTAGGCCCGACTGAGACAAACGGGAAATTATGTCAGACGAGGAAACCGACGACACGCCGGTCGTCCCGCTTGGCGACGGCCGCGACGTTGAGGGGGTTCCGGTCGCCCGTATCGCTGCTCGGCTCACGTGGCCACAGAAACACAGCGCGATCGTCGAGAAGTTCGGGGACACCGACATCCGAACGCCAGACGGCCCCCAGTCGCTCGAATCGGTGCTCGAATCGGTCGATATTTCGTACTTCGACCGGCGACAGACGTTCACGAACGCCGTCTTCGACGTGATCGGCCGCGAACCCGTCGCGACGAACTAGTCGCATTGCGAACCGAGTTGCGTGGTCGCCGGTCGGCCGGTCGGTTGCCAGCGGTTCGGGTTCGACCCCCCGAGCCACCCACACCTGTTTTCAGGGTTGACGACGAATAGCGAGTGATGACACTCCCATTCGATCCGGCCGCTGTCGACCCTGAGGATTTCGGCGAGAAACAGGCGACCCTTGAGATGAACCACGCCGAGGCCATCGAGCACGTCCGAGCAGTCTGTGCGGCGGAAGGATTCGGCTTTCCGGTGGAATTTTCGCCCGCCGAGATGCTCAACGAGAAGGTCGACGCCGACCGTGATCCCTACTACGTGCTGGGCGCGTGCAACCCGGCGATGGCCGACCGCGCGCTGGATGCGACGGGCAACCAGATCGGCGCGCTGTTCCCCTGTAATATGATCGTCTGGCAGGAAGAACCGCGCCTCCAGCGCGTCTACCACGTCTCGATCATGAAGATTGCCCGCCTGCTCGACATGACGACTGATGCGGAGGAACTCGACGCGATTATCGACGAAACCGGTGAGATGGTCGAAGCCGTGTTCGCTCAACTCGACGGGTCGACCGACTAACCGAACCGAACAGAATCGAGTTCGTGATCGGCGACTCACACCGATCCGAACGCATCGAGGCCGGACTGCCGGCCCGCCACCAGCGTCGACTGCCGTCGGAGGTCGGCCATCGACACCGGCAGCAGCTCAACAATCTCACTGACGGCATCGTCGAACGTCTCGCATTCGCCGTGTTCGCCGTCAAAGGCGTGGCGGACTGCTTCGCGAACCTGCCAGACGCCGACCGGTCCCCAGTACTCGTCGGAAACGTGCCGCAAGACGAGCGCTTTGGCCTGCCGGCCAATCCTGTCGAGGGACTCCAGGACGGCCAGCCGCGCGGCGTAGTAGGCTCCCGCCGTCTGCTCGACGTAGCTCGTCCGACCCCCAGCACCCTCGTAGTCGCTGGCGAGCCAGATACCGGCCGCTGGATCGGGGTTCCAGACGCTGCCCGGAGCCTTGAACTCGACCAGCTCGAACTCCCAGTGGCCCGGTGCGAGAATCACCCAGAAACTGTTGCCCAGATACTCGTTATGCCAGACTGAAACGGTGTCGACGCTGGTGGCATCGCGTTGTTTTCCCCGCAGGAACTGACCAACGGTGTCATCGACCGCCGTAATCGACCACCGGGTGGGGACGAGTCGGCGGTTCTCGCGCTGGCCGAGCGCACCCGCCGAGAGAATCGTGTTGATCTCGTAGACGTCGAACCCCCGGTTGTACAGATAGTTCATCGCGCCCGTTGCGCCCCAGTCGTCGTCTTCGAGCGTCTTTTTGACCGGCCGAGGGACGTGTGGATTCTCGGTGAGCGTGGCGTCTGTTGCGTGGGCGCGTGGGCCGGTCGGCGTCGATACGTCGCCCGGCGAGAGACTCAGATCGAGTTCCGGCGTGCCGTCGAGACCGACCTCGATGCCGACGGGGCGGTCGGCGATGGCGACCTCGCGTTGGACGCCGAGAAACCCCTCCCACGAGTCGTGGACGGTCGTCTCGACGGGCGTCGACTGGCTGGCGTTGAGCAGCGAAGTCCGACGGTCGAACACGTCCGTTATCGAAACACCCTCGTCGTACCACTCGCTGCTGGTCGCAAACTGGGCAGCAGTGGTTTCGTTGCCGACCGGCGACAGCAACCCGGTCGACACCTCGGGATAGCCCGACCGGCCGACGAAAATGGAGGGCGAAACGCTCCCGAAACCGCCGTCGTCGGCCACGTCGCCGAACTGGTCGCCGATGCCATCCAGACGGTCGAGAATCTCGTATGACTTTTCGGCGGCGAGGCGGCGACGCTCCGCACGGTCGCCTGCCTCATAGTCGATGAACGCCGAGAGCCGCATTGGCAGCAAAACCGCGCCCGGACGGCTTGAGCATTACTCTGTTCAGTCTGACAGGATCCGTGCGGGCGACAGTATCCTGTCGGAACGCCGGGAGCGATGTCGTTTTGCGGTCGTAGCGAGGAGAGACGTGTATGCCGACGATCACCTGCGATCCCGAGGCCGCCGCCGACCGGCTCGCACGCGCTGGCGTCGACCTCGCCGACGGCAACACGCCCCACGAGAAGTGGCGGGCCGAACGGGGTGAGGCCGTCGCGGTCGCCTACGCCGACAAAGTCGTTGTCCAGGGCGCGCGGCCAACCGATCTGACGATGCTGCTGCAAGACGGCGCCGACCGCGCGCACGTCTACTTCGACGGCGCCTGTCGCGGGAATCCCGGACCCGCCGCCGTTGGCTGGGCGATCGTTTCGGCCGACGGCATCGTCGCCGACGGCGGCCAGCGAATCGGCGAGACGACCAACAACCGCGCGGAGTACGAGGCGCTCATTCGCGCGCTGGAAGCCGCCCGCGACCTCGGGGTCGACGAGATCGACGTTCGCGGCGATTCCCAACTCATCGTCAAACAGGTTCGCGGCGAGTGGAACACCAACGATCCGGGGCTTCGCGAGCGCCGCGTTCGGGTTCGTGCGTTGCTCGAAGCGTTTGAGCGGTGGTCGCTCGAACACGTACCCCGCGAAATCAACAGCCGCGCGGACACGCTCGCAAACGAGGCACTCGATGGCTGAACCACTGGCTGCCAACGAGGGACGAAACCAATGAGTAACAATGAACAGGCGGAGCAATCCAGCACCGACGAGACCGAGTCGACGTCAGCCGCCGAGATTCCCGAGGAAGTCATCAGCGAGGCCGAACGGCTGACGCGACTGGCCCGCTCAGTCGAGACCGCGCAGGACGATTCGGCAGGGGGCAACGAGATGGACGGCGAAAACGGGGGAATCGAGCTCGCTGCCAGCGATGAGGCCGCCGTCTATCGTGACAAGCGCGACGCACTGCTCACCGCACACGACTACACCGCGCGGGTTCGGGAGGACGACGAGACGCTCGTGTTGTACCCCGACGAGTGGCTGGATGGCGACACCGTCGTGTTGAATCGGATCGAGGATACGGGCCGCGCAATCGAGGTGTCGCTCTCGGCGCGCGTCGGCGAAGAAACGTTCGCGGAAATCGAACGGTACAACAGGGCAATTGTCGAGCAGGTCGCCACCGAGTACGGCGACGACCACGCCGCAAACCTCCGGGCGTTTGCGGATTTTATGGGGAACCACTATCTGTTGCGAATCGATGCGGCGACCGATGACCACCTCACCGAGTTCCGTACGGAGTACTACCCGCGCAACGTGTGGCCAACCGAAACACAACGAACGGTGCTTGATGACTCTCTTGAGTTGCTGTCGAAGGTGGCGACACAACGGTAGCCCGGCGTGCGTGAATCCGGTGTCGCCGGCGGTTCACGCGCGCAGTCAGGTGAAGTCCGTGAGGACTGAGTTACTGGATCTGTGCGGTGTGGTGCTGATTCGGAGCGAGTTCCCTTACGCGGTGAGCAACGCACGAACGTCGTCAGCGCGGTCACTGTTGGTGACGAACTTCGCGACCGACCACTCGAACTGATCCAAAATCGCCTCGTAGCCCGCGTCGGTGAGTGCGTACTGGTTGGTTCGTTTGTCGAGTTCGCTCTTTTCGACAAGCGAGAGGTCGACGAGCGTATCGAGGTTCGGGTAGAGTCGGCCGTGGTTGACTTCCGTGCCGTAGTACGATTCGAGTTCGCGCTTGATTGCGAGCCCGTAGCGTGGCTCCTCTGCGAGGATCACGAGGATGTTCTGTTGGAATGCCGTGAGGTCGCGCGCGATGCCCGAACTATCACTGATTGATTGTGCCTCTGACATGGTATCAAAGATGGTGCCAGTATACTTAACAGTTCTCAAATATTCCATTTTCGTCGGTGAAAGATTCCACGTTTCGTTGTGAGAGGCGGTGTGTGAAGTAATAATACAACGCACATTCGCACCGTAAGTGGCTGAATTCAGATATATGCGAGAATTACTACAAAGTGGTCAGGAGAGACCCACAGTGGACGCAGAGTCACCGTGGCTATCACAGGGGAGTCAGTCGTTGATTGCTGCTAACTCAGCGGCTGATGTTTCGTGTGCATACGGCGTCGGCTGGGAATACAGTATGCTTATGGGTAATTATTTATCCGAACATCGTGTACAATCATGTACGATGAGCACGACCCAGCCCACATTCGGCATCCGACACCTGACTGTCGTGCCGACCAACCTCGACGCGGTCGAAACGGCCGACCAATCGATGTTCGACGAACGCGACGCCACCGGCGGTGACGACGGCTAGCGAGGCTGCACGACGCGTGACCACTGCGAGGACATCGTCGTGCGAGGGTTCACGTCGCTTCCTGTGTGACCGAGAGGCAAACCCATTTGATGCCACCGCCATTAGAGGCTGGTAATGGCGAAATGCGACGCATGTGGGTCGGACGAAAATATGCCATACCAGTGTCGACGGTGTGGACAGACGTTCTGTGCGGACCACCGGCTTCCCGAAAACCACGCCTGTCCGGGGTTGGGCGAGTGGAACGACCCCGACGGCGTGTTCGACAGCGGCTTCGACGATTCGGTTCAGCGCTCAGGCGGAGCCAGCGACCGCAGCCTCCTAACCAAACTCACCGGTCCCGGCGGCCCGCTTGCGTACTTCCGCGGCAACATGACCTACGCGTTTTTAGCGATTATCTGGGTCACGTTCATCCTTCAGTGGCTCACGTTGCTCATCGGCGGAACCGCGCTCCATCAGTCGGTTTTCGTGCTCCGTCCACAGAACCCGGAGTACGTCTGGACGTGGGTCACCTCGGTGTTCGCCCACTCGCCGACAAACTTCTTTCACATCGTGTTCAACAGCATCGTGATCTTCTTTTTCGGCCCGCTGGTCGAGCGCTACATCGGCTCGAAAAAGTTCGCCATCCTGTTTGTCGTCAGCGGCATGCTCGCCGGACTGAGCCAGATTGGGCTCACGATGCTTGAGCAACCCATTACCGCGACGACGCCGGGTGTACTCGGCGCGAGCGGCGCAGCCTTGGCGATCATGGGCGTGATCACCGTCCTGAACCCCAAGCTCACGGTGTTGCTCTACTTCGTCATTCCCGCCCCAATCTGGTTGCTGACGCTCGCAACGGCCGCAATCAGCGTCTTCTTCATCGGCTCGGGGCAAGCCGGCGGGGGCGGCATTGCCCACGGCGCGCACCTCGTTGGCCTCTTTGTTGGCCTCGCGTACGGCGAGTACGTCAGACGAACGCAGTCGATTCGGATGTCGAATCAAGTTCGTCTCGGCGGTGGCGGGCCGGGTGGCCCTGGCGGGCCGGGCGGCCCCGGTCGCCGACGGTTCTGAGCGATGGATCCGGTTCGTCCCGCATTGCTCCCGGAGGCGTCGCTGTCGCGCGAGGAGATGAAGGCCCGCCAACGGGAGGTCGCCGAGACGGCCGTGTTCGACGATCGGTTCGATTGTGGGGCGGGCGCTGTCGACCTTGGCAACGTCACGCTCGAAACCGTCGACGTCGCATCCGACGAACGTCCGCTTGTCGCCGGCATCGACCAGGCCTTCGTCGACGACGTCGCACTCAGCGCGGTCGTCGTCCTCCGTGGCGACACCGTCGTCGAACGAACCCACGCGGTGACCGCGCTGTCGACACCCTACATTCCGGGACTACTCTCGTTTCGCGAGGGCGCAGCAATCATCGCGGCGCTCGGAACGCTCGACTGCGACCCCGACCTGTTGTGTTTCGACGGCAGCGGCAGACTCCACTACCGACAGGCCGGACTCGCGACACACATCGGGGTCGTCTTCGACGTTCCCGCGATCGGTGTCGCCAAACGGCTGCTCTGTGGAACGCCTCGGGAGTCGACAGCAGGTCGACCGGCCGGCTGGCGAACGCCGATTGCGGCCGCGAGCGACGACAACGGTCGCGGCGTCGACGCTCCACCCGAAACCGTCGTCGGCTACGCCTACCAGTCGCGACAGTACGACTCGCCGAACCGCCACATCAACCCGCTGTACGTGAGTCCGGGCCACCGGCTGTCCGCGGAGACGACGGCCGACCTCGTTGCGGCGCTCTGTGATGGCTACAAACTGCCCGAACCGACCCGGCTGGCCGACAGCTACGCCGACGAAATCAAAAACGAGTTGCCGGAGGCGGACGGGTTGGCGGACGTAGCCGAGTTGCAGGAGGCGGGCGGGTTGTCAGCGGCGGAAGACACAAAAACCGGATCAAGCGCCGATGGCGTATAATTAACACCCCCGCGGCCATACAGCGAGTGTGCAACCGAAGACGGTACTCATTACTGGCTGCTCATCGGGCATCGGGCGAGCGACCGCGCTGGCGTTCGCCGCCGAAGGGTGGGCGGTGTACGCCACCGCTCGCGACCCAGGGGACATCGAGGCGCTCGAAGACGCCGGCTGTACCATCGACCGACTCGACGTAACCAATCAGGACGACGTCGACCGCGTTGTCGACCGGATTCTCGACGAACACGGCGTGATTTCCTGTCTCGTCAACAACGCGGGCTACGGCCAGTTCGGGCCGGTCGAAGACGTCTCGATAGAACAGGTCGAAAAACAGTACACGGTCAACGTGTACGGCGTCCATCGGCTCATCAAGGCCGTTCTCCCACACATGCGCCGCGAGGAAGACGGCACGATCATCAACATCTCCTCGGTCGCCGGCCGCTTGGCGTTTCCCGGCGGCGGCGTCTACTGCGGTTCGAAGTTCGCCGTCGAGGCGCTGTCGGATGCCCTGCGCGCGGAGGTCGAACCGTTCGGCATCGATGTCGTCGTCATCCAGCCCGGCCCGGTCAAAACCGCCTTCACCGATCGCGCGGAGTCCGAAGTCGACCAAATCGAGCGGGCCGGCGTCTACGAGGACTTCTATTCGATGTTCGACGACACCCAAGCCATCGGTGGCGACGGCCCCGGGTCGGTGAGCGCCGAACGGGTCGCCGAAGACATCATCAACGCCGCGAGTGCGACCAAGCCGGTCGCCCGCGTCCCGGTTGGAACCCCCGCCAGACTCGCCGTGCTCGCCCGATTTCTCCCCGATACGGTTCGCGACCGCGCGTGGTCGTTGCTTCGACGACTCGGGTGACAGCTTCGACGACTTGGCTAATACCGTCGCAACCAACGTGGAACGTATTAGTCCAGACACGCGGCAACGACCCGGAGCGCCGCCTCGCCACGAACCTCATCGGCCAGCAGTGGGACCCGCTTGACCGTCCGGCCGCGAAACAGATCAGTCGCATTCGCGAGCGCCGTTTGTTGAACCTGCCAGCGACGCGCGCAGAACTCACAGTCATCGAGATTCGGGGTGACGATCCACTGCGGATCGATTTCGAACTCGGTGACGTCGGTCACGTTCTCCATCACCCGGTTGACGACGAGCGTTTGGACCGGAATCTCGAAGCTTGCCAGCTGATCGACGAGCCGCCCGGATTCGACGACGCTCATCTCCTCTGGAATCATGACGACCCGGAAATCCGTTTGACCCGGATCGCGAAGCACCGCGCGAAGCCGCTCGATTCGGTCGCGAAGTGCGTCCAACTCCGCCGACGGGTCGGCGTCGTCGCCCCCGCCGAACAGTCCCGTGACGCCGCCGAGCATCCCGCTCATTTTTTGTCGAAGTTGGAGGAGTCGACCGACCATCGAGTCCATGAGTTCCGGCAGCTGCAAGAGCCGAAGCGTGTGGCCCGTCGGCGCGGTGTCGATAACGACCCGATCAAACCGTGGATCGTCGAGATACTCGAGCAGCTGGCGCATCGCCGCCGCCTCGTCAGCGCCCGGCATCGACCCGCCCATCCCCATCATCGCGCCCAGCCCGCCCATCGACTCGTCGTCAGCGTCGCCGCCCGCGGACGACCCGAAGCGGTCGCCCATCGGGCCCCCACCGAGATCGCCAAGCCCACCGAGTGGATCCTCGTCGGTGCCGAACATCCCCTCCTCGGCGGCCGCGTCAGGATCGATTTCGGCGGCCCACAGCGGGATTTCCTCACGAATGCGTGTCGGCGTCGCCGGAATCGCGGTTTCGAGTGTGTCCGACAGCGAGTGTGCCGGATCGGTCGAGACGACGAGCGTCGAGACGCCGCCGGCCGCACTCGACAGCGCCGTGGCGGCGGCCATCGTCGTTTTGCCGACGCCGCCCTTGCCGCCGTACAGCACGTACTCGGGCGCATCGACACCGGCGGGCAGATCGGTCCTCGTCGCGGTGACCTCGATTTCGTCGCCCGCGTCGTCGGGTGGCGCGGACGATTTGTCCGTGTCGTCGTCAGCGGCCGTGTCGGTCGCGTCGGCCGCGTCGTCGACCGCGTCAACGGCTTCAACGTCGATTTCAGTCATGCGAACACAGAGACCGTCCCGACTTGTGTAGCCGTCGGTTGCGACTACCGATCGGCGAAGTACGCCGCCAGCCGCTCGGCCGCTTCATCGACGCGGGGCGTGACGAGCGCAAACCGGATCCAGTCGGTGCGGGCTGTCCCGAACGTCGCACCCGGCATGCCCGCGACGCCGATCTCGTCGATGAGCGTTTTGACGTTCGCCATCGTCCCCGGAAAGTCGTCGAACCGCGCGAGCACGTAGAACGCGCCGTCGGGCGTGGTGTACGCCGCGCCCGCCTCGTCGAGTGCCGCGGTGAACGAGTCGATTCGTGATTCAAGTCGGTCGCGCGCGGCGGCGTAGTAGCCGGGGTCGGTCTCGCGGTAGGCGGTGAGCACGGCACGTTGGGCCGGCCGACTCGTGGCGACGTTGACCAGCATGTGTCGTGTTTTCGCGGCCTCGATGAGCGCGGGCGGGAAAACGGCGTAGCCGACGCGAAAGCCCGTAATCGCCATCGACTTCGAAACGCCGCTGGTGACGATGACGTTCCCGGCATCGAGCGTCAGGGCGCTCTCGAAACGCCCCGAAAAGTCGAAATGGTCGTACACCTCGTCGACAACGACGAGAGCGTCGTGTGCGGCGGCACACTCGACAACCGTCCGAATCGACTCGAGGTCGTAGACCGCGCCCGTCGGATTGTTCGGCGTGTTGAGGACGACGAGTGCCGTGTCCTCGCCAATCGCCTCACAGGTTTTCTCGGCCGCGAGACGGCCGTCATCGTCGGTTGCGACGAGCCGTGGGGTACCGCCGAGCAGTTCGGTTTTGCCGAGATAGTAGGGGTAAACCGGGTCGATGAGGACGACCTCGTCGCCGCGTGAGTCGTCGAACGCGCGGGCCATTGCGAGATAGTTGGCCTCGCCGGTGCCGTTGGTGATGATCACGCGGTCGACGGCAACGTTGCGGCGCGCCGCAATCTCCTCGCGAAGTGCGGCCAATCCGTCGCTGGGCGGATACTGGAAGTCGGCCGCGTCGCGCTCGGCGTACTGCGTGAGACCGGTACGAATCGCTTCGGGTGGCTCCCAGTCGGGGTTGCCGCTGACCATATCGATCACGTCGCCGTCGGCGGCCGCGGCGTACTGCATGACGTGAAAGAACTGCGGCGTCTCGTAGTGCATAGATGAGGCTCACACGGCGGCCTCTTGGCTGTTGATCATTCGAGATCGTCGCGGGCGGCTGAAACGGAGACGATCGGCCGAGCCGTCCCGGTCAGGAGGACGACTCAGTCCGTTTCCTCGGTTCGAACGGTCATGACCGGCACGTCAGCCGAGCGGACGACTTTCTCGGTGACGCTGCCCAGCAGGTACTTGTCGAGACCGCTTCGGCCGCGGGTGCCCATGACGATCAGATCGCAGTATTCGTTGCTGTACCGGACGATCTCGGTGTACGGGTCGCCCTCGCCGAGTTCGGTGACAACCTCGATGTCGCTGTCTGCCAGCCGGTTTCTGACGTCTGCCAGCACCGACTTGCCGGACTCACGAAGCGAGTTGACGTTGATGCTCCCTGCCGAACCGACGCCCGCATAGGTCGTGTTGACGACGTACAGCACGTGGATTCGGGCGTCGAACGCGCGGGCCATCGCGACCGCGTGCTCGAACGTGGCATGCGAGGCAGGACTCCCATCGGTCGGAAACAGGATTTCATCGTACATGTCACTACTAATGTCGGATTTCAGTGGATAAATACCTGTGTGTTACGGAGAACATATCATATATACACGCAATTCGAAGCGATATGTTGAAGGATTCAACTACGGAGGTGGATCGGCAGCCGCTCGCACCGCCGGAGTCGGAAACATACAGGTAGTTGCGTAAACGAGAGCAGTCAATGAACAAGCGCGGACACGTCCTCAATGCGATCTTACTGAGCATCGGAATCGGCTACGTGCTGCAGCCCACGCTCGATCTGGAAATGGTTCGGACAATGGGGCTGTTGTTGTTGCCGATCACGCTCGGCGCGTTGTTTCCCGACGTCGACACCGCCTTCGGAAAACACCGCAAAACCCTCCACAACCTGCTCGTGCTGGCACTCTTTGCCGCGTGGCCCCTCTTTTTTGACAACCTCCACTACGTCTGGATCGGCATTCTGACCCACTACATTCTCGATGTCGTCGGCAGCACCCGCGGTATCGCACTGTGGTATCCGCTCTCGAGCAACGAGTGGAACCTCCCGGTGGGCATTCCGGTCGCGAGCAGAATGACCGATGTCGCGACGATCCTGATTACCGTTCTCGAAGTCGTCGCCTTCGCCGCCGCTCTTCACTACGCCGTGCCAGTGGTCGAACCGTACTGGGGCGATGCGGCCGCAGCCGTCGAAGTCGGAATGACCATGTTCGTCTAATGGACGGTCGTTGTCGCTGGAACGCCGCTGCAAGGAGCGAGTGCGTACCCGTCCCGACTGGCTGATCGGTTTCCGAACACGACGTCTCACTCCCGCGGCGTCGATCGCTCAGTTCGGGTGGTGAACTCCGCAGGAACAAGCCGGTAGAATGTGAACGGCACCGCTTTCGACGGACGAGAAAGAATGTCGTCAAAATCGATGTGTGTGTGCTGGATGCCGCGAAGCGTTTCGGTCGAAATCTCACTTTGTGTTGTTTCCGTGAGCTCTCCCTTGGCGACGACGCTC
>Ga0207421_10006660_pt1 | contig 12532 bp, 8 predicted proteins | sample SodLakKL_010_SED_4_FD_187542 | JGI IMG/M metagenome (GOLD analysis project Ga0207421, IMG submission 187542) | Alkaline sediment microbial communities from Lake Tanatar, Kulunda Steppe, Russia - 8KL_010_SED (SPAdes) (version 2) | ecosystem: Environmental > Aquatic > Non-marine Saline and... | reverse complement strand
CCCACTCCCGCATCCGAGCCCACTCCCGCATCCCGCAACTGCTTCCCATGCTCTGCCATGCCCTCAAGGATGAACGTGCTGGTGCGCGCCGTAGCCCAGGGATACTCACACGCCAATCCTTCCAGGATTACCAGGGGCTTCCCAAGTTTGTTCGCGTAAGCAACCGCATACTCCAGGGCAAAATTGTAGTGGAGCCGGCGGTTGATCTGCATCCAGTACAGCACATAGCCACCGTCCGCCTCGCCGTCAATCCGCACGTTTTTCCGCCAGGAATTGATGTTTTTTCTGCCCGTTTTCTCACTCATAACACTCCTTTTCAACCGGATTTCGATTTCTTTGCTTTATACGGCTCCAGACTGTCAATAAAGGCAGCGGCAAGCCGCCTGATTTCCTTCTTCTCACCGTCACTTTTCTTCTCCCAGGTCTTCAGCATGAAACCCATTCTGTGATTTTTCTTCAAATGCTCCTGCTCCCGGTCCACAAATGCCCAATACAGATAGTTGAACGGGCAGGCATCCTTGCCCGTGCGATCCTGTACCCGGTAGCGGCAATCGCCGCAGTAATCACTCATCTTCCGGATGTAGTTGCCGCCTGCGACATACGGCTTGGATGCCAGCACGCCGCCATCCGCAAAAGTGGACATGCCCAGCACATTCGGGAGCACAACCCACTCGTGCGCATCCACAAAAGCATACCAGAACCACTCAAAAAGCTCTGTCGGATTGGTGGCGGTCAGGTTGCTGAAATTGCTCAGGACCATCAGCCGCTGGATGTGATGCGCATACCCGTGCTGCCGGACACTCTCCACCGACGCGCGCATGCAGCGCATATCGGTCCCGGCAGACCAGTACAGATCCGGCAGCGGCCTGTCGTAAGAAAAGAAATTTGCCTCGCGGACCTTAGGCATCATCGCCTCGTAATAGACCCGCATGTACTCCCGCCAGCCAATGATCTGCCGGATGAACCCCTCCACGGATTCCAGAGGGATCGTATCCCCATTGTTTTTTCGGGTGGACCGGCCCGTACCCTGACCCGCGGACCGTTCCATATCCCGGTCCATGGACCGATCCGTACCCTGCCCCTTGCCTCGCTCCGTGCCAGAACCGTCATACGCATCCAGCACCGCTTCACACACTTCCCTTGCCGTCAGCAGGCCGATGTTCATGAAGGGCGAGAGCAGCGAGTGAAACAGAAAGGGCTCGTCGTGCGCCATGGCATCCTGATAAGGCCCGAAACGCGCCAGCCGATGCGTGATGAAGTCATCCAGCACAGAGAGCGCCTGCTCCCTGGTCACCCCCATCGCAAATCGCTCCGTTTCGCCAAAATGATCCGGGAAACGCCGGTCGACCTCCCGGATCACCTCCCTGGTAATTTCATCCGGCGTGAATCCCGAATGTGCCGGCACATCTTCCTTTTTCGGAAGCGGCTTGCGATTCTGGTCGTCATAGTTCCACTCCCCTCCCTCAGGCTTGCCGCTTTTCATAAGATAGCCGGTCTGCCGTCGCATCTCACGGTAGAAATACTCCATCCGGTACCCGGACCGCACCTTCTCTTCCCACGGCTTCGGATCGGCCAGAAAGAAACGATTTTCGATGAGAGTTACCCGATCCCCGTAATCCTTTTGCAGCCTTCCCAGATCCCTGCGCGGATCAAATGACACCGGCTCCATGGCATGCAAGGTCACCCTCCCGTTTCCCTCAAGCATTTTCCGGAGATACTCCGTCGCAGAAAGGCCGGGCCGGACCTCAAACACACGCCACCCGGATTCGGCCGCTTCCCTTGCAAAATGACGTTGCGCACTCCACTCCAGGACCAGTTTTTTCTTGTGGAAAGGAAACCGGGATGCATCGGCTGCAGACTCCACAAACAGCAATGCAGGATCCCCATCCAGAAGTTTTTCCGGGAACACATCCAGATTGAGCTGATCCGGGTGGATGTATACCAACTCATGACTGTTTTTGTCCTCTAAAAGACCGCTCTTGTGCAAATCAAAAACATGATCGCTCGTCAGTACGTTTACATTTCTTTGTTCTGGAGGATGCGTATTCTTGTCCATGGGTTACGGGATGCTTTTACTGATTATTCAGGAATATCGATGCAGCAACCATGCATTGGTCATAGAATGAAAAAGTACGGTTAGCTGCCAATCGTTCCACCCCTGCCCTTGCCTTTGGATTCCACCCCTGCCTTTGCCTTTGGACGGACCGATTGAAACAATTTCCGCACAACAAGCGTAAGAAAGTAACAAACAAACCGAAACACAATCAGACGACGATGGCAATGACCAAAAGACTCACAAAATCGGCAACAGACAAAGTGCTGCTCGGAGTGTGCGGCGGTATCGCGGAATATCTTGGCTGGGACAGTACCCTCGTGCGCATCATATTCGTACTTGCTGCAATTTTCGGAATTGGCTCATTTGTTCTATTTTATCTCATTCTTGCTGTGATCATGCCGCGGTGAGTGCGCACTGCCGGAATCCGCTCCACACAACCGTGTGGCCATCTGAAACCGATTGGCAGCCATACCGAGGCTCATGACCGTACTGCAGTGAGAGACAGCAGGAAGGTGATTTTCAGGGTAATACCTTTGTCCAAGGGTAATACCTTTGTCATGAGTACCCATTCTGATCTTGTACAAGGATGAAAATCGGCATTATCGGTCCCGAGCCCATGGCCATGACGTGGGAGCAGCATCTCCGGTTCATAACCGGAGTTAATGAAGTTGTGATGGCCCGGGACATCAGCCTTCTGGACGACGTCGCCGCCTGTCTCATCCTTAATGATGCCTCCTCCGGCGAAACCGACACCGGACAGTTGCTTGCGGCTCTCAAACGCGGTTTTCACATTTTGTGGGTGGCGCCCCTGCCTGCCGACCCCGACGAGATCCGGCGATGGCACGAAGCGGCCGAGGAGTCCTCGGTTATTGTCATGTTCTCCATGTGGGCTCACTACTCACCCGCCACTCAGTGGCTGTTCAACCACATCGCACCCCCGGGCAAGATCCATATCCACCGGGAATGGGCCGGACCCCGGCACACACCGGATGTCACTACGCTCTACCGCATTTTCCTTGAGGAAGTGTCGCTCTGCCTGGAATGGAGCCGAAGCCGTCTGATCCGTTTCGAGGGTGATGTCCACATCCCATCCGGGAAAGCCACGGAAAACCCGCCCGTGCAGCAGCTGTACCTGCGGTTCAGCAACGGGACCACATCCTCCATTTTCCTGAATCCGTTTGGCCTTGAAAACCGCCATTCCCGGTTCCTTGCAGGCAGCAAGATGGCTGCCGTTTGCCAGATCAACGAACACCTCATCAAAAAGTGGATGCTGGACGGAGCGGAGCAGGACACTCCTGAGCTTATGCACTTCGACTTCAAAGATCCCGCACGGCACCTCCTCTCCCACTTCATCCGATCCGTCCGGACGGGGTGCAAACCGATTTTTGGCATCGGCGAACTTCATCAGCTGGCTGCCATCATCCGGCATTTCCGGGAACAGTAAGACAAGCATTTTACAAGTCGGACGTTATGTACCCAACGCCATTTTTGGCTATGAAATCGTTATAAAATCTGCTATCCTTGGAAGGATACAACAAAACAAATAATTGACGTATACATGAAACAACTGACAGTTACACTCTCCGCATTTTTCCTTGTTTTTGCCCTCTGGAACTGTAACGGAAACGGCGGCGGCACGACCATCACGGATGAAGGGCTGGAAATTACCGATGAAGAAGTCGGATCCGGCGACCAGGCTCAGGATGGTGATTTTCTCACGATCCATTTCAGGGGAACACTTGAGGATGGACAGGTATTTGAATCCACTTTCGAACGCGAAGAGCCCATCGTTGTCCAGGTAGGAACCGGCCAGCTTCCCATCAGGGGATGGGATGAGGGAATGCTCGGCATGCGCGAGGGTGGAAAACGCTCTCTGGTAATCCCGCCGAATCTTGCATTTGGTGAAGAAGGTGTGCCGGGTTTTATTCCTGGCGGTGAGAACATCTACATGGACATTGAACTGGTTTCGATCATGAAGCCCCCAACACCCTGGGAGTTTGACCACTCCGATCTGGAAACCATGGATAGCGGCCTTCAGTACTACATCCACGAAGAAGGAACCGATGAAAAACCGGAAGAAGGAGATATGATCGCCGTGCACTACTCGGGTTTTCTGGAAGATGGTACCATGTTTGACAGCTCTCAGCTCAGAAATCAGACATTCGCGTTTCAGGTTGGACTGGGTCAGGTTATCCCCGGCTGGGACGAGGGGCTGATGGATATGTCCGTGGGTGAAAAAAGAACGCTGGTCATTCCCCCCGAACTGGGTTACGGAGAGCAAGGTGCCGGGCAGGTCATACCCCCCAACGCTACCTTGATTTTTGACGTGGAACTGGTCGAAATCAACTGACCCGACCAGTCAGTCGTCATTTGCCATATTGCCACATCCATTATTACCATACATCCATCATCAAACCGTCATGGCAGCATCCATTGTCCGTTTTCGTCAGGTTGACGCATTCACACGCAAACCCTTTACCGGCAATCCGGCTGGTGTGGTACCTGATGCGGGCCGGCTCACGGGAAGCGAGATGCAGAATATTGCCAGGGAAATCAATGTTTCCGAAACCGTATTCATTCTGCCCGCCGAGAGTGAAAAAAACGACTTGAAACTGCGCTGGTTCACCCCCACGCAGGAGGTCGACCTCTGTGGACATGCCACCATAGCCGCATTCCATGTGTTGGCCGAGGAAGGCCAGTTTGATCTGGAAGTAAATGAACCCCAGAGCTTCCGGGTGGAGACCCGGGTCGGGGTCCTCACGGTCGATGTGGAATGGTTCGATCTGCGTCCCTATATCAAGTTTACAATACCACCGCCCCGGTTTTTCCCCTATCCCGGCGACATCCGATACCTGTGCGGAGCGCTGGGCCTGGCGGACATAGAACTCAGTCAAAAGGTAAAACCGCAAATCACCGGTGGGGGTTTCTGCTTTGTTCCCGTACGCAACCTGGATAGCCTGGAAACCCTGGAACCGAATCAACATCTGCTCAGAAAACTCAACGAGCGGCACGACCTTAACGGTTTTGCAGTCGTTACGACCGACACCGGCGATCTGGAAGAGGACTGGGTCATGCGCTTCTTTGCGCCATCACTCGGTATCTTCGAGGATCCCGTTACGGGCACTGCCAATGGTCCAATGGCCGCATTTCTATGGGAAAACGGATTCCTGGATACCAGCAGCAAAAAACATTTCTCATTCCGGGCACTCCAGGGACATAACATAGGCCGCCCCGGTATCGTGCACGTCAACATGGTGATCAAGGACGAGAAAGTGAACCTGATCCAGATTGCCGGCGAGGCCGTATCGGTTATTGAAGGGAACATCCGGCTCCACGGTGATTCAACTACACGTTTCTGAATTTCCGGGCTTCCGGATTTCTGAGTTTCTGACTGCACGTTCATCTCTGATCACTGACTGGTACCATGAAGATTGCACCGGAATTGAAAGAGCACTGGAGCCGCTTGAAAAAAGAAGGCCGCCCCGGACTGACCGAAGCGCTTTCCATCCAGATTACTGACCTTGGACGCGGTTCCGTAAGGGCAACCATGCCCGTTACGGATTCCGTGAAACAGCCATTCGGACTGCTTCACGGAGGAGCCTCGGTTGCTCTTGCTGAAACAGTGGCGTCCCTCGGCAGCGTGATGCTTATTGATCCGGACGGGGAACGGGCTGCCGGGGTGGAGATCAATGCCAATCATCTGCTGCCGGTCCGCAGCGGCTCCGTACATGCCGTGGCCACAGCCGTCCATCTGGGAAGAAGCCTCCATGTTTGGGAAATCCGTATTTCCGACGATGAAGGCCGGCTTGTCTGTATCTCCCGCTGCACCGTCGCGGTTCGGGCTTCGTCTCAATCCCGCGAACGGTAAGCTTCCGTAACCCGGCCTGCCAGAGAATCAAACACGGAGTACATCACCGGCACAATGACCAGCGTCAAAAACGTGGCAAACATGAGTCCACTGATGATGGTGATACCCATGGGCCCCCAGAACTGCGTACTCTCCGTCCCAAGCTGAACAGCGGGATCCAGTTCGGTCAACAGGCCGATGTAATCAATATTGATCCCGAACGTGAGCGGAATGAGCCCGAGGATCGTGGTCAGCGCCGTAAGCAGAACCGGACGCAGTCGTATAGAGCCCGCCTCAATGATTGCCTGCATGCGCGGCATCCCTTTGTCCATCAGCTGTTTGATGTATTCGACAAGAACGATGTTGTTGATGCAGACAATACCGGCGAGACTGATTACCCCCACGAAAACCATCACGCTGAATTCCGTACGGGTAACGATCAGGCCAAGAATCACACCAAGCAGACTCAGTCCCACCGCGATCACGATGATAAAAGGAATGATGAGACTGTTGAATTTCGCCAGGAGTACAAGAAAAATGAGGATGAAGCTGATGACCAGTGCCAGCGTGAGGAAACTGAAACTCTCTTCCTGGTCTTCACTCTCCCCGGTATATTTCATGGTATATCCCGATGGCAGCGCCGCGCGATACTCATCCAGGTAATCCTGAACCTGCATCAATACCTGCGGTCCGCTGTAACCCGGCCCGGCATCAGCCTCCACAGTGGCCGTCCGCAGTAAATCCAGTCTGGTGATGCGGCCGGGGCCGATCCCTTCCTCAAAATCGGCAACCGTTACGAGAGGTATCTGGCGGCCCATCTGGCTGACGGTAAGATCCCTTAGTTTGTCCAGATCGTCCCGATCCTCCTCACGCAGCCGGACCATAATGTCGTATTCGTCTTCGCCATCCCTGAAGGTGCTTGCCTCCAGGCCATTCACGGCAATCCGCACGGTCTGGGCGATATCTGACAGCGTCAGACCAAACTGCCTGGCCTTTTCATGGTCGATGCGGATACTGTACTCCGGCAGACCGCCACTGACATTGTCCCGCACATCCACCAGCCCGGGAATACGCCCGGCAAACTGCGCCTCGCGAAGCTTCTGACTCACCTCGCGGGTCATGCGTTCCACCTCCTCAAAATCCGGTCCCGAGATCTCTATATTTACCGGGGCTCCTGTTGGTGGACCGATTTCCTGTCCCTGTACCTGAATGAGGGCATCCGGAATCTCTCCGATAGCATCGCGAACTTTGGACATGGTAATACTGCTGGATTCTTTTCTGTCCGCAAAATCAACCATATTGAGCGAGATACGGGCGCGTTCGGCACTCGGTACACCAGCTCCAAATCCACCGGTGGCTGCAATGCCGACGTTTACCTGCATGTTCTTGATGCTTTCCTTTGTTTCCCGGCTATCCTCCAGAAGACCGTCAAGACGGTGCTGAACTTCACGCACCATTTCATTTGTGGCATCGACATTCATCCCAAGCGGCCCTTCGATATTGATATCTATCCGGTTTGGATCGGTATCAGGGAAAAAGTTGAGACCGGTCGGAATCACATTGAACACGATGATGATCGCAAACAAGGCTCCGAAAATGGAGTTCAGAAGCCGGGCACGGTTGTCGGACAGGATGATTGGCGATCTGTGCTTACGGAACAGCCCCAGAGAGCCAACTACAATAGCAAACAACGGAATGCTCAGGACCGTGAAAATGATCTGTGCATCCAGGTTTGCGCCACGATACCAGAACCCCAGGAGTGTCAGCAGAAATACGATAGCCACAACCGCTCCACCGATGACACTGCGCATGCCGCCAAGAAAAACGGATTCAATGGTATGTACAATGATTCCCAGAATACCGACGCCAAGGGAGAGCATACCAAGCAGCAGAATAGGCGCGGTGGCGGCCGGCAGTGTGGCTGGTCCAAGACGCAGGACCGGCTCAGACAAAAATATAGACAGGACCCCGCCGATCAGCAGAAGAAGAAACCCAATGGTGAATGCCGAGAGACTGAACATGTTTCTCCAGTAGGCACGGCGCACCTTGTAATTGCGCTGCAGCATCCATCCAAGAAATGATTTGTACCCTTCTATGAACTCCGGCAGGAGCTTTCCGGTAAAGATCAGACTTAACGGCTTGACGATGAGCCGGTATGTGATCACAAAAAAGAGCACGATAAGCACCAGCACCACCAGGGTGATATAGTTGTTGATCCCGATCACGGCAGCGGCAATGATAACGGCAACCAGTATGGTTCCTTTCATGAGCCGGCTCTTTTCCCGTTTTTTCTCCGTGCTGAGCCTGACAAAAAAGCCGGTCAGGGCTGGATAGATCACCAGTGCGATGAAGAGCGAACTCAGCAGCACGATGATCAGGGTCATCGGCAGATAACCCATGAATTTACCGATAATGCCCGGCCAGAAGAGCAGGGGAAGGAATGCGGCAACAAGGGTGGCAGTGGAGGCCAAAAGGGCATATCCCACTTCATTGGCACCCAGACGGGCCGCTTCAAAACGCTCATGACCCTGCTCCCTGAACCGGTAGATATTTTCCACGATCACCACGGAGTTATCCACAAGAAGTCCCAGGGCTATGATGAGACTGAACAGAATCACGAAGTTGATCGTAAGTCCCATGATCGTCATCACCAGAAAACCGGTGAATATGGCCAGGGGAACCGCCGTGCCCACCAGCAAGGCATTCCGGATACCCAGGAAGAAGACCAGGACCAGCACCACGAACAGCATCCCGCTGATAATGCTGTTTTCCAGGTCCGTGATCAGGTTTCTGATATCATCGCTGGCATCATTGGTCAGCACGATCTGCGTGCCGGCAGGAAAGCCGAAGTCGGCCAGCACCGCGTTCACCTCCTCGGAAATTTCCAGGATATTGGATCCGGAGCGCTGCTTGATGTCAAGGCTGACCACCGGGTTTTCCCGGACCTCCTCAACCGGAATGGGAATCAGGTCGCCATTATCATCCTCAATCCGGTAGGCCGTGAGCCGGGCATAGCTTTCCCTGTCCTTGAAACCATAGATCACATCGGCCACATCCCGGACATAGACCAGGCCCAGAGGTGTCGGGCCGCCATTGCCGCCGCCACCTCCCCCGCCGCCAGCCGGCGGTGCAAAAATGACAAGATCCTCGATTTCATTGGGATGCTGAAACTCTCCTGTGATGCGAAGCAGATAGGACAACCGGTCCACATCCACGTTCCCGCCCGGAATGGTCAGATTTTGTGACTGTATGGCGCCAATAATCTGCTGAAATGAAACATTGTACCCTTTCATGGCACTCAGGTCGACATTGACCTGCACTTCGCGCTCCAGGCCGCCGATCACATCCACCTCGCGCACACCCGGTATGGTCTCAAGCGCATCCTCCAGACGTTCGGCAATCTGAGTCAGCTGCGCCATAGAGAAATCCGCAGCAAGGTTGACGGTCATGATAGGAAAGTCATCAATGCTGAACTCCGTTATGGTTGGTTCCTCGGCATCGGACGGCAGCTCGGACCGGGCCAGGTCAACCTGCTCCCGGACCCGCTGGCTGGCAACGATATTCTCAACGTCCAGATCAAACTCAACGACGATACTGCTGAAGCTTTCAAAAGTGGTGGATCTGATCTGGCTGACACCTTCGATACCCTGCAGTTCCCGCTCGAGTGGCTGCGTCACCAGAGACTCCATGTCCGCCGGTCCGATACCAGGATAGATCGTTGTAATTATGAACAGCGGAATGTCAATGGATGGAGCCGATTCTTTGGGAATCGTAATATAGGAGTAAAGGCCGGCAACAATCAGAATTCCCGTGACTACGAGAATCAGGGTCCTGTTTTTTATGGCTTGTTCTATTACTTTCATGAAACTGGTGGCAATAAGGTGCTCTGAAATAATCTGTTTAGATAACTATGGATGCACTTTCGTCGCTGAAAGAACAGCTGGAGCTATCGCTGGAAACCGGATAATCCGGCATATCACTGATACCGGTCATAGCTCCTGCGGTGCTGGACGCGGACAAAATCACCGTCGCTGACATTGGTCTGGCCGGTGACAACCACTTCATCTCCCGGTTCCAGTCCCTCCTCAATGACAATCATCGCCCCGGAGGCCGGACCCGTTTTCACTCTTCTGGCTTCTGCTTTGTAGAAGTCACCGTCCCGCTTTACCACAAATAGCTGCAATCCGTCTTCATCTCTCACCAGTGCCGTCCTCGGCACTGTCAATACGTCATCCCACACTTTCATGGTGACCGAAAGATTCACCACCATTTCAGGCTTCAAAAGCCCTGTGGTATTGTCCATGACAATTTCCACGGGAAAGGTCCTGGTTTCAGGCACGATCAGGCTTCCGGCATATCGCACGACGCTTTCCAATACTTCTCCACTGTAGGATCTGAGACTCACTGTTACCGGACTCCCCTCGCGGATGTCATTGATATACCGCTCGGGAACGCCCGCATTGATGCGCACACGATCAAGGTTTACCAGCCGCAGTACCGGGATTCCCGGGTTGACCAGCTCACCGGTGTTCACCATGCGGTCTTCAATACGCCCGCTAAAGGGCGCGGATATCCGGGAATCGCTTAACTGCTTTTCAGCTTGTTCGAGCTGTGACCTGGCCTGATCACGCTGGGTCCGGATCTGGTTGAACTGCAGCTGGCTGATGATCGAATCCTGAAGAAGCGGCTCCTGGCGTCTCAGTGCATCTTCGGCAAGCTCATAATTGGCACGGGCCATCTCTAACGACGAACGCACCATGCGGTCATCCAGGCGTACCAGTTCCTGACCCTTGCTCACATGCGTGCCCCGATCCGGCATGGCCTGCACCCGGCCGGAGACCTCTGCCGAGATGATCGCATCCTCCAGCGCCTCTACGGTACCTGTAACCCTCACCTGTTCGGCGAAGGAACGCAATTCCGTCCCGAGTGTTTCTACTACCACCTCCCGCGTCTGCGCATTGTTGTTCCCGTTGCCGTCATTCTGCTCGCATCCCGTCACAGCAACTACCATCAGCAGTGCCGGCACAATCTTCCTCATTGCATTCATAGTGTGTTTCTTCAAGTCAATATTTGGTAAAGTCATCAAAGTTATCCGGAATCACATCCACCCGTTCAGAGACGGTCAAGACTGGTTCCGAGCACGAGCTCAAAACGGCTGACAGCCAGCAGATAATCATGCACGGCTGCCAGATAGGACAAACGGCTCTGATCAAGCAACATGGAAGCCTGCCGTTCTTCCAGATTTGTCCCCACCCCTTCCAGGAGGCGGGTACGGGCAAAATCATAGTTCACCTGCGCCTGTTCGATGTTACGCCGCTGACTCTCGATCCGGCGCTCTGCCGTCCTGAGATTACGCAAGGCCTGGTCTACTTCCACCCGGATGGCATCCGTGAGATATTCATAGCGGAGTTCACTTCTTCTTGTTTCGATACGGCTCTGTTCCAGACGGGCCCTGTTCTGGAACCCTGAAAAGATGCTCCAACTCACGTTGATCCCCACCGCTATGTTGGGATTCCAGTAAGCGTCATGGAAAAAACCGCGGGTTTCACTGGTAAAGCGAAAAGGATTATCCGGGTCGGCAGGATCCCGCATGACGACGGTCCGGTTGTCAGGTACACGGCCTATGTAGTCCAGATTGGCAAAAGCACTTACAACCGGCCTGTACGATGCACGGTTGATACGCTCATTGATGCGGTTGATTTCTATAAAACCCTCAGCCTGCTGAAGGTCGGGGCGAAACTCTTTGGCAATGGATACGGCTTCGTCAAGCGTGATGTCTCCGACCGGCTGCATGGCCGTCATGGCCAGGTCCCCCGCGAGCCGGATGGGGCGGGTAGGGTCAAGATTCAGGATAAGATTAATGCTCTTTTTTGCCAGTTCCGCCTGATTTTCTGCTTCAATAAGCTCGGTTTCCAGGTTAACCAACTCGACCTCGGCACTCAGCTTTTCGTAACGTGATGCCAGTCCCTGCTCAACCGTTCGGGTCACATCGTCTACCGTTCTGCGAAGCCTCTCAACACTGCTTCGGATCACATCGACCTGCTGCCAGGCAAGCAGTGCCGAGAAATAGGCCCGGCGTACTTCGTCAATCACCACCTGGCGCTCCCGGTGAACGGCATCCTCACTGAGCTTTTTGAACTGCTCGGCACCCTGAATAGCGGCAAAGGCCGAACCATTGAACAGGGTCTGTGTAATGCTGAGAGAAAGCACAAACTGGTTGTCGACACTGAAAGGATCGTCTTCCATGAATGGCGGTGTAATGCCGGCCTCCTCATATCCTTCCCTCTGTCTTTCCATGTACTCCTCGAAAGTCAGCTCCTGACGACCCTCCAAACGGGCTTCCTCATTGTATCTGAGCCATCCAATGGCCCCGAAATCGGCAAACAGCTCTTCGGCGCCGCTTCCGGCAAACGGGTTGGCAGTGATCAGGTTACGGGTGAAATTACCTGTGGCATTGACACTGGGATAGACCCTGCCCCACGCTTCCCGGACCTGTTGATTGGCCGTTTCGCGATCGAGAAGCACTTCCCGCAATCCGAAATTGTTTTCGAGAGCCATGTACACGGCATCATCCAGCGTCAATGTCAGGGTGTCTGCCTGTGATACATCACCGGCCCTGCTTTCTGCAG
>Ga0207421_10006658_pt1 | contig 12536 bp, 12 predicted proteins | sample SodLakKL_010_SED_4_FD_187542 | JGI IMG/M metagenome (GOLD analysis project Ga0207421, IMG submission 187542) | Alkaline sediment microbial communities from Lake Tanatar, Kulunda Steppe, Russia - 8KL_010_SED (SPAdes) (version 2) | ecosystem: Environmental > Aquatic > Non-marine Saline and... | reverse complement strand
AGGCTATTTCAGGTGGAAGGCCGGCGGCGTTTTCCCAGGACTGCGCTGTCATCATGGCAGAATATCCTGGCCGCCATTGTTTTTCAGGTTCGGCCAGAAAAGATTTCCAGTCGGCGATGGATTCAGTGGGGATCAGGATACGTTTTTGGGTCATTTATCGTGCATTTCCGTTAATCTGCCGCCTCAGCTTCCCAGAGCATCTGAAATTCACCACCTTGCGCGCCTCCAGCTTCAAATCATCACCTGTAGCAGGGTTCCTTCCCCTTCTGGGCGCCTTTTCCTGGATGACGAACTTGCCAAACCCGGAGACAAGTACGTCTTCGCCGTCTTCCAGGCTTTGCTTGATGATTTCGAGGAGGGTTTCAACGATCTCGGCTGAGTCTTTCATGTTGTAGCCGAGTTGGTTGACCTGCTGAATGACTTCTTTTTTTGGTTAATGCCGTATGATCCAATTCTATTGTTGTTTTTGTAGTCAGCCGGTATTGAGGTCATCTTTCCGGTTGACAGTTCCATCGAGATTGCGAAGATTTATATTTAATATTGGTAACTTGTTTGATAGTATAAGGTCAAGTCAAAAAAGACAGGAATGAATGGTCAGACTTATAGATCTACTCAACAGGACGTGGACGGGGTTGAGCCGGAAGACATGATCCAGGCCAAGGAACTAAAAAGCGGCAAGTACAGCATTCTGGCCATCAACAAGACTACGCACGGGGCGCTGAACAATTACCTTGCGCATCGGCAGCCCGGGCCCGATGAATACCTGTTCGCCAACCGAAAGGATAATGGCTCGCTGACGGTCAGTTCTGCAAACCGGCTGGTGAAGACGTGGTGCAAGCAGGTCACCCTGCGGGCAATTACGGGGTCGCATAGCCTGGGAAAGACCTTCGGGTATATCCAGCGGGGTTCATTACGGAGTCGGGTTTGAGCTTCTGAGCCAGTGGCTCAACCACAGCAACACGAACCTGGGATATAGCGTATTTTGTTTTTGTGTGTCTATGTCGGGGGGAAACGGCGAACAATCGTGAATTACAGGGAGCTTTTCCCCAACGGCGAGAACGCCTATGCCGGGTAACAGGACAAACCGGAAGCCGAGGAAAGGATCCAGAAAATCATCGAGGCCAACAGGGGCCGATCATTGGTCAAGACAAAAGGCGCGTGGGAGATCGTCTTCGGCGATTCCTCATAAATGTGTAAAAGAATTTGTAATGGGGGTGCATGAAACCACCAAAGCAAGTCAAAAACGAAATTCGTGTACCTGATATTGACTTCGTTGCGAAGACGAATACCTCGCCGGATGGTACTTTGAACAAAGGGGTAAGTGTGCTTGTCCATTGCCTGATTGTCGGGTTGGTTGCAAAAGAGCTGATCCGGCGGCAGCCTGATTGGTTGAGGCAAAAACTTTTTCCGGAAGGAAGCGAGCTTTCCGCTGCAGCACATGACATCGGCAAGATCAGTCCCGGGTATCAGGAAAAGCTGTATCAGGTTATCGGGGTTATGCTGCAGATAGTAAGTTCTGATCTCTCCCATCAAATTAAGCACCCCGCAGTAAGCGAAGCAACCCTTCAGGGGTTTGGTCCTTATATCCCCGAGATTGCAGGTAGACACCACGGCTCCTCCCCATCACCCCTTCAAAAAGGCAGTCCCGGTGACGGAAAGTTTGGCGGCGCAAATTGGCAAAACGAAAGGCTTAAAGTTTTATCCGAGCTCAAGCACCTTCTGCAGACGGATTGGCCAGATATTTCTTCCGATGTTGTGGCCGATGTGCTTTCTGGTCTGACAACAGTGGCTGACTGGATCGGTTCAGGAGGTCTTTTTGAGGCTCCCGGCGAGCAGATCCCAAAGGATTGTGGCAAACTGGCCGCCCTAGCCCGCAAGGCCGTTGATTCCGCCGGTTTCATTCCGCCGAGGCTCAAGAAAAGAATGACGTTTACCGAAGTCTTTTCGCCTTTTTCCCCGAAGGACATTCAGCAAAAATTGGTCGAGGCAGTCAACTCTCCGGGAGTCTATGTGCTGGAAGCACCGATGGGATTAGGAAAAACAGAGGCCGCGCTCTATGCCGCATATCAGGCCATGTCTGAAAACCGGGCCAATGGCATTTACTTTGCGCTGCCCACGCAGTTGACTTCAAACAAGATGGTTGGCCGTATGAATCGGTTTCTGAGTTCCATCCTGGAAAACGATTGTCCGCATCGGAAATCCTTGCTTTTACACGGGAACGCTTGGCTGATGAATGTTTTTGGGGAAGACGGGGAGCCGGGAGGATCGTGGTTTGACCAACGGAAACGTGGTCTTCTGGCCCCTTTTGCCGTTGGAACTGTTGACCAGGCGCTTATGGCTGCCCTGAATGTACGGCACGGATTCGTGCGCACCTTCGGCCTGGCTGGCAAGGTGGTGATCCTTGATGAAATTCACAGCTATGACAACTATACCAGCACAATTATCGAGCGCTTGATTTCTACGCTCAGAAAAATTCATTGTACGGTTATTATTTTAAGCGCCACGTTGACAGGAAAACAACGCGACGCCTTGCTTGGCGTAACAGGCCAACCTGCCGATTCCGGGTATCCGCTCATTTCGGCTTTTCCCAACGACGGAAAACCCCGGGTCTATCCTTCGGAAGCAAGTGACGCAGCGAGTGTTGTAGTCAGTATCCACAAGCATGATGTAGCCATAGAAGAAGCTTTGGCCCGGGCTGAAAGGGGCGAGCAGGTTCTTTGGCTGGAAAACACTGTGGATGAAGCCCAGAGATACTTCAAGCTGCTTGGTGCCCGGGCAGACGGCCTCGGGATAGAGGTGGGGCTGCTCCATTCACGTTTCCTGAAGATCCACCGGGAACAAAATGAGGAAAAGTGGGTAAATCTTTTCGGCAAGGAAGGCGCTGAAACTCGCAACCTGAAAGGCCGCATCCTGATCGGAACGCAGGTGCTTGAGCAGTCCCTTGATATCGACGGAGATTTTCTGATTACCCGGATTTGCCCCACTGACATGCTACTCCAACGGCTCGGGCGTTTATGGAGGCATCGCCAAAACGACGCCCTTCGACCTGACAATGCAAGGCGCGAGGCTTGGATTCTCTCTCCTTCTCTTGAAGAAGCCGTTTCCAACTACAAACAATTTGGAAAAACCGCCTGGGTGTATGCCCCCTATGTACTGTGTCGCACTTTGGAGGTTTGGCAAGGATTAACGGAAATTGCCATGCCTGACCAGATCCGGAAATTGATAGAGGAAACGTATTCCGAAAGGCTCGAAACCGGAGAAATGGCGACATATCGCAGCAAGGTTGAAAAGCAAAAAGGCGACTTGAAACGAATGGCGCAAATCGGATTATCCACGGGCGGCCAAACACTGCCGGAAAGCCATGCGACTACCAGGTACTCTGACAGAAAAACCGTGGAGGTGTTGCTTGTCCGGAACAGACAACAGACTGACGCTGGTGTCCAGATCGGACTACTTGATGGTAGCAGTCTGATTCTTTCACATAGCCTCCGCCACAGGAATAAGAAACAATGGCGACAGAAAGCCGCCATTCTGCAGAGAAATACGGTCAGTGTTCCCGAAAAAAAAGCGCCGGCCTTTTGCCTGGGCGAAATGAAGTTCTTAAAAGGCTTTGTTTACCTCGGAGATGAGGATGAACGTCCGTTTCGGGCCGCCCTGGTGACTAATAGCGGCGAGTTGGTTGGCCTAGACCAGCAAGCCCCACTGGAAGGTTTTTACCTCCGTTATGATTCGCAAATTGGATATGTGGCAAAAAACAACAGTTAAAAATGGAGATCGAGATGGAGGGTCATGCTGAGAGGCAATTTAATCTGGTAGAGGATAATTGGATCCCGGTTGCCGGAACAGGGCGGGTAAGCCTTAAAAGAGTTTTTTCCGATCCGGACCTGACTGCTTTGGGCGGGTCCCCCGTGGAGAAAATCGCATTAACCAAACTGCTCTTGGCCATCGCGCAAGCGGCACACACTCCGGAGTCCGAACAGACTTGGGCTGCACTCGGCCCTTCGGGTTTGGCTGAAAGGGCGAGGAACTACCTGGAAGACAAGAAAGATCTGTTCTGGCTTTACGGCGACCGCCCTTTTCTTCAAATGCCCGTCGTTGCTCAAGCGGATAAAAAGTCCATTGGGGTTTTTTTGCCGGATGCGATTACCGGAAATTCAACAATCTTGACTGAAAGCCAGATGGAAAGGGAATACGACGATGCGGAAAAAGCATTGATCCTTGTTTACCTGACAGGCTTTGCCCTTGGTGGAAAACAGCCGGACAACAAGATTGTTTTGAGCAAAAACTATTCTGAGAAATCATCCACGGCTAAACCCGGACCCTTTCTCGGGTATTCTGGCTATCTACATAGCTTCTTGTTTTGGGAATCACTGCAAGGGACCATCTGGCTGAATTTATTAACCCGAGACCACATTTATGACATGCAGGTTTTTCCTGGCGGAGTTGGAAATCCTCCATGGGAGCAAATGCCGGAAGGGGAAGATTGCCCCGTTGCCAAACAACTCAAAGAAAGCCTTATGGGCAGACTTGTTCCCCTCTGCCGCTTTGCGCTGCTTAACGACAACGCCCTCCATTGCTCGGAAGGAATCTCTCATCCGACACACAAGAACGGGGGAATAGATCCAAGTATTACTGTCAGTTTCGCCAAGGAGCCAAGAGCCCTATGGGTCGATCCAGAAAAACGGCCCTGGCGCGAACTGACCTCCTTGCTTTCTTTTTTCGATACAGGGGGGAGCCGATCCTATGACTGCCCACAACTTAGAATCGGGGTGTTGCGTGCAATGGAAAATGCTTCGAAATTTTCCATTTGGTCTGGCGGAATCAGGGTTTCCGGCAAGGTGGCAGGAGAACAAAAGGTGACTGGACGAGACGATTATCTCGAATCCGAAGTCCTTCTATTTTCAGAGTGGCTTAAAACAGGCACATGGTTTGTTTGCCTCCAGCATGAGATGAGCGCCCTTGAGGCGATAAGCAAGGTGGTTTACAGCGCGACTCTCAATTATTTTAAACCAGAAACTTCAAGCAAGCGGCCTAGTGTCGATGGCAAAAAACATGCTGCAACGGCTGTCAATTTATTCTGGCAGCTTTGCGAGCGCAATTTCCAGGACCTTGTCAACGCTTGCAACGATGAAACAGGGGAAAAGGTTGCCGATATGCGCCGAGTTTTTGTCAATTACGCAAACGAGGCGTTCAATACTTTTTGCCCGAATCACACCGCTAGACAGATAGAGGCATGGGCTGAGAACCGCCCGGATCTATGGCGATTCACAATTAAAAGAGATTGAGCGAAAGGAAGTAGCTATGGAGGATGCATCCCGGCTGAAAAAAGACAGGGCCGAAGCCTTTGTCGGATTTGCAATCGAGAAACTAAAAGTAGACACCTCGTTTGGTGCGGCTTTGCGCCGGGCCGACAACCCCGCGACCGAATATCAGTCCTGGGAGTATCTGGCCCCGTGGTGCGATCTTGACAAACCGTGGGACCGGCTACCTTTTGCCATTATCGCTTCGGCCATGGCCAGGGCAAAGCCTCAAAAAAATGGCACCATAGGTATCGGCAAGGCCCTTGCTGCCTGTTATAAGGACGGGAAAAACTCCGGCCCGGCAAAAGCCCGATTAAGACGGCTTCTTGCCTGCAGATCCACTGAGGAAGCCTGCCGCATCCTGCGACCGATTTTAAGTTTAATCGAGTCGAAAGGTCAAGGCAGCATCTTGAGTTACAGCGTTTTGTTAAACGATCTCCTTTATTTCGGGGAGCAAAAAAGGCTCAAGTGGGCTACAGATTTTTATGGAAGGAGGCAGCATGATAGCGACAATGCTTCATCTTAACCGGGCGGATTGCAAGGCCCTGGAGCTTAAAGACATCTATAGTCTTCACAAGATCGTATATTCCCTGTTTCCGCCCAAAAACGGAGAAGGCCGAGACTTTCTTTTCGCCGACAAAGGCGGTGATTTTCATGGCCGGAAAATCCTGATCCTGTCCAGGCGCAAACCAATATCCCCAGACTTCGGAGAAATCAGCTCTAAAGAGGTCCCTGAAACATTCCTTAAATTCGACCATTACGGGTTTGAGGTAGTTTTGAATCCAACGCGCCGGGATGCGGATACAGGCAAGATCGTTGCCGTGCGAGGGAGGGATAATCTGCTGGAATGGTTTGCCGAAAAAACGCCCCGGTTTGGTTTCAAAGTTTTTCCCGAAAGCCTCCAGGTCAACCATGCCGGCGTTTTGACCTATAAAAAAAATGGTAAGATCAGGACACACAACACGGCCACATTTATCGGTAAACTTAACGTCACCGACCGGCAGGCATTTGTCAAAAGCTTTGAAGAAGGCATTGGGCGGGCAAAAAGTTTCGGGTTTGGCTTACTTCAAATTGTACCCATAGGTATCAACAATTATTGAAGAGAGGAAAAACTACATGAATCAGACAAATAACAATCCATACCGCAACACGAGAATTGAGTTTCACATCCTGCAGCCCTTTCCGGTTACTTGCCTGAACCGTGACGATGTAGGAGCGCCAAAAACCGCAATGATTGGCGGAACCACACGAGCACGGGTCAGCAGCCAGTGCTGGAAACGGCATATCCGGCTATCAATGCGGGATCTTGGTGTAAAGCTTGGGGTACGAACCAAGATGATCCACTCTATAATTGCGGAGATGTGCAAGGAACTTGGGGCGTCAGACGAGCAAGCGCAAGAGTGCGGACATGATGTGGCCAGCATCTTTATTAAAATGAATGATGAAAAGGAAGGAAAAAAGAAAAAACAGCAAGAGGGCGAAGAAGAAGCAAGTGACGATGGGGACAAAAGTGACACCTTGTTGTTTATCAGCGAAAGTGAGGCTCGCCGAATTGCCGAAGGCCTCAAAGCCAACGACTTTAATCCTGATTTTGGGGGAAAAACCGACAAGATAAAAAAAGACACGCTTAAAAAGAAAATTGTGGAGCTAATAGGCAAGCCCAATTTCGCGATGGACGGTCTTGACATCGCCCTCTTTGGCCGGATGGTTGCCCAGGCGACAAAGCTTAATATAGAAGGCGCAACTTCGTTTTCTCATGCTATTTCGCCTCACCGCGTAACAAACGAAGTTGAATTCTTTACCGCCCTGGACGACTGCAGGGAGGAGCCGGGTTCGGCGCACATGGGCAGTCTGGAATTTAACTCCGCCACCTATTACCGATATATCAGCCTTGACCTCGGCGAGTTGTGGGAGAATCTGGCGGGCCAGCACATCCCGGAAGCAATCGACGCTTTCATAAAGGCAATTTATCTGGCTGTTCCAAGCGCCCGCCAGTCCACTCAATCAGGGGCTTGCCCTTGGGAATTTGCTAGGGTGTATGTCCGCAAAGGACAAGGGTTGCAACTGCCGTTCGAGACTGCAGTTCGTTCGAAAAATGGCGGATTTCTTGGACCATGCAAAGAGGAGATGTGCAAGGAGTTGGACAAAAAGGAAAAGCTTGCCGGCTCCCTGTTCGGCAAGGTGGCGGCCTTTGATTTTGGCGAAGACGAAAATTTCAACATAGACCAACTGATCGACTCCGTTCAGGAAGCCATCAAACAGGAGTAAAAAAATGAATAAATACTTGCTTCTCTGGCTGGAAGCCCCCCTACAGTCATGGGGGGCTGACTCCAAGTTTGATCGTCGCGATACGTTGCCTTTCCCAACCAAGTCGGGGGTTCTCGGGATAATCCTCTGTGCTATGGGCGCATCAGGAAAACAAACTGACCTGCTGGCCAGAATGGCTATGCTTAAACAAACGGTTATCAGTTATGCCCGGACCCGCCAAGGCCCGAAAGGCAGCTTGATTAAAATGGATCGCCCTCCTTTGCTAAGGGACTTTCACATGGTTGGGGCGGGCTATGAATCCGACCCGAAAAAAGATCCTTGGCAGGCATTGATGGAGCCTTACAAGAGTGATGGAACAAGAAGGACCAGCGAAGGCGGCGGCGCAAAAATGACTTATCGGTACTACCTTCAAGATGCGACCTTCGCAGTGATCCTCGAAGCTCCTTCCGATCTGGTCGAAGCTTTTGCCGATGCTTTAAAATCTCCTGTGTATAGCATATATTTGGGGCGTAAAAATTGTGTCCCATCAGAGTTTGTTTACCAAGGGATCTTTGAAGATCAGGAGTCCGCTGAGGATCGCGCCACCTCAATTATGGAAGAAAAGAGTCTGGCAGAAGATTTCCGGGTTCTTGACGGAGAGCATGAAGGCGTTGCGATGTCTCTTAATGATGTTCCGATCCAGTTCGGACCAGTGAAAAAATATCGAGACCGGCGTGTTACAATGGTGTAATTATGAATCATTCTGTAACTGGTTCACAAACAGCAAAAAAGCGCTTGTTCATTAAAATCAATCGTGAAAATCTGCCACAGGTAAAAGACAAGTATCCATTTTTATACCTGGAACGCGGCCGGCTCGAAATAGACGATAGCAGCGTTAAATGGATAGACTGTGACTGCAATGTAATCCGTCTCCCTATTGCAACAGTCAATACGCTTCTTTTAGGGCCAGGGACTAGCGTTACTCATGAAGCCGTAAAGGTACTGGCCGGAGCAAACTGCTCGGTGTTCTGGGTGGGGGAAGATAGCCTTCTTTTTTACGCAGTTGGTCAGAGCCCTACAGCGGATACCCGAAACTTTCGTAAACAAATGCAATTAGCTGCGGATAAAAAAGCTTCATTGGAGGTCGCCAGAAGAATGTTTCAGCGCAGATTTCCTTCTGCTGACCTGCAAGAAAAAACCCTTAAAGAAATGATGGGTATGGAAGGGCATCGTGTATCCCTGCTTTATGAAGAAATGGCGGCTAAATACAATGTAGGTTGGAAGGGGCGATCTTATAAGCCTGGAAATTTCGAATTCAGCGATATTACCAATCAAGTCCTTACTTCAACAAATGCTGCGCTTTACGGAATTTTGACTTCTGCCGTTTATAGTATGGGGTATTCCCCACATATCGGCTTCATCCATTCTGGCAGCCCTTTGCCGTTTATATATGACTTGGCGGATTTGTATAAGGAACAGCTTTGCATAGATACCGCCTTTTCATTAACCTTGGAAATGGCAGGTAAGTATAATAAATATTTAGTCGCTGATACGTTTCGTAATCGTGTTATTGAAATGGATCTTCTTGGGAGGGTTGGTTCGGATATCCAAGAAATGCTTGAAGGGAAAAAGAATGCTGGTAGTTCTTGCTAATCATTTACCCCCCGCAGTAAGAGGGCGAATGAAGCTTTGGTTTGTTGAACCAAAGCCAAATGTTTTTGTATCCGGTATAAAGGACTCCGTCGCTGATGGAGTGGTTAAATATTTGATAAATCATTGCCCAAGTGATTCTGGTTTGGTGATTTTCCAACGCAGCCATAAACCACCTGGTTACAAAATCAAGGGTATAGGAAGACATTTGCGCACATTGACCGATATTAGCGGAATGCAGTTGGTGCAGGAAAAAGATGGATAAGGATCAACACCAACATATTGACCTTGAAATTTAAATTAAATACAAAATGCTGGTGTCTTCCCCACGGGCGTGGGGGTGTTTCCCGTGAATAAGCGCATAGACCGATTCTGGATAGGTCTTCCCCACGGGCGTGGGGGTGTTTCCCACCTGATAGACGCCCTGGCCGCCGCAAAAACGTCTTCCCCACGGGCGTGGGGGTGTTTCTAAGGTTCAAGTTAAAAGGAAAACCCAGGCCCCGTCTTCCCCACGGGCGTGGGGGTGTTTCTCTTCCAGAGCATCGCCGACACCATCACCGATAGTCTTCCCCACGGGCGTGGGGGTGTTTCTTGAACCAGATAGACCTACTGATGTCAGGTTACGTCTTCCCCACGGGCGTGGGGGTGTTTCTATACCTTTTCCGCTATTTGTCCATTTCACAGGGTCTTCCCCACGGGCGTGGGGGTGTTTCTTTTTCTTAATTTTTATAAGCCTCCCATAGGGGGTCTTCCCCACGGGCGTGGGGGTGTTTCTCTTGTCCCAAGTGTGGGCTCGATGAACACCCGGTCTTCCCCACGGGCGTGGGGGTGTTTCTCAGACGGATCGGTAATCGAAGCAGGGGCAGCGGTCTTCCCCACGGGCGTGGGGGTGTTTCCCCCCCGCACGAAGCCCCAAAGTTCCAGAAGAAGTCTTCCCCACGGGCGTGGGGGTGTTTCTGTGCTTAATTCTTGATGGTGAAATTCGGCAAGGTCTTCCCCACGGGCGTGGGGGTGTTTCCCGGCTTGCCAAGCTTGTCCCAGCCCTTCCAGCGTCTTCCCCACGGGCGTGGGGGTGTTTCCGTGATTAGACCATCGTTTTTGGCTTTTTTCCGGTCTTCCCCACGGGCGTGGGGGTGTTTCCCCAACCAACCACTAAACTGGCGACCGGCCTTGGTCTTCCCCACGGGCGTGGGGGTGTTTCTAAAGCCCGCTGCGGAAAATGCGGCCCCGGACGGTCTTCCCCACGGGCGTGGGGGTGTTTCTGTTTATTGCACCTGGACAATAAAAAAAGGATTGTCTTCCCCACGGGCGTGGGGGTGTTTCTATTCCGCAGACGTTGCGACTAAAAGACCCGTTGTCTTCCCCACGGGCGTGGGGGTGTTTCTCACAGAGAGCTTGTTTGGTGGGGCGGTTGACAGTCTTCCCCACGGGCGTGGGGGTGTTTCTATCCCCGACAGGTTCAAGGAAACGGCAAGCCTGTCTTCCCCACGGGCGTGGGGGTGTTTCCAAGTCAAGATAGCTGTGGCTCATTATCAGGCAGTCTTCCCCACGGGCGTGGGGGTGTTTCTTACGGGCCGTTCGATTTTAACTGTGCGCCGTCGTCTTCCCCACGGGCGTGGGGGTGTTTCTGGTGTGGGAGAGGTGGCTGTGGCGTGCCGGGGGTCTTCCCCACGGGCGTGGGGGTGTTTCTCCCGCAGTCCTGCGGTATGATTAGCGGCGGGAGTCTTCCCCACGGGCGTGGGGGTGTTTCTAGTGTCGTACCGGTCGGCCAGGTCCACGGCCGGTCTTCCCCACGGGCGTGGGGGTGTTTCCCATCCGGACGTTTTCGGAAATAAAGGGCCTGGGTCTTCCCCACGGGCGTGGGGGTGTTTCTCAACAAAGCTCCACGGCGGCCCATCTGCCCGAGTCTTCCCCACGGGCGTGGGGGTGTTTCTCAGGAGGGCCCAATAATGCCAAACCGGACACTGTCTTCCCCACGGGCGTGGGGGTGTTTCTGATCAAGAGTTTAGGTCTTGGTGTAAGAGTCAGTCTTCCCCACGGGCGTGGGGGTGTTTCTCAGCCAATGTGCCCGTTCAGAATACTCCACAAGTCTTCCCCACGGGCGTGGGGGTGTTTCCGATCCCGCCTCATCAAAGACTTTGCGCGGATCGTCTTCCCCACGGGCGTGGGGGTGTTTCTGCACGGGCGAAGAGTGCGCCGCTGTTTTAGGTAGTCTTCCCCACGGGCGTGGGGGTGTTTCTAACTTTTTTCTTCATATACCCACCCTGCGGCAGTCTTCCCCACGGGCGTGGGGGTGTTTCCGCCCTATGATATACGCAGTTTCCGTTGGTCACGTCTTCCCCACGGGCGTGGGGGTGTTTCCAATTACCTGGGTGAGGTTAAGCACCGGCGTTTGTCTTCCCCACGGGCGTGGGGGTGTTTCCAGAGCCAGTGAGGGCCGCCAACCAGCGAAGAAGTCTCCCCCACGGGCGTGGGGTGTTTCTGTAGCCAAGCAGCTTGTCCGTTGCCTGCAAGTGTCTTCCCCACGGGCGTGGGGGTGTTTCTCACGCCGGATCACTCCAAGTATCAGGAGATTAGTCTTCCCCACGGGCGTGGGGGTGTTTCCTATACACCATGACTGGGCCATGTCTTGTGACAGTCTTCCCCACGGGCGTGGGGGTGTTTCTAAGTATAACGTGGGGCGGAGACTGGAAAGTCAGTCTTCCCCACGGGCGTGGGGGTGTTTCCGCCGCCCGGCTCGGTCTGTCCGGGCCTCCGGGGTCTTCCCCACGGGCGTGGGGGTGTTTCCGCCGCCCGGCTCGGTCTGTCCGGGCCTCCGGGGTCTTCCCCACGGGCGTGGGGGTGTTTCCGAAACCGCAAGATAAGACTTTCCTGCACCTGGGTCTTCCCCACGGGCGTGGGGGTGTTTCCTTGACGGCCATCGGCGTGGCAGGGGCGGCGCTGTCTTCCCCACGGGCGTGGGGGTGTTTCTTTTCAGCCGTGCGAAGCCTGGGGAAAATCTCAGTCTTCCCCACGGGCGTGGGGGTGTTTCCACAGCAACACTCCGGCACGGGCCCGTTTCGCTGTCTTCCCCACGGGCGTGGGGGTGTTTCTGTCTCAAGCCTCAATTCCAGAATGGCAATTGCGTCTTCCCCACGGGCGTGGGGGTGTTTCCAAGTTGGGCCTCGCCTGTGAAATGGACAAATAGTCTTCCCCACGGGCGTGGGGGTGTTTCCGTCCGGCTCGGTGAGTTGGTGAAGCAGTTCAATAAAGATGTCCATCACGGAACGTTTTTAATTGCAAGGGAAGGTTTTTTTGTTACGATTCATTCTTTTAACCGCCTTAAAGACGTTTGCCAAT
>Ga0207421_10006657_pt1 | contig 12539 bp, 4 predicted proteins | sample SodLakKL_010_SED_4_FD_187542 | JGI IMG/M metagenome (GOLD analysis project Ga0207421, IMG submission 187542) | Alkaline sediment microbial communities from Lake Tanatar, Kulunda Steppe, Russia - 8KL_010_SED (SPAdes) (version 2) | ecosystem: Environmental > Aquatic > Non-marine Saline and... | reverse complement strand
GTGGGAGTCGGGACTACAGCGATGCATTCCCGGCTGCTGCCCAGACCCGCACTACCCGTTCGCCACGTCCGAAGGCGAAGGCTGGATCGGGGGGGAAGAACTCCATCAAGCCTGGTGATCTGCTCCAGTCGAAAGCCAACGACCTCGGAGCCGGAAAGGCGCTGAGGAAGGGCGAGACCCCCGGGACGATCCTGCTCGAGTACTTCGACTCACCTGGCCAGCCGGCCGAGGACCGCCACACTGAGGAGGTCCAGATCCCCGATCTCAAGCGGTACCACTTGATGTCGGAGAGCCGGGTCTACTGGCAGAGGCCGGATGCTGAGACCCGTTGGGCGGCTGGCCGTGTGATGAGCGTCGCGCCCGACGGGCAGGTGGAGGTCAAGAGTGCTGGCGGCCGCGATCACCTGTTCCTCGACGTGGCCGATCTGTACGTGCGCTGGAATAGGCCTCTGCGTGACCCGACGGCGATGGCGAGCCAGGGGGTCTTCGAGTCGCCTCACAACGCGGAGACCCGATACCCGGTGCTGGAGTCGGAACTCGAGCAGCGTGCGGCTACCCGTGGGATGCCCGGACTGCTCGGGCTGTCCGCCGAACTTCATGCACATCAACTGACAGCGGCGCGACGTGTCCTAGAGGATCGAGTGCAGCGTTACCTCCTAGCCGACGAGGTGGGGCTGGGCAAGACCATCGAGGCACTTCTGGTCATCCGTCAGTTGCTCATCGAGGAGCCCGGCAGCGATGTCCGGATCGTCGTCCCACCGCATCTCGTGGGTCAGTGGGAGGATGAACTCCAGGCCAAGCTGCATCCTGGTCAGTACCCGATGGCTGAGGTACTCGTGCGCTCTCACGACGATCCGCAAGGCTGGGATGCAGGTGACCTTCTTGTCATCGATGAGGCGCACCAGTTGGTCGCCGACTGGCAGGGCGCTGAGCTCCAATCGGAGTTGGAGCGGATCTGCCGTGCCAGCCCGCGCCTGCTCTTGCTCTCCGCGACGCCCGCGTTGCACAACGAGCGGGCCTTCCTGAACATGCTGCACCTTCTGGATCCTGATGTGTACGACCTCGACGAGGTGGAGGGCTTCCGTCGGCGCCTGGAGTCGAGGCAGGAACTGGGTCGGGCACTGCTCGGATTGTCCTCCGGCGGTCCGGCCTTCCTCCTCGGCGGGGCTATCGCCCGACTCAGAGCCGTTCTCGAGGGTCAAGACGATCTCCTTGTGCTGCTCGACACCATCGAGTCGACGGCCGGGGAGGAACAGGCAGCCGCTATCGGTGTGTTCCGCCAGCAGGTGGCAGACACCTTCCAGGTGCACCGGCGCATGATCCGTACCCGGCGGACCGAGGGCCTGTCAGCCACGTTCCCGCTGTCCGGTCGTCGCGGCTGTGGCGCGCTCAGCGTGCCGGAGGAAGGCTGGGCGGAGATCGTTGACGGCGTTGACCTCGTACGTGAACGGCTTGCGATCGACGTTGAAGAGGGTGTCCGTACAGAGAAGGAGGCGGCCGAACTCCTGGCGCATGTTGTGAGCGCGTTTCCAGACCCAGCCGCGATGAACGAGGTCCTGTCGGCAGCCTCGATCGACGTGGTAGTGGACGACCAGCACGTGCAGGAACTGATGGAGGCACTGGCCGATGAGGCCTCCTACCTGCTGACGCACGGCCAGAACGCGGTGGCTTTCACACCCACACCGGCGCTCGCTGAAGCTCTGACAGCAGCACTTGTCGACATCGTCGGCAAGGAAGCTGTGCGGTTGGTGAGTGCCACGACTGACCCCGCGACGGTTCGAGCGCGCGTGCGTGAGCACGAGCGTGGTGCCGGTGTGAGTTGGTTGGTCGTTGATCGCAGCGCAGAGCATGGGATGAACCTGCAGTACGCCGACCTCCTCCTGCACGTGGGCTTACCTGGACTGGTAACCGATCTGGAACAGCGGATCGGACGCTTCGATCGTTGGTCAGCGGAACGCCGGAGCTGGCAGGCTCTTGAAGCCGTACCGAGCACCGGCCTGGTAGCCACCTGGTCCCAGATCGTCCGGGAAGGTTTCGGTGTGCATGACCGGTCGCTGGCTGCGTTGCAGAGAGCGGTCGAACAGCAGTCCCTGGAGGTGTGGGCACGGTTGTTGCGCAGCGGGGCAGTGGTTGGTGACATCATCGCAGCGGTGCGCTCGGCACTCGACGCCGAGGTGGAGGCGGTTCGCGAGCAGGACGCGATCGATGCGGTCGTGCTCGGCCGAGGCGATACGGCCTTCGCCGATCGGGTCATTGAGTGCGATCGAGCCCAGGAGGACCAGATCGGACACGCATTCGACGCGCTGATGTCGAGTCGGCCTGGCAACCTGAGCTTCGATCGGGAGCGTGACCCCGTTGGCGGTGCCGGTCGTTACCGGGCTCCCGAACCTTCGCAGAAGCGGTCGCGGCGCGCACTGGTGCCGCTCTGGCGGATGCGGAACCTCATGCGTGCTCTAGACCTTCCGGTGTCATCGCGTAGGGAGGTCGCACTCGAGGAACAGGTCAGTTTGCTCCGCTCCTGTCATCCGCTCTTCACCGGCATCGTGGACTACCTGCGGCACGACGACCGAGGCCGCGCATTCGGGATGTGGCGGTTTGACCCTGGTCACATGGGAGCGCCGCAGGTGTGGTTACGCGTCGCTGCCCATCTGCACGCCGATCCCACCGTCGTCGCCAGCGCCGCGGACGTCCCTGAGGTCCATGCTCGACGTCGGCTCGATGCGGCTTTCGCACCGCGGTTGATCTCCCGGCTGTGGCATCCGGAGAAGGCATCGCCGACAGAGAGCGAGCGCCTCCGCCTCGATGCTCCCTACCAACCGCCACAGGCTGGAGTCGCTGAGCACGGCGCTGACTACAACCTCAACCGCGATCGCATCCCAGCGCTGTATGCCGTCTTGGACGGTGGTCTGGAAGGGTTCGTCGCAGACGGCGTGTCGGCCATCACCAGCACAGTTGTCCGCGATGATGAGGTGGAACACGCCATCCGACTGGCCAGGCAGCAACTCCAGGCATCCCACTCCGCCAGCGTTGCCGCGCTGCAGCGTCGGCTCGCGGCCGGTACGCACGATCACCGTGACGTCGAGGAGGAGCTGGAGATCAACAACCGTGTGCTGCCGCTGCTGTTGGACGCGGTGGAGAGCCCCCAAGTGACCATCGACTCCATCGGTGTGATCGTGCTCTCGAGCCAGAACCCGTGGGCACAGGCCGAGTTGTGATCGACCTCCCCGCGCTGACAGCGGCGCTACGGAACGGCACCGACCTGGGCGAGTCGCGATCACAGCGCCTGCTGGACGCGCTTCGCGACGAGCAAGCCTCGTCGCGCGACATCGCTCCGCTGCTCCGGCAGGTGCTTGTCGGGGCTCAGGCGAGCTACGACACGCCGTCCCTGATCGTGCCCGAGCGCGAGGGACTGGCTTCGGCGTGCCTGGCAGTTGGGGTCGCTCCAGAGCCCTACGGCCGAGATGAACTGCGGGTCAGCGGCGCTGAGCCCCTGGAGTTCGCCGATGTCGAAGGCCGCAGCCGTTGGATCGACCTCGCAACCGCAGCTCCCGGTGACCTGCACCACTCAGGCAGTCGGGTCGACACGCAGAGTCGGCAGAAGCGTGAGGTCGCTGCTGACCCGATGTTCGCACGGCTGACGCGCAGGGCAACGCACCCGGTCCCGGAGCAACGCGAGGCTGTGCGGCAGGTCGCCTTGGCGCCGCCAGGTGCGGTCACCCACGTCGTGTTGCCGACCGGTGCCGGCAAGACACTGGTTGGTCTCCTTCCTGCGTTGGCCGACCCCGGGCAGCAGGTCATCGTCGTCGTCCCAACCGTCGCGATCGCTCTTGACCAGGAGCGCACCATCCGAGAGGGCTCGGATCACGGCGGGGTGTGGGAGGGAACTCCTCCGGAACTCGCATGGCACGGGGAGTTGCCGAAAGAGCAGCGCGCAACGATTCGTGAACGCCTCCTAGCCGGTACGCAACGCGTGCTGTTCACCTCGCCCGAATCGATGGTCACCTCTCTAGAGCCCACCTTGCTCGCAGCGGCAAACCGCGGCCGGATACACACCCTGGTGTTCGACGAGGCACACCTGATCTCCTCGTGGGGCCTCGATTTCCGTCCTGAAATGCAGTTGGTCGCTTCCGTTCGAGAGCAACTCATCGCGGCGACGTCACGCGGCGGTAGCGAGACGATCCGGACCGTGCTGCTGACCGCGACGCTCGATCGCAGTTCGCTGGAGTTGAACAGTGCGCTGTTCGGTGGCGGGAGTGCGCGCTCGGTCGTCGGTGCACCCGCCCTTCGCACGGAGCCTCGGTTCCTGCGGGTGCAGGTGACAGACGATGCTGAGCGCGCCGAGCGGCTGACCCAGTTGATGGCCGTCCTCCCGCGACCGGCCATCGTGTACGCGACGAAGGTCGCAACAGCCGAGGCGGCTGCTGCAAACCTCCGTGAGGCTGGCTTCCGCCGACTCGCGCTGTTCACCGGCGACACCGACGGCCGATCCCGGGGTGAGATCCTCGCTGACTGGCGCGGTGTGGAGGGCGCTAGCCGCGTCGATGTGGTCGTCGGAACCGCCGCGTTCGGGCTGGGAGTCGACCAGTCCAACGTCCGCAGTGTCGTGCACATCGAGGCGCCGGCGAGCATCGGCTCCTTCTACCAGGAGGTCGGTCGCGGGGGGCGGGACGGACACGCCTGCGTGTCTGTGCTCGTCGCTAACGAGCGGGACCTCATCGGGAGCGCGCAGGTCGGCGATGCCACCATCATCGGTGCCGACAAGGCCTGGAAACGCTGGAAGGCGATGGCCACCACGCTGTCGGCAGGCGAGCCAGCAACGGTTGATGTACGTGTCGTGCCGGACTATCTGCCGTTCGCGAACCAGCGGAACGAACTCTGGAACAAGAACACGCTGGTCTTGCTGGAGCGGGCTGGCCTGCTCCGGCTGGTCCCGCAGCCGATCCCGGAGACCGGCGCCGAAGCGTCGGTGTGGGAGGAGCGTCGCGGACGTGTTGGCCTAGAGTTCCTGCGGGACGAGAACCTCAGCTACGACCTTCTCGAGCACAGCATCCGTCGCCTGGCAGCGGGCTTGCACACTGACCGCAGGGGCGAACGAGGTGCCGTCGCCGAACTTCTGTCCGGGCAGCGCTGCTTCGGTGAACTGTTCGCCGGGGCCTACTCCTTCACCATCGACGATGATCGCGGGTGGGTGTCCTCGCGGCCCACACCCGCCTGCTCTGGTTGTCCGGGATGCCGCCGTAGCGATCTCCGCGCTGCCGACGTCACGACCGCGGCGTTCCATGTCGTTGCCACGGACGCCGCGGTCCCCGGACTGAGCCAGATCATCGCCGACGCGAGGACACTGGTCGTCCACGAGTCCCCCGAGTGGCTCGACCGTCACGGGCCTGAGTTGCTGACCCGCCTCGTCAACGCCGGCTGTCGCCATCTCTTCGTCGCCGACATCGACCGAAGGCTCGCTCGCGCCCTCGAGCGGCTGCCGTACGTTGCGGTCGACGAGAAGCCCCAGGGCTTCCCGCCCTTCGTCCGCCCCTCGATCCTGTGGCGCCCAGCACATATCGATGACGCTTGGCAGACCAGCCCCGGACCTGTTCGAGTCATCGTCGCCGAGTCCGGCACGCCGGCACCCGACCGACCGGATCACTACCTCGCTGAGTGGTGGACACCCGCGCGGCGTGGTCGTCGACTCCTGGAGCAGCTCTGATGGCCCTACTGAATCCGCCCGAGATCCTTCCACCGCTCATCCGCTCCGTGGTCGAGGCGGCTGCCGCCAGCGAACGACCAGTTACTCCCGAACAGTTCATTGACATGATGTCGCCTGGTCTTGAACACCAGGCGGGCCGGATCGGTCGCGACAGGGGGAGAGACAACCCAGACAAGCCGCACGTGCGCTTCACTCTCGATGCTGCGCTGATGCTCGGCCTCCTCGAGAAGGAGGGCGGAGGCTTCGTTCCCGCCGAAATCGCGCGGACAGCCATGTCGCGGGGGTCTTTACGGCCAGCTTGGCCCCAGGTGCTACGTCAGGTCATCTTCGAGCATGACACTGCTTCGCAGGCAGTGGTCGAGGCAGCAGAAGAGGACTCAAGGGGCGTTCGCGACCTCCTGTTTGCTCTTACCTGGTTCCTGGGGCAGGACGCATTCGGTGCACCGCTGACCTGGGAGCCGCAAGACCGTTACGTCAGCTTCCAGACCCTGCAGAGAAACCACTTCGGACGGGTGACGAGGCGGTTTCCGATCCAGAATGACACACGGTTCGGGTCGTTCGCGCGCTGGTCCATGCATCTCGGTCTTGCACGGAGCGACGAGCTCGGTAACCGGGCGCTTCGGCCGGCCCCGATACCTGCTGCCCGCGATGTCGTCCGGTCGATGGAACCAGGTCGGTACGAGGTCCTTGCGTTCTGCTCGGTCCTGTCCGAGTTCCTTCCTTGTTTGTGGCCAGGAGACCTGCGCCGGCAACTGGTGGAGGTGATCGGGTCGGACCCCGATCCCGATGTCGCCAATGACGGCATCGACAGCAGCACAGCCATGGTGTTGGTCACCCTCGAAGCCGACGGAGTGCTGCGGATGGACAACCTTGCGGACGCATCCGAGCGTGGGATCCTCGCCCCGCGGTCTCAGCAGCCACGGGCCGTCACCCACGTCGAGGTGCTCGCATGACGACCTGGCGCGGTGACATCACCTGCTGGTCGCCCGAGGCGGCCGACCACCTCATCCCAGTGGAAGCGGAATCGCTTCCCGACGAACTGTTCCAGGCCACACACGTCCCACTGCAACTTCGCCGGGTCGATGCGACCAGGCCAAACGCGGCCAAAGGTGAGCAGGTCAGCGAGCAACAGGTGCTTGAACAGTTGCTCCGTCGCCTAGAGCAACAGTCCCGCCAGACCGACATCATCCCCATCTTGGGTGCGTCGGGTGCGGGGAAGTCCCACCTCGTCCGTTGGTTGCGCAACGAACTGCAACGGCGTGAGGACATTACGGATGTTCGCTTCGTGTTCGTTCCGAAGCACCGCACGTCACTGCGGGGTGTCATTATCGCCATAATGTCGGCTTTCGAGGACGTGTCCGAGGTAGCCGATCTCAGGGACCGCCTGCTCTCAGCGCGCGAGGATGACTTGACGGACGAGGAGTTGCGGGCCAGGGTCCGTGACGCACTCGCGAACGGTCTGGAGTTCCGCCCCGAACGCACGCAGGCAGATGACCAAGAGACTGAACAGTTGCGCGCTTACCTTGCAGGGTCATTGCCAGCGATCTTGCGAGACCCGCACTTCGGGCCCCGCTACACCGCGCCGGGCGGTGCGATCGCCCGCCTGGTAGAGGAAAAGCGACGGGGTCGTCGCGGCGACGACGCGGTGGAGGAGGCCTTCCAGTTCCGTGCCGAGGATGTGGCGATCTCCGTCGATGACGTCTCACACGCCGCACGCGCGGCGCAGGAGATCGCGAATCAGTTGGCCTCCGATCCCGTCACGCCGAACGGCATCACACTCAGCGGCTTCGCAGCTCAGATGCTGAACGACCAGCTGCCAGCTGCCATCAAGGAGGTTTTCGGGATCGGCAGTGAGGACCTGCGGGAATTGTTCGTAGAGTTGCGTCGCATCCTCAGGGGCAGGCAGGACATCGTGCTGCTGGTCGAGGACTTCGCGATGTTCCAGGGCTTACAGGCGGGCCTGGTCGAGGCGATAACCCTTGCGAGCAGTGTCACGGAGGAACTCTGCCACCTGATCACGGTCTTGGCAGTGACAACGGGGTACTACAACTCCGCCGCGATCCCAGACACCCTCAGGTCGCGAGCCTCCGCTGCTTTCGAAGTGGACGCGCAAGGACCAGATGCGCCGGCCGCCTTTGCTGCAAGATACCTCCGGGCCATGCGGCTGCGAACCGCCAACGTCGGTGACCCCAGCGGTGCACGATCGTCCTGCGATGGGTGTCCGGTCATCGAGTCATGCCATACCTCTTTCGGCGTAGTCGAAGGCGAGGGACTCTTTCCGTTCAACCGCGTGCTGCTTGACCGATCAGTCACCACGCGGCTGGGTAGCGAGTTCAACGCGCGGAAGTTCCTCATCCAGGTTCTGCGCCCCGTGCTTGTTGAGGAGCATGACAACATCCGCTCATTGCGTCATCCCTCGGCAGATCTCGCGGAGGCCTTTTCTGCGCGATTCTTTGAACCAGCGGGGGGTGCGCTGATGCGGCTGCGGTCGCGCGACGACGGCGACCGTCGTGCGCGCCTCGCGTTGCTGTACAAGGAACGCGTCGACGAGGGCGACCTCTCGCCGACCTTGCATGCCGCGTTCGGACTGCCTCCACTCGGGCTGGAGGCGACCACAGTGCTCTGTGAAGAATCCGGTTGTGACCAGGCTGCCATCACAGGTGGTCGCTGCAGCGACCACTTAGAAAGCGTCTCGAGGGCCAGCGCAGAATCGCAACAATTGCCCGAGTTGGTCGTTGCGATCGACAAATGGAGGCGTGACCTCGGGATCTCCCAGGCCAATGCAAAGAGGGTTCGAAGACTAGTTACGGATGCGGTCTTCGCGAGGATTGACTTTCAGGATGGTGCCTTCCGAGGCTCGGCCTGGAGCAAGAACTCGCTACACCCGTGGTTCGATACGTCAAACCTCGCTCGATCGGTGGTTATCGACGGGAATCGATCTTCGCTCAAGGGACTTGCGGAGCTGGAATTATCGTCATCTGATCCAGAAACCTTGGATGCATTCCAGTCCTTGGCATGGTTGGAGGCCGGTCACACCTGGCGGCAGATTCCGAACGGCGTCGATCGGGCCGGCAGACTCGAGCGGCTGCTGTCAATCTGGTCTGCAGATGTGACGACGAAGCTCGGGCTCCGTACTGGTGTCGATGCGGAACTCTCGGCTGCGACTGCAGCGCTCGAGGTGCTCGCAGGGCTGGCTGGTGCTGGGCCTGTTCCGCAACGCCGTTCTGAGCGGTTGGTACGGCTTCGCAGTGTTTCGGCTGCTGTGGAGCAGCGTTGGGAGACCGCAGTGGATATCGGTGATTGCCTCGAAGGCGAGCGCGAGTTGCTGCGGGGACTCCTGGACCGTCGCCTCGCTTACGCGCAGGGACCTGGCGCTCCGGCGGCTTACGACGCAAGGTTGACCCGAAGGCTGCTCTCTGCAAGAGGCGAAGTATCTCTCCGTCCCGAGGGCTGCTCACGGAAAGTGGAAGATGCGCTCAAGGCGCTTGGCAAGCGTCTAACGGATGTCCGGTCGTGGGGACCACAACTTCTGGAAGACTTGCCAGATACCACTGTGCTCGGCGGTGAGCACCCGCAGGAGTTAGTTGCAGAACTCGACAGGGTGACAAGGCGCGCCCAGGTCGCTGCCGAGACACGCCGCGCCGCACGGGATGCCGCTCAGGCCGTACAGCACGAGGACGTGGCCCGCGTGGAGGAGGCACGCAGCAGCCTCGAAAAGTGGGACCAACTCCCTCTTGCCGACCAGGCGGCGCTAGCCGGTGGAACTTGGTACGGGGCTGCCCAGCGAGTCAAGCACTTCATCACGAGCGCCAACCGGGTCATTGAGGCAGCCATGCCGGACGCCGTGCGCCTGAGCAGTTCCGACCGATCGCAGGCCGAGTCGGAGTGGACAACTGCGCTGAACGAACTCGATGCCGCGTCACAGCAACTGAGAAAGGCCCTGCGATGACCACGCTACGAGCCCGGCTCGGAGATCTCGACCGGCACCTCCAGGGGCACCAGGAGGACGAGGCCGAGCAGCTTGCCGTAGGCCGCGTACGCAGGTTCGCGCAGCAGGTGACCTCACACGCTGCCAGGAGCGCACGGCTGACCCCGTCGGTCGCTGAGTTGCGTCGTGCGGGTATCGAGGTCGAGACGCCCAGCGCCATCGATCTCATCGCGGACGCCATCGAGGAGGCACGTGAGCAGTCCCGTGTCGACGGCCTCGCGGCGGGACGTGGTGATGAACCGTCGGTCGTGCGTCTCGCGAAGGCGGTCGCCGACGAAGCCGCAGCGGCAGTCAAGCCCGCTTGGCAGCGGCTGAAGGCTCACGAGCGGCCGCCCAACATCGATGAGGAGTTGTTGTCGATCGCCGCTGCGGACGATCCTGCGATTGAGCAAAGGTACGAGGTCACGAAGATGGCCCTCCTGCCGCTCCTCGAGAAGCCGGAGCCCGGTGAAGGTGACGTCCAGCGCTGGCGGGAGCGTGTCGCTGAACTACGTACCGTTGAGCGGCAGGTCAGCGCCGCGGCTCCATCGGAAGACGTGCGCGCTTTCCTCACGGACGCGGCCCGCCATCAGGGAGCCTCCCTGGACCGGTTGGACTCCGAGGACGTCCGCCAGTGGTTGTCCCAAGGAGATCGCCGCAGTCGGTTCCGGATCTTCGCCAAGGGCCGCTGATGGCTGAACCTGCCCAGCTCGCCGACCTGCTCGACCGCTTGGAAGCCATCGAGGACCCCTTCCTCTCATGGGGTGTCGTTGGGACCGTGCTCAACGAGAGCGACGTCGATCAGGTGGTTGAGACCTGGCTGGATGACATCGGTTCCATCGAGGACCTGCTCGATGTCATCGACGACCTCGTTGAGGCCGGTCTGCTACTACGCGTCGATGGTGGCTATCGCACGCGTATCGGCGAGCTGCTCTGGGAGGTCGCCAATCTGCGCCAGTTGTTCCCTCGCAGGGACGACCCAGAGGGACCACCGAGGAAGTGGAGGAACGCGCCAACCCTCGTCGATGGCTTCCGCTACACCCGACGGCCTCGGGAGTACCCGCGGCGTGATCTGGATGCTCGCGAGCTCATGGAGCGCGTTACCGAGCCCGGCTCGGTGGAGCGTGACGTCTTCCGGACCCTGACCACGTTGCCGGACGGTGCCCCAATGCGTCTGGCCGGGTTCCAGGAACGCGCTACGGAGACCGTGCTCGTAAGGGCTCTCACGGGACGCAGCGATGGGGCGATCGTTGGTGCGGGCACGGGTTCCGGGAAGACGCTGGCTTTCTATCTGCCGGCCCTCACCCACCTTGCTCGCACCATCGATGCCAGCCACCATCTGCGCGCTCTCGCTCTCTACCCGCGCAACGAACTGCTGAAGGACCAACTCCAGAGTGGCGTCGAGCAGGCGGTACGGGTGGCGGCGCTCCTCCGCGAGCGGCACGGCCGACCGGTGCGGGTCGGCGCGTTGTTCGGTGACGTGCCCGACACGCTGGGTTCGCTGCAGCGGAACTGGCACCGCAGTTGGCGCAAGCGCGGGACCCGGCGTGTCTGCCCCTACCTGCGCTGCCCAGGTGCGGACGGTCATGGCTGCGGTGGAGATCTGTCGGTCGATGTCCAGGACCGCAGCGACGAGCCAACGCTGCGCTGCGACCGGTGCTCCACGGCGCTGCCCTCCGACGTCTTCGCGCTCACACGGGAGCAACTCCGTCGTCGGCCTGCCGACCTCCTCTATAGCTCGACCGAGATGCTGAACCGGTCCCTGCTCGACCCCTCGTCCGGCCACGTCTTGGGCCTAGACGTCCAGAAGGGGCCGGATCTCATGCTGCTGGACGAGGTCCACACCTACGGTGGCCCGTCCGGTGCGATGACCGCGCTCACACTGCGTCGATGGCGGCATCGTGTCGCCAGCAACCCGACGTTCGTGGGTCTCTCCGCGACCTTGCTGGACGCTCCGCGGTTCTTCGGCGATCTGGTCGGTCTGCACGCCGACCAGGTGGCGGACGTCCGTCCGGACCCGGACGAACTTGTCCCCGAAGGAGCGGAGTACCACCTGCTCCTGCGCGGAGATCCGACCTCTGGTGCGGGACTCCTGTCAACCACTATCCAGACCTCGATGCTGCTGGCCCGGTCGATGGATCCGCCCCGCGCAGGACGATCTCAGGGCCTGTTCGGCAACAAACTCTTCGTCTTCACCGACGATCTCGATGTCACCAATAGGCTGTACTTCGACAGCCTCGATGCCGAGGGGCAGCATCATCGGTCTGGAGGGGGCCTGCCCTATAAGCCAAGCCTGGCTCACCTGCGCTCGCCAGAGCATGATGAGGCAGCGGGCCGTCGTCGGGCTGGCCAGGTCTGGGACCTGGCCCAGGCCGCGGGGCACGGCCTGGGCGTCAACGACCGGCTCCGAGTGAGCCGAACGTCGTCGCAGGATGCTGGCCTTGACCCAGATGCCCAACTCGTCATCGCCACGGCCTCCCTCGAGGTTGGTGTCGATGACCCGGGCGTGGGGGGCGTCCTGCAACACAAGGCGCCCCGGGACAACGCAGCGTTCCTCCAACGCCAGGGACGCGCAGGACGAAACCGCGGATCGCGGCCGATCACCACCGTGGTCGTGAGCGACTACGGACGAGACCGGGAAACCTTCGAGGCCTGGGATCAACTGCTCTCCCCCCTACTGCGTCCCAGTTCGCTCCCGGTCCGCAACGCCCACGTTCTGCGCATGCAGGCGGTCCTCGGCACCCTCGGCTGGGCTGCTTCACGAACCCGTGGCGAGGTTGGTCGCAGCAACCTCTGGTCGGTCCTTTCGCGGCCACCACGCACCGATCGGCAACGAGCGGTGCAGGCAGCCGTCGCCGACACCCTGCGCAG
>Ga0207421_10006654_pt1 | contig 12541 bp, 14 predicted proteins | sample SodLakKL_010_SED_4_FD_187542 | JGI IMG/M metagenome (GOLD analysis project Ga0207421, IMG submission 187542) | Alkaline sediment microbial communities from Lake Tanatar, Kulunda Steppe, Russia - 8KL_010_SED (SPAdes) (version 2) | ecosystem: Environmental > Aquatic > Non-marine Saline and... | reverse complement strand
CGGAACGCTTAATGGCTGGGGCACGAGGATTCGAACCTCGGCTACCAGGGCCAGAACCTGGCGTCCTGCCGCTAGACGATGCCCCAACAACCAAGAAAGGATTATCTAGTTTTTCTTGCTTCAGATGTCAAGAAATTTTCAAAAGGTTCAAATAAAAAAATGTGCTCAGGCAAAAAAGAAGAACAGGGCCTGCAGGGTCCCAATGATAAAGCCCAGCACTGCCCCGACAATTTCGATAAACCTGAACTCGCGGCGCATTATGGTGTAGAGAATTTCTTCAAGCTTATCCATGGAAAAACTCTCCACTTTCTTACGGACCACTTCCTTGAAGTCCAGGGTATGCTCCAGTTCATCGGCCACACGCTGCAAAAGCTGAGGCAGAAACTTTTCGCTTTCCCTGGAAAGCTTGGCCTGCAGGGAATCCGCCACCCTGCTGCTGAGAATGCTGCCGAGCATGGGATGTACTGAGTTAAGCTTGCGGCTGAGGAGATTGTGAATGTATTCGCTGAGAATGTTGCGCAGCCTGTCCCGGAAACGGGGATCGTTGATTACATGCTGGATGTCCTCGTGGGAGATGAGTTCGCGCTCCACCAGGGTCCCCAGGTTGGAAGCCAGTTCCTGCTGCCTCTTGGGAAATACCCCCTGCAGCTTCCAGCCCAGGATATTCACCGGACGTCTGGGGTAAAAGAGCATTTTCACCGCCAGATAGTTGGTGATCCAGCCGATGAGCGCGCCTATGAAAGGTGCCAGGATGAACTTGTAGTATTCCATTTTTCCAGGTAGCTGGCGGTTCTACTGGCTGTTTCCGGACCGAATCCCGGTACCTGCATCAGGTCCTCCCGGGAAGCACCCAGGATACTTTTCAGGTTGCCGAAATGTTTCCACAGGGCATCCACCTTTTTGGGGCCCAGGCCGGGGATTCTTTCCAGGTCGCTTTGCAGGGACTGCTTACGCAGACTGTTGCGCATGCTGCCCAGGACGAAGCGGTGTGCTTCATCCCGGATCCTTTGCAGATAAAGAAGTTCCGGCGATGCGGGCTTCAAGGGCAGAGGATTCTTGCGGCCCGGCAGGTATACCTGATCCTTGCCGCCGCCCCTGGCACGGGTGCCGGCCTTGGCAATGGAGGCCAGGACAAACATCTGCTCCTGCCCGGCGTCCTCAAGGGCTTTTTTTACGGTGCTCAGCTGCCCCTTTCCCCCGTCAATGAGCAAAAGCTCCGGCCAGGGAATGGAAGACCGGCTCCTGCGCCGGATGAATTCGCGCATGGCCTGGTAGTCGTCCCCGGGAGGTACAGAAGGCAGATTGTAGATGCGGTAGTCCTTCTTATGCGGTTCTCCGGCCACAAATGTCACCACTCCCATACGGGTATTCTGCCCGGAGTGGTGAGAGACGTCAATGCACTCAATACGTTCCGGTTCGTTCTTCAGCCCCATGACCCGGGCCAGGGACGGAAGACCGGCGTCTTTTCGGTCCCTGGCATGCTGCTCGCAGTTCTGACGGGCTATGTTCAATAGGCCTTTTAAGCTCTCCCCTCTGGCCCCGACAAGCCTGACCTTGCCCTTGCGGTATTCCATGAGCAGGTGCACCAGGGCCGGATCATCGATCTTTTCCGGGAGCAGGATCTTTTCCGGGATGAACCTGTCCGGGCCGTAAAACTGGCTCAGGAGGCTGGCCAGGGTGTTTTGCAGTTCCTGGTCGTTTTCCGGGTGGTGCTCCGGCCAGAAGAAATTCTTGCTGTCCAGGACCTTGCCCTGGCGGACAAAAAGCACTCCTATGCCAAGCCCGTCCTGGATGTAAACCGGTGCAAACACGTCCATGTCCCCGGTGCCGGGGAAAACCACCGACTGGGATCTGGTGGTCTGTTGCACTGCTTCCAGCTGATCCCGCAGAAGGGCCGCTTTTTCAAAGTCAAGCTCACTGGAAGCCTTGTGCATGTCTTTTTCCATGCCCCTGATGAGTTGCGCGGAACGCCCGGACAGAAACATTTCCAGGCGGCGGATTTCTGCATGGTAATCTTTCCTGGAAACCTCAAGACAGCAGGGGCCCGGGCAGCGCCTGATGAAGTTCTGCAGGCAGGGGCGCACCCGGTTTCTGAATTTTTTATGGCCGCATTTGCGCAGATAAAAGAGCTTGTTGATGACTCTCATGGTTTCCCTGGCAGCAGCTGCCGAGGTGAACGGGCCGAAATAGACGGCTCCGTCCCGTCCGGCGGAGCGGGTAAGTTCCAGGGCGGGGTAGGGCTGTGATTTGTCCAGGCGAAAGAGTACATACTGCTTGTCGTCTCTAAGTACTATGTTGTATCTGGGCCTGTGTTTTTTTATCAGGCTGGATTCCAGGAGCAGAGCCTCTTTTTCACTGATGGTAGTGATGTAATCCACCTGCAGCACCCGGGCCAGCATAACCCTGGTCTTGGGGGCAGGGTCCCTGGATGGCCGGAAATATGAGCTTACCCGGCTGCGCAGATTCTTGGCCTTGCCCACGTAAATTATCCGGTTGTGTTCATCCTTCATGAGGTATACACCCGGATCCTTGGGGAAATCGCTGGAATTGAACTGGTATTGCATAAGGTAAGAGAAGAATAGTTTTGTCGAACAGTTATATCTAGTGCAGCACCCGGACCGGGTCAAGAAAAACAAAAATGTTTTACATCCCGGCCTGTTTTTTTTATAGATGATCATTTGTAAATAAATTTGACTTTGTTATGACGCAAAGCCGGCCGGCAGGACCGGGAGCAACTTATAAAAAGGGAGTTTCAGGCAATGAAGGAAATCAGGCAGGATATTTTCAGGGCTTACGACATAAGAGGGATAGTGGACAAGGACTTTGATGCGGAATGGGTCGAGGTGCTGGGAAAGGCCTGCGGGACTTATTTTCGCAGAATGGGTCTGGACCAGGCTGTTGTGGGCCATGATTGCCGGCACAGTTCGCCTGAGTACCAGGCCCGGATGATAGATGGACTCATCAGCACCGGAGTGGACGTGGTTTTTTTGAACATGGTGTCCACCCCTCTTTTTTACTTTGCCGTAAAGAAACTGGAGCGGCGGGCCGGAGTTATGATCACCGCCAGCCATAATCCCCCGGATTTCAACGGCTTCAAAGTCTGGGCGGAAGAAGGCACCATACACAGCGAGGAAATCCAGGAGGTTTACCGCATTATGGCTGGCGGAGAATTCCACGAAGGAAAAGGCATGGCTACAGAGATGGACATCCGGCCTGTTTACAGGGAATATATGCAGGGCCAGGGGGCTGCCCGCTCCAGGGTAAAGGTGGTGGTTGACGGAGGAAACGGTGCAGCAGGACTGGATTGTGTACAGGTCCTGGAAGACGCCGGGGCGGAAGTTATCCCCATATATTGCGATCCTGACGGCGACTTCCCCAACCATCATCCCGACCCGACAGTAATGAAGAACAATGAAGACCTGGTGGCAGCTGTTGAAAAGGAGAAGGCACAGCTTGGGATCGGGCTGGACGGCGACGGGGACCGCATAGGAGTGGTGGATGAAAAAGGCGGGATGATTTACGGTGACCAGCTGCTGGCCATCTACGCCAGGGACGTGCTGCAGCAGAACCCCGGGGCCTGCGTCATCGGGGAGGTAAAATGTTCCCACCTGATGTTCAGCGATATCAAAAAGCACGGCGGCAGGCCCATAATGTGGAAAACCGGACATTCCCTTATCAAGGCAAAAATGAAGGATGAAGACGCTCTGCTGGCCGGTGAGATGAGCGGACACATGTTTTTCGCGGACCGTTATTACGGCTTCGACGATGCCGTGTATGCGGCCAGGCGTTTGGTGGAGATCGTGGCCAAGAAGCAGGGTCAGCCTGTGAGCGGTTTTCTGGACGACTGGCCGAAGACCGTGAATACCCCGGAAATCCGTGTTGAATGCCCGGACAAGATCAAGTTCGACGTGGTCAGAAAAGCCCAGGAATATTTCCGGCAGCACTATGATATAGTGGATGTGGACGGGGTGCGTATTACCTTTGAAGATGGCTGGGCCCTGCTGAGGGCCTCCAATACCCAGCCTGTTCTGGTGCTCAGGTTCGAGGCCGAGTCCGAGACAAGGCTGCAGGAACTGCGTGCTCTCATTGAAAAGCCTTTAAAAAACTGGGTCCAGGAACTGTCCTGATAAATGCGCAAAATCTTTCTGCTGGTTATGCTGCATATCCTGGTCCTGGGGGGGATATGGCTGTGGCGCGCTGAGCCGGACGTTCCGGTGCATCCAGGCGATCCTGCCAGGATCAGCATGACCGGGCAGGAAACCGGAGAGCTTACAGACGGGGAAATCCACCTGCCCGGACTGCCGCCGGTTGATGTGGATATTGACGGCCCGGCCAGAACAGCCCTGTGGGTATACCTTCCCCAGCACATGCTGCAGGACCTGGATCGGGACAGTCCGGTGAACATCAGGCTGCCGGGCGAGGGCGGAGAGGTTTTCACCGGCCGGGTGGCCGGGGTGGATACTGTTTCCAGAGAGCGCGGCGGTGAAACCCTTTACCGGGTTCTGCTGGAGCTGGACCCGGGGCAGGGTAAAGTCGGGGAAATGATAATCCCGCCTTAAGCAGTTTCCATGTACTTGCCGGTTACCTTCCGGATATTCATAAACAGACAGGGCAGGGGATAAATTAAAACATGAGCAGGAGTTTAATGCCCTGTTCCGGCTCCGGGGGCAGAGGACAGAGCAGTACTTTCAGAATATTTGTAACCGTATTGCTTTTCGTGGTGGTGGGGCTTTTCTTCTGGAAGAACTACGAGCGTTCCATGGACGTTATCCTTTCCAGCCACTTGGTCCGGGACGAGACCGGGACCCTGTCCCGGGAACAGAAGGATGAACTGTCTTCCTTCGCAATGGGCCTGCAGGACAGGTTTGGATTCGGGCTTCAGATAAGGGTGTTCGAGCATTTCGTGGAAAAGCCCGAGCCTGATTCCCGGGTGATCTTCATGGGTGTCAGCCCTGCCTGCCAGGAGGTTGAAATCGTATGGCCCCCGGTCCTTAGAAGGGCCCTGCCCGAGGATTTTACCCGGCACATGGAAGAAGAGCATTTTGAAGAGTACTGGCAGGGTGAAAACTGGTCCAGGGGTCTTTACCAGGCCCTGCATATGCTGAAGGAGGAGCTGCTGGCAATTGAGCAGGAATAACAATACGCAGGTGGTGGATATTTATACCGACGGGGCCTGCCTGGGCAACCCCGGTCCCGGAGGATACGCCGCAATACTTAAGTGGGGGGACCTGGAAAAAGAGATTTTTCTGGGAATCGAAGAAACCACCAATAACCGCATGGAGCTCATGGCCGTACTGGAAGGCCTCAAGGCCCTGAAATATCCCTGCAGGGTGCGCATCCACACCGACTCTCAGTACATTGCAAGGGCCATAAACGAAAAATGGCTGGAAAAATGGCAAAGAAACGGCTGGAAAACAGCCCAGAAAACCGACGTCAAGAACCGCGATCTTTGGGAAGAACTTGCCCGCCTGATACAGATCCACCAGGTGGAATTCAAATGGCTCCGGGGACACAGCGGTCATGAGTTCAACGAGCGCTGCGACAAGCTGGCCCGGCAGGCGGCCCAGGCGGTGAGTTGAAACAAGACTGCGGGTTAATTTAGTTTCCAGCCGGAAAGTCTTTCTTTCCGGATGTCGAAGCTATTGGTTTTCTTTACGGAAGCGAGGAGTTTCACCGGGGTCCCCATGCCATAAAAAGGAGAAATATTGACTCAGGATTTACATCTTCTGGATGAACTGCAGGACAAGCTGGGATACAGATACAAAAACCCTGAGCTTCTGGTAAGGGCCTTGACTCACAGTTCCTATGCCAACGAGAGGCATATGGAGCATAATGAACGGCTGGAATTCCTTGGAGATGCTGTCCTGGAGCTCTGCATTTCCAATGTTTTGTTCTTCAGGTTCCCCCGGGCTGCCGAGGGACACCTGACCAGGCTCAGGGCAGCCCTGGTCAGCGAGCCCACTCTGGCCAGGCTGGCCAGGTCGTTGACCCTTGGGGATTATATTTTTCTGGGCAGAGGGGAGGAACAGCAGGGCGGCCGGGACAGGGATGCGGTGCTGGCCGACACCCTGGAGGCGATTCTGGGCTCCATTTACCTGGATTCCGGATATGACGGGGCCTTTGAGTGCATATCCGCCCTTTTTGAGGAGTTGATTCCCGAAAGAGTGGAAGTACTCCCTGCGTCCAAGGATTTCAAGAGCAGACTGCAGGAAAAGACCCAGGGCCTGTTTCGGGCCAGGCCGGTTTACAGCCTGCTGGACAGTTATGGTCCGGAACACGAAAAGATTTACAGGGTCCAGGTGGAGCTTCCCGACGGGACCGGTATTGAGGCCAGGGCCGGCAGTGTGAAAAAGGCCGAACAGAAAGCGGCCAGCAGGGCACTGAAGCACCTGGAGGGCCGGGAGCAGGATTAAACAGGAGGAAAACGGAATCTGCAGCTTGACGTTTAGATCGTCCAGCTTTAGCAGATGGAGAATAGTTACGTCGGTTTCACAGAAAACAATGCAGGCCGGTCAGGTATATTGACCCGGCTGCATTTCATGTTCAAGGAGCCTGAACTTCATATTCAGGTTTTAACCCCGGGTAAATTATGTCTTCTTTTGTATTCGAAATAAGCAAACAAGAACAGGACTATCTGAAAAATCTGGCTTTTTTGAGCATCAAATCCCGGATAGAAGGCCTGGAGCCTGATTATCCCATGCCACCCAGCGATAAGCTCAAGGAAAATCTGGGCGCATTTGTGACCCTGAAAATCAAGGGCAGACTGCGCGGCTGTATTGGGAATATAGTTGGAGACGGGCCTCTCTGGAAAACCATTATAAGAATGGCCGGAGAAGCCGCCTTCAATGACCCCAGGTTTCCTGAGCTTACTGCACAGGAGTTGCAGGTGCTGGAGCTGGAGATATCCATACTGAGCCCACTGGAGCCTGTACCGGATATCCACCGGATTGAACCCGGCAGGCATGGACTTGTGGTGCGCAAAGGGCAATACTCCGGACTTCTTTTACCCCAGGTGGCCCGGGAATGGGGATGGGACCGCGAGACCTTCCTGGCCCAGACCTGCCGCAAGGCCGGTTTGCCTGAGGACTGCCACAAGGATAAAGGGGTTCAGCTGTTCTGGTTTCAGGCGGCAGTCTTTTAGGTTGCCGGAACAGCCTGTTTTTTTACAGTGGCTTTTAAGGAATCAGTCTAATATATGTCGTTTCCATCCGGATAGTCTTTCTTTCTTCTGATTTCCGCACTCTGTCTTCCGGGTTTCCTAAGCCTGGATCATCTCTTTGTACCTGGCAAAGAAGTACCTGCTGTCGTGGGGGCCTGATGCGGCTTCCGGGTGGTACTGGATGGCCATTACAGGCCTGGTCCTGTGTTTGAATCCTTCCAGGGTGTTGTCGTTTAGATTGACATGGGTCTGCTCCAGAAAATCCAGGTGGTCGATATTGACGCAGAACCCGTGATTCTGGGAGGAGATTTCAATTTTTCCGGTGCTCAGGTCCTTGACCGGATGGTTCATGCCGTGGTGGCCGAACTTCAATTTGAAACTGGAAGCACCCATGGCCAGTCCCAGGAGCTGGTGACCCAGGCAGATGCCCGCCACAGGAAACTTTTCCAGCAGTCCGGATATGATCTCGATAATTTTGGTCATTGCTGCCGGATCTCCGGGTCCATTGGACAGGAAAATACCGTCAGGGGCGGCTTTGACCGCCTCCTGGATTCCGAAATCCCAGGGTACCACCAGCAAGTCCAGGCCCTGAGCCTTGAGAAGTCTCAAAATGTTCCATTTGATGCCGTAATCGTAGACCAGGACCCTGGGTCCTGTGCCCGGCCAGTCATAACTGCCGTCCTGGTTGAGTTCAGCCTGCATGGGTCCCCATCCGGTCCAGGCAAAGGGGCTGGTGCAGCCTGCCTTTTCAGCCAGGTTGAGGCCTTCCATGTGCGGAAGCTGCAGGGCCCTTGCGGCAAGTTTGCCGGGGTCGTTTTCGGTTGTGGACATAACCCCGCGCATGGCCCCGTATCTACGGATATGGGTGGTCAGGGCCCGGGTGTCTATGCCTTCAATACCCATGACCCTGTGTCCTCTTAAATAGTCGGGCAAAGACTGGGTGGATCTCCAGCTGGAAGGGATCTGGCAGCACTCCCTGGTTATGAAACCGGCGGCCTGGATCTTTTCCGACTCCACATCCTCGGAGTTCACCCCGTAATTGCCCATGAGCGGATAGGTCATGCACACCATCTGGCCCATGTAGGAAGGGTCGGTAAGTATTTCCTGATAGCCGGTCATACCTGTATTGAATATGACTTCACCCTCGGCCTCGCCCATGCCGGTAAAAGACCGGCCCTCAAACCATGTCCCGTCTTCCAGGGCCAGTAAAGCTCTCATGTCTGTCTCTCCTGCAATAATTGAACTGTTCGGTAAATATCTTCAGGCACGTCCACCCCGTGACAGGTATACCGGGTAACAACCACATCAACGGGGATGCCTGCCTCCAAAAGCCGCAATTGTTCGAGTTTCTCAGTCTGCTCCAGAACGCTTTGCCTCATCTGTTGAAACTTTTCCAGGATATCGTAACGGTAAGCATACAGACCGATATGTCCCAGGAAAGGGCCTGATCCGTCCTGGGACCAGGGGATGGGGCAGCGGGAGAAATAAAGCGCCCGCCCGCTCTGTGATATTACCACCTTGACCACGTTGGGATTTTTCGCCTCCAGGTGATCTATCCTTCTGGCCGGGGTGGTCACGCAGACCCCGTCTGCAGATACAAAAGGCTTAAGGAGTTGGTCAAGTATTTTCGGCTCCAGGGCCGGTTCGTCTCCCTGGATGTTCACCACCACGCTGTGCCTGGCAAGCCCCAGGTTCCTGGCGGCCTCCATGATGCGGTCGGTACCGCTCTGATGTTCCGGGGAGGTCATGAGTACGGGTACTTCCAGTTTCCTGGCTGCCTGAAAAATCCTTTCGTCGTCCGTTGCCAGGTAAACATCCTGCAGCAGGGTGCACTGCACCGCCCGATGGTAAACATGCCAGAACATGGGCTTGCCCATTATCTCCGCCAGGGGTTTGCCTGGAAATCTTGTAGAGGCGTACCTGGCCGGAATGACGCCGGTGAACCGCGGAAGCTTATGGACCCTGTCTGTCAAGCCTGGTCAACTCCCATGCCCGGCAATGATGCCGGCCAGTTCCTGTGTTCCGCCTCTGCGACTCAGCAGGTACTCATTGAACTTTTTTTCCACCTGCTCCCGGGAGAGGCTCTGCGGTTGTTTCAACCTGGAGCAGAGTTCATGTTCATCCCGGACCTGGATAAGCAGGCCGACGTCCACGATTTCTGAACCCACCCATGTAAAATTGTCCCAGAAGGGTCCCACGCAGGGAACAACCCCCTGACCCAGGGCCTCCAGAAAGTTCTGTCCCCCGCAGGGCATGAGACTTCCGCCTACGAACACCGACCTGGCCATGGCGTAAGCCGCTTCCAGTTCCCCGAAGCTGTCCCAGAGGATCACCCCGGCAGGGGCTGTTCCGGATTCAAGGCTGGAGCGCAGAGAACAGGGAATACCTTCCCTGTCCAGGGTCTTCTGCCAGGCCCCGACCCGGGTCATGTGCCTGGGAAACAGGGCGATGGTGGTTTTGGGGCGGGCGCTGTACAGCTTTTGTATGACCCTGGCCATCTGGGCTTCTTCCTCTCTGCGCACGGAGCCCAGGACTATAAGGGCATGCTTGGGCTTGAAATAGGTGGACAGAGGATTCTGGACATAGGGGATGGGGGTTTTGTCCACCAGGAGGTCGAATTTGATATTGGACATGATCGAGGTCTGCGCAGAGGGAAAAAGCGATGAAAATCTCTCCCGGTCCCTTACGGAGACAGCAGCGATCCTGTCCGGAGCAATGGATGCCAGAAGCCTGCGCAGGGGGTAGTAGCGGCAGAAGCTTTTGAGGCTCAGGCGTCCGTTGCCCAGGATCACCGGGACATTTTTCCGTCTGCAGGCATAGAGAAGAGACGGCCAGATTTCCGTCTCCAGAAGCACCAGTTTTTCCGGCCGAGCCCTGTACAGGGCCATGGCCATTATGCACAGGTTGTCAAAGGGGAAATAGGCCTTCTGTGCATCTTCTTTTATTTCCCTGTCCAGAAAATCCATGCCCTGCCGGGTATTGGTGGTGACCAGGATATTTCTGATACCCTTGCGGTTTAATTCGCGAACCAGAGCAGCGGCCAGCCTGGCCTCTCCCACTGAGGCCGCCTGTATCCAGACCTGGAAGGGTCCGCGGGGCATGCCGAAACCCAGCCTTCCCGAATCAACGGGAGTTTCTCTTCTGACTATGAGCAGAATGGGCAGGGCAATGACCCAGAGCAGGGAATAGATCATGAGCAGGGTCCAGTGGCAAAAGGAAATTCTTCTGGTTTTCATCTTGTCACCTCGGTTGGTTGGAGTTTAAAGCCAGGGACAACAGCCTGGCAATGAGGTCGGTGAAACCGATTCCAGCCTGCTTTGCCGCCTTGGGCACCAGGCTGGTCCGGGTCATGCCCGGCAGGGTGTTGGTTTCCAGAATATAGATGTTGTCCTCATCGTCCAGTATAAAGTCTGAGCGGCTGTAGTGCCTGAGTCCCAGGATGTTGTGGGCATGCAGGGACATTTCTTGAATGTTTTGGTTTGCCTCTTGAGTTATGGGAGCAGGGCAGATCTCTACCGCCCCGTCCGGGTCGTATTTGCTGCGGTAGTCGAAAAAATCGCCTTTAACCGGCTGAATCAGAATCGGCGGCAGGGGCTCATTGTCCAGGACAGCGCAGCTTACTTCCCGGCCGGGAATGAATTCCTCCACCAGGATTTCCCCTTCAGTACCCTTTTTTTGCAGAAAAGAAAGCATCTCTTCCTGGATGTAAAATATCTGCATATCCAGGCTGGAACCGCCCAGGTTGGGCTTGCAGACCACCGGCGTGGGCATTTCCTGCAGGCGGCTTTCCGGATAATACAACCCGCCCCTGGGGGTCGCAAGTCCGTGATTGAGGTAAAACTGTTTGCTCAGGGCCTTGTTCAGGGCCAGATAGGAACCCCGGACTCCGGAACCCTGGTAGGGCAGGCCCACATCTTCCAGCAGCCCCTGAACGCTGCCGTCTTCGCCTGGAGACCCGTGCAGATTTATGATGGCCGCGTCCGCTTCACGGGCTTTGTGTACAAGCTCCTGGTAATCCGGGGTTAAATCCAGGAACAAAGCTTCATGGCCCAGGCTTTCCAGAGCTTCTTTAATCTGTACTGCTCCGTTCAGGGAGACCTCTCTCTCCTTGGACCACCCGCCTGCTATCAAAAGTACGCGCATTCAAATCCGCCTCAAGGTTCTGGTTGAACTGTTCCTGGATGTGCAGGGTCTGTTGCCATGACTGGCGGATAAGGCCCTGCATTCTTTCGTTAATGCCGTAGCGCCTGTAAATATCCGAATATCTTGTTTCAAGACTGACTATCCGGTCATGCATCACTCTTTTGTCGCTGTAGAGGATAGCCAGAGGCAGGAAAAATTTGTGGATATCCACTGCTCCCGGCCAGTAGACATGATGCATCACTCCCTGGGCTATGGCCGGGTTGCCGGTCAGCTCCATGACCAGGCTGGCTCCGAGCTGATTGTGACAACCCCCGTGCTCCACGCAGTAGAATTTGCCCACATCGTGCAGCAGGGCAGAGGCCACTACCGCTCTGGTATGGACGTGCATTCCCTTTTGCAGGGCCAGAGTGCAGATCTCCAGGGCGACACGGGCCACCAGGATGCTGTGATCTATTATATGCCGGGGAAGGTTGTATAGCTTCAGGTAATTGAGGCATTCCTCCCTTGTGGGAACTTTCCACCGGGGATCTATGGGGTATGGAACTGGCTGAAAAGCAGAAATCATTTAACACGTGGTGAATATTTACAAATGATCAAGAATTGACATGATGCCGGATAGACCTGCTTTGATCTCGAATCACCGGTAACATCGAACCCGAAAAAAGGCAAAACAATTCTCCTGCTCCAGGTTCTGCCTTCAAGGGTTACGGCAAAGATGCAAGACACTGTCATCAGTATTGACCTTTTCGGGCTGGCTGGTTACTTAGTTTTCATCCGGAAACTTTATTTCCGTATGAAAACTAACGCGGGCCATGCCAGCATCCCAAACGATAAAGTTGCCCCTGGCCACTTAAGCGTCTGTGCTTACGCTGATAATCGGTGTCGGGGTCGGTATCGGGATCGGCTTCCGGCTCGGGGAGCCTGCAGCTCGGAGAGGGTCGAAGTCAGAATCAAATCCGGTAGGCACAGTCATGTAAACAGCTGCCCCCATACTTTCGATGCCGATTCCGATACCGACCCCGACAAAGGAAGTAGTATGAGAAAAACAAAAATAGCGGAATAATTCCAGGGCCAAGCGTTGAACCACCGCCATAGCTCAAATTTTTCTTGTTTTTTATGACCCCAGTCTATTGTAAGAAGATTTGTAACTGTTCAGCACATTTTGTGTGTACTCTTGTTCTGGCCATCGGTGTCGGGGTCGGTATCGGTATCGGGGTCGATAGAAAACCGAAAGCCAAA
>Ga0207421_10006651_pt1 | contig 12544 bp, 13 predicted proteins | sample SodLakKL_010_SED_4_FD_187542 | JGI IMG/M metagenome (GOLD analysis project Ga0207421, IMG submission 187542) | Alkaline sediment microbial communities from Lake Tanatar, Kulunda Steppe, Russia - 8KL_010_SED (SPAdes) (version 2) | ecosystem: Environmental > Aquatic > Non-marine Saline and... | reverse complement strand
AGACCATATATTACCAGCTTGAAAATCTTTTAAGAAAGACTAAGGGCAACTTTCTTCTCTTTCTTCAAAGATTTTCAAGCTGGTAATATATGGTCTCCTGAACAAGTTCAAGTTTTCTTAGGTAACTTAGCCTATTTTAAAAAAGTCGAACCTGAATATATTGAAAACTTAATTAAAAAATATTCTAAAAAATTTAACCGAAACTTCTATGAATTAACAAATCAAATACTCAGTCCATAAAAAAAATTTTAAAATATTAGCTATATCATCCTCTCACACCCAGGATGAACTTTAAGTTAATACTTAAAGTATCATAAGACCACTAACCAAGAGGCGTCTCAGACTGAAACGCTTCGCTCCTAGATACGACAGCAAAGCTGCGTATACTAGAGCTTCGCATTCAGTCTGAGACTCCTCCCAAGTTTGTAGTAATATTTTAAAATTTAAAGAGTGTTAGTATTATGCTACGTCCAAGCAGCTTTAAGTTAATACTTAAAGTACCTAAAAGTAACACAACAAGAGGTAAGTAGCCTCTACCGTGTCACGGCCTACTGGCCTAAAGGCCAAGATCCGAGACACTTAAGAGGCAACTTCCCTCTCAAGTTTTTAGTAACACTCTTGCATTTTAAAGATGATAATAGATTAAACCTTAAGCCGTAATAAGGTTCTTTCAGTAAAAACTGAAAGGAAACACAAGAAAACAAAAGGTACGTTCCCACCAGGGAACTCCCCCAAGTTCTTTAGTATTATCATCTTAATTTTTATTACATGAGGAGGATTTACATTGGAAACAGAAGAACAACGAAGATGGAATGAAATTAAATTCTACCTCTCTTGCCATGATTTAGTAAAATTAAATAATAACTTAATGGATTTAATGGATTTTATTGACACTGTAGCTATCTTTGGACAATATAGTCCAGAAGAATTGAAGCCGATTGCTAAAGAAATAATCGGCTCAAATTATTATAGACCAGGCAGAGGAGAATTTCTTGTCTTAGCTCATAAAATGAACATACCAATGAAAGTTGCCAGAAAAAGAGTCGGTTTTGCTAACAATAAATACTATGAACTAATTCAACAAGAAAAAAAAGATCCCAGAATGTTTTACCCAAGACTGACTGAAGAAAAATACAGATTAGTAAAACAGTTTTTAAATGCTTTAGAACAGTTAAAAGGAGTTGGTATTTAATGACAGAAGAAGAATATAATGAGATGTGGAAAATCTTTAAAAATTTAGGTTCAGATGCAATTTTTATGAATCACTATGACCTGGCTAACACTACCCAAGTCGAAAATCCTATGCTTTGGAAGTCTTTCTTAATGGATACTGAAGTAGATGAATATATAAAATCTGAAGTCTATGTCCTTCAAGAAACCGAACTAAAGAAAATGCTTCAAAATATAGGAACTTCTAAAAGTGTAGGTAAAGCTCAATTAATTAATGTTCTTACTAGACTTAAAGATGATAGCACCACCAAAACTGGCCCGATATTTATTTACACTTACGTTCCTCTATCTAAAGAACAAGAACAAGCTGAAAATATTAAAAAGCTTAGTTCTGATCCATTTTTAGATTAACTTAGAAAGGAGGTAAACCATGATTACTCTTATAAAAGAAGCTTGTATTGCTCTCAAAAATCTTATCTTTCCACCATCTTTTGAAGACGATATTATAGCTATTGCTGATTATTTAGACATTAAACTTTTTCCTTCAGAAATAGAAGACATTTCATTAAGCCTAGAACTTGACGATGATTTATGGTCTTTCGTAGATCATAGAATCATGGAACATATTAAAGAAGCCAAAGATTATGAACAAACAACTTAGACCCTATCAATTAGAAGATATTAACTTCCTTAGCCAACGTTCCAGAGCAGCTTGTTTCAATGCACCAAGAACTGGTAAAACTCCAACAGCTTTAAAAACTTTTGAACGCCAGGGCCATAATAAAATACTCATTATTTGTCCTGCCTCAGCAGTATTTCAATGGGCAGACGAATATGAATACTGGCTAAATAAACCATGCGTTCCTATAAATGGAACTCCCAAACAAAAACAAGAACTTATAAATAATTGGACACATGGTTTAAGTGTCAGTTATGACAGCTTTAAAAGCAAATCAAAGTCACCAGGACTTATAGAACCTATATTAAAACATAATCCACAGGCAGTAATATTAGACGAAGCACATAGAATTAAAAATACAAAAACAGCAGCAGCTAAAGCAGCCTTTCAATGTAGAAAAATACCTTATCGTTTAGCATTAACTGGAACCCCTACCACTAATAAACAACATGAAATCTTTTCTATTTTAGCCTGGCTTTACCCAGAAACTTTTAGTAGTTATTGGAAATTCATAGACTTTTATTTTGGTTTTGAAATGAAAGATTCTCCAGAAGGCCACAGCTATCCAGTTATCAGTCCCTTGAAGCCCACTAGAAAAATGTACTTAATAAAAACTTTAAACAATATATCCACCCAACGTAGTAGAAAAGAAGTAATGCCCTGGCTTCCTGATAAAGACTATCAACAAATAAGATTACCCTGCACTAAAGAACAACTACATTATTTAAACACTTTACATGAATACTATGAAGTAGAACACGTTATATGCCAGGGTAATTTAGACAGATTAGTAAGATATAGACAAATATGTCTTGATCCAAAACTATTAGATTTAAAAAGTAAGTCACCTAAAACAGAATGGATTAAACAATATCTCAAAGATTATCCAAACACTCCCACTTTAATATTCAGCAAATTTACTAGCTTCTTAAAACTTCTAGCTAAAGAATTGAAAGCACCACTATTTATAGGAGAAACCTCTTCACAAGAACGTAATCAACTTATAAACGATTTCCAAAACAATAAAATAAAAACATTATTAATTAACATTGACGCAGGAAGAGAAGCCATTACTTTAGACACTGCTGAAACCGCTATTTTTACAGACAAATACCCACCAGCAGGTCATATTGAACAAGCTGAAGATAGATTTATCAGCACCGATCAAAGTAAAGCTGAAAAACCCCACACTATTATTGAACTTATGATGAAAGACACTTATGATGAAGAACTTTATAAACAAGTAAAAGCTCGTCTAAGTGAAACTGACATTATAAATAATTACCAAAATTATATTATAGAAAGGAGTTAAAAAATGGACAACCCTGGTTTCATTCCACAATTTGAAGAAGCACAACGATTACAATGTAACGCCAGTATTATGATTGAAGGACTCCCAGGTAAAGGAAAAACAGGTCTTGCACTTATTATTGCCAAAGTTTTAACTGGTTCCTGGGAAAACATCGCAGTAATTGACGCAGAAAATAAATCAGCTAATCTATTTGTTGATATTAACAGTACTCTGGGGGAAGTCTTTGGTAAATTCAAAGTAGCTTATCTTACCTCAGATATAGGTTATAAACCTACTAATTACCTATTCCTCAGAAAATATGCTATAGAAAAACTCCAAGCTAAAGCTGTAGTTAAAGACTCTATCAGCCATGCTTGGATGTATCAAGGTGGTATCTTAGACATTCTCAACGAAGCTAAGAAAACCAACTCTCGTTATACAAAAGACCCTTACGCAGCTTGGGCTGATGATGAAGTATCTGCTGAAAAAAATCGTTTATTAGATTTAATCAGACATCCTGAGTGCCACGTTATCACCACAGTAAGGGTTAAAGAAAAATTTGAATATACAAAGGAGGGCGATAAAACAGTATTAAAAAGTTTAGGAGAACAACAGATTCAACAAGCTGATCTTAAATATGAACCTGATCTTGTTCTCCACATGGTTTGCCCTGGCAAAGTAAGAAACGGACAACCTATCCACCCAACAGCTAAAGTAATTAAATCCCGCTATGCAATGCTTGACGAAGGAGAAGAATATACCTTCTCTCCTGAACTAATAAAACAATTAAGAGACTATCTACAAGACGGAGCTGATCCAAATGAGTTGGTGGAAAAACAACGTCAAGATTATATTCAAGCTATTAAAGATCACCTTGACACCCATCAACAAGCTGTCCCTATCTGGAAAGTCCTCAAAAAAGACGCAGGATATGAAAACACACCACTTGAAGACATTCCCCTTCAAGTGGTAAAAACAGGCTTCATTAAATTAACATCTAATTAAGGAGGATCTTATGCACACTAATAATAGCAGTGTTTTAGAAATTACATCTCCCGATTTGACCGAAGAAGAACAAACGGTCATTGAAGACACATCCGAACCTGAAGAAAAAGCAGAACCAAAACCTAACAAATCAAAAAAGAAACAAAAAAATAGAACTTCTGAAGAACTTTATGAAGCTTCTATCAAATCCATGTCAGATAAGGAAAAGAAAAAACATATTGAAGACCTTCGAGACCATGTAAAATATCTTGAAGGCCAAAACGAAATGTATCAACAGAATCTTAACTCTGCTTATCAACAAGTCAGAGATGCCCAACAGGCACTTCAAGATTATAAAACTAAGGCCAGGGGAGTAGTGCATTTTATGAAGCAATCTGTAACCACCTGCTATAATGCTACTCTAATGGCTACTAAAATGGAGGAATTATAATGGCAATTAATTTCGATTCTTTACCAAATGAAAAACCAATCAACCTTCCCAATCCTGGACAATACTACTTTACTATCGAAAGAGCAGAAATGAAAGCACCAAAAGATGCCAATAAACCTGACTATCTTAATATGCAGCTTTCATTAAAAACACCTGAAGGTAAATCTGCAGGTAAAATCTTTGACATTATGACTGAATCCGACCATGAAGCAGTACAGTATAAAATTCAAAGATTTATTAAAGCCCTGGATATACCTATTTCAGGAACATTTGAACTTAAAGACCTCTCTAAAATAGTTACAGGAAAACAAGGTATCGTAGACATCACTCATAAAGAAGATGAAAACTATCCTACTAAAGCTGTAGTAGATATTTTCTCAGGCGATATTTTCTATCCATTGTCTCAAGCCAGTGAGTTATTTGAACTTCCCGCCGATGATGCTCCATTTACTATAAATGAATCCGATGCTGTAGATGCACAAACTCAAGAAACTACAGCAGACAACACGGTGTATTAGTTAATTGAGTTTTCTTTCCCAGTATTTTGATGTTGTGGAAGGGGCAAAAGAAGCAGCAATTTGTTGTCCCTTCCCTCATTATACTGCTGGCGGGATGCCATATTACGAAACAAATCCTTCAGCCCATATAAACTTGTTTGAAAGATTATACCACTGTAAAGTATGCCAACAGGGGTATAATGAAGCACAGTTCATTCAAGAAATCTTTGATTGTAATTATATGGCTGCTAAAAAAATACAACGCTGTTTTGAATCTCCAGAAGATTTCTTCATGTGGAATAAAAACACCACATTATCTGAAGAATCAAAACAACTGGCTTTAAATTTAGGCATCTCAAAGGAAGTGATAAATGAACTTAATTTAAAAACACCTACTGGAACAATTAATCAATTATGTTTTCCAGTGTTTCTATATAACCAATTAGCAGACGTAAGAACTTATAATCCAGAAGGTAAACCTAAAGTAAAATCCAGGGCAAACTGTCCTGTAGGTCTTATAATTCCTTTCGACCAATGGAAACACTCTCAACTTAACAGAGTTACACTTATATGTGCTGGTGAAAAAGACATGGCAGTAGCCAGATCTCAAGGCTTTAATGCTATCACCATTACAGGTGGAGAAAGCACTTTACCATTAATCAAAAATCATTTTAAAGATAGAAAAGTAGCAATAGTCTACGATAATGACGGTACTGGAACTCAAGCTGCTAACAAACTGGCCAAACATTTATACCAATACACACAAGATATTAAAATAGTTACTAACTTCCATGAAGTTTGCTGCCAAGATAAAGAAGATATTACAGATTTCTTTACTAAATACCAAAAAACTAAACAAGACCTTATTAAATACATTGATGAAACTCCTTTATTTGTTCCAAGTGAAGAAGACTATAATGATAATTACCCTATCATGGATTTATTAACTGCCAGTAATCCAAAAAATATCAATAAAATAGTCCGTAGTAATATTCAAGTTGTAGCTACTTCAGAAGCCTCCTTTGCTGCTCCTTCAGGTGTCTTAGCAAAAAAATATAAAATCTCTGGTGATAAAGACACTATGCCTGAAGGAGATTTTAGAGAATGGGAACTAACTGAACAAACATGTGGAGATATTCTCCATATGGTAGATAACAACTTTAAAGAAGAAACTGTCCGTAAAAACATTAAACATCTGTTAAAAATACCACACACTGAAAGAAATGTTAGAGTCGATGTTTTAACTAAAAAAACAGTATTTAAAAATTATATAACAGATATGTTTGAAACTACTGACACTTCTGTAACTCCTATGGAATATACTGCTTATTCTATAGGACAAAAATTAGAAAGTGGTAAAAAATACCTTGTTACCTATAAGTTAGTTCCACACCCTTACAAAGGACAGCAACTTACTATGATAATTATTAATGCTGTCCAAGCAAACGATAGTGTATCAAACTTTACTATTACTCCTGAAACAAAAAAACACTTAGATGTATTTAGAAATCTTGAAGGTTCTGTAGAAGAACGTATTAACAACCTCACCGAAAGAATTAAGTCCTTCTTAGGTTACGATGGAAATAATACCCTCATTCAATCCATCGACCTCCCTTACCATACAGTTCTACAATTTAATTTAGGTTCTTTCCAACACATAAGAGGATATTTAGACACTCTTATTATTGGTGAGTCCAGAGTAGGTAAATCTTCTACAGCAGACATGCTAAGAAAACTATATGAATTAGGTGTATTTACTTCCCTTTCAGGTAATTCAGCTACAGTTCCAGGACTCATTGGAGGTTCAAATAAAACATCAAGTGGCTACCAAACACGGGCTGGTGTAATACCACAGAACCACAAAGGACTAATTATATTTGAAGAGTTTGGTAAATCCAACTCTAATATCGTAGCTGAATTAACAGACATTAGATCTTCCAATGAAGTCCGTATAACCAGAGTATCAGGAACACTTACCTTACCTGCAATGGTAAGAATGATAACTCTGAGTAATGTTAAAGCTGTCAATGGAACTATTAAACCTATTGCTTCTTATCCTCACGGCCTGGCCATTATTTTAGAACTAGTAGATACTGCTGAAGATATAGCCCGATATGATCTTATGGTAGTATTACCAGACCAAGGTGCTTCTCAAATAGATCCGTTCTGGGAACCTCTTGAACCTTTTGACCAGGAAGTATACAAAACACGTATACGTTGGATATGGAGCAGAAGTCCTGAACAAGTATTAATAAATAAAGAAGTAGGCTTACACATCATAGAACAGGCCAACAAACTCAATGAAACTTACTCCTCTCATATTAAAATTTTTGGTACTGAAGCCTGGAAAAAACTTGCAAGATTATCTATTGCTATAGCAGGTTATTTAGTATCAACTGATGATACTTACGAAAATATTATAGTAACTAAAGAACACGTGGACTTTGCAGTAAAATTCTTTATCAATATATATGATAACCCTACATTTAAACTAAAAGAATATGTAGAACATGAAAGAAAATTTGTTGAAGTAGATGAAGATGCTGTTAGTGGCTTGCAAGACATTTATGATAAACACCCCAGTTTAATTTTACAGTTAGAACAATCATCATCAGCTACTAAAAATATGTTAGGAGCTGCTTCAGGACTTACCAACGACGAACTTAACAAGGCTTTAAACCGATTAACTAAAGGACTATTTATTAGATTTGACAACTACAATATTATTCCTACAGAAAGATTCCGTAGAACTTTAACACAAGTTGATAAAGATACCTATGTAAAAAGATTGGGGGAGATATAATGTTACGATGCACATGGACAAATATCCATATAACAACAAACCAACAGGCTAACCAAATGATTAATTTATTTCAAGAAATCAATCCTTCTGTTGGTGCTATGGATACAGAAGCCGATGGCTTACATATTATATCCTCCCAACCTTTTTTATTTCAATGCGGGTTTATTCATCCTACTAAAAATGAAGGATATACCTTTATTGTAGATATAGAAAAACAACCAAATCTTGCCCACGCAGTTATAAAAGCATGGTTAAAATTAGCAGAAACTTTAGATATATTCTTAGCACACAATACAACTTTCGACTTACATATGCTTAAAAATATCGGCCATGAATATATTACAGAAAATTTATCAGACACCATGTTTTATATTCGCCATGCTAATGATGCACGTCCTAAAAGAGCAGGTGGAGTATCTTTAGGATTAAAAGAATATGCAACTAAAAATATTGACCCTAATGCTAAACATTATGAAAAACTTCTTAAAAATGAACAATCAAGTATAGCTAAAGAATACAACCTTAAATTAAAACAAAAACTTAAAAATTATGGAACTCCACCTGCCAAATACAGTGCTAAAAGTTATACTCTCAGCGTTATAACTGATATGTTTAAAGACCCTATATTTACTGTAGAAGATCTTCCTGAAGAAATAAAACAACCTTATTTAGAATGGATTAATGAGCTACCTCTATATCTACAGCATAAAGTAGTCTCTTTAGTTGATGCTGAAATGATTTCTTATAAACATTTAAACAGGGACAACCTTATCACTTATGCCCATTACGATATTATATATGTTTTAGAAATATTTCTACAATTAGACCCAGCTATTAAAGCCCGTAAAAATGAAATAGCTTTACAAATTGACAACTCTCAAATCTTTCCAACTTTTGAAATGGAACGAACTGGATTTAAAGCTGATAAACAATACATCGAAGAAAGTAAAACCAGACTTAAAAACTATATTTTAGAACGCAGACAAAACCTATTTGAATTAGCAGGTAGAGAACTTACTATAGGACAACATGCCTTAATAAAACAAATACTAAATGACGACTTCAACCTAAATGTAACTTCTACTGGTGCTTTTGAATTAAATCAGACTAGAAGCCAACTTGTCCGAAACAACGAAAACCCTACAGCCATAGAAATTATTGATATTATTCAAGAACTCCGTACTTTAGAAAAATGGTATTCTACTTATTTAGACCGCTTCTCTAAAGAATTAAAACACCACAATTATATTTACACCACTATTAATCTTGTAGGAACTATTTCTGGCAGAGTTACTTCAGACTTCCAACAGTTCCCAAAAGACCCTATACTTACTACTGAAGGAGAAGAACTATTTCATCCCCGTAAAATGGTTATTTCTACAGATGATAAATATGATGCTATAGTTTATATTGATTACTCTCAAATAGAACTACGCTTTCAAGCCATGTATACTATATTAGTTGGTTATCCAGATATTAATTTATGTAGAGCATACATGCCTTATAAATGTATTAATAAAGAAGGTGTTCTCTTTGATTATAATAATCCTACTCATTTACAAAATTGGAAAGGAGAATGGTTTTTAGAAGAAGATCCCAGTATCCCTTGGGAACCAATAGATGTTCATGGTGTTATGGCTACCGAAATATCTGGATTACAACCAGACCAAGAAGGCTTTAAAGAAGCCAGAAATATTGGTAAAACTACTAACTTTGCTAAAAACTATGGTGCTAAATATAACAGAATCAAAATGATGTTCCCAGAAAAAACTGAACAAGAAATTACAACTATTGACAATGCTTATTATAATTCTTTTCCAGGTATTAAATACTACCAGGAATACTGTTATCACAGGGCTGAATATGCTTACACCACTAATTTATTTGGTGTAAAATATTATAATGTATCAGGCCACAATCTTATTAATCTTCTTATTCAAGGAAGTGCAGCTTACTTTTTAAAATTAAAAATTAGAGAAACTTATGATCATGCTAAAAAACATAATATAAAATCTTTATTTCAAATGAATATCCATGATGAACTTTCCTGGAAACGACATATTGATGATACAGATATTTTCTATGATTTTAAACAAATTATGGAAGACTGGCCTGACACTCTTATTCCTATAGTAGCTGATATAAGTGCCACTAAAACCTCCTGGGCTGATAAAAAGGAGGTGAATACGTTAAATGACTTACAACTTTATCTTAGCTCTTGATCCGTCAGGAAGCTTCCACGAAGGTAAAGGCACTACAGGCTGGTGCATTTTAGAAGAAGCCAGCCAAAAAATTACATCTACAGGTAATATATCTGCTTTATCTTATGATTACATGGAAGCCTACTGGCAAGCACATACTACACTGCTTTCCCAAACTAATAAAAAATATCAAAATAGACTTATAGTAGTTATTGAAAATTTTCTACTTTATAACCATAAAGCTAAAGCCCAGGTAAACAGTGAATTAGAAACATCTAAACTTTTAGGTGTTCTTCAGTATTATTGTTGGATACACAAAATACCTTATGCTATGCAAAATGCTTCTGAAGTTAAAAACAGGTGGAACGATAAAATCCTTCATTATAAACAATATCTTACTAAACATAAAAACAAATTAGTAGTCCCTCACAATAAAGAAAAAATAGACCGTCATTGTAAAGACGCTATTCGCCATGCTGTTCATTATTCTACATTCCGAAATAAGGAGAGTGATATGATTGGAACATTATAGTGTTGGTACAGACACCGATTTTGCACCAGGAGAAAGAAACTACATAAATAAAGAAGACAGAGAATTTAAAGAAAAAACCCCTGATCCAGATGCTGAACCTACTATTAAAAAAGCACTTAAAGATGTAAGAAATAATACTGTTCAAGATTCAGGCAACAGGACTAAATTCTTTTCAGGAGCAGTAAGAGACATCCAAGATAGTAAAGGCCGTTTTGATTTAATAGAACCAGAAATGTTATTTAGATTAGCTAGACACTATGAAGTTGGGGCTATTAAATATAATGACCGTAACTGGGAAAAAGGTATTCCAGTTAGTTCTAATATTAATTCAGCCTTTCGACATCTGGCTAAATACATGCAAGGTTGGCAGGACGAAGACCACCTTGCAGCCGTTATATGGAATATCACCTGTATTATGCGGTTTGAAAAAGATAACCGTATTGATCTTTTAGATCTGCCCTGGCAAAAAGGAGAGGACTTAAATGACTGATGAATATATTCAAGACCCACAAGAACCTGTTTCTTATGAAATAGAAGACACTGAAACTGAAACAGAAGATAAAATTCCTAATAAAGGAAAAGTTAAAATTCACCGAGTTATTGACGGAGATACAGTTGAAGCTTATATTAATGGAAAAAAAGAACAAATCCGTCTAATTGGTTTAGATTCTCCTGAAGAAGCAGACCAATTTGAACATACAGGTCAAGAAATTTACGGTAAAGAAGCTACTCTACAAACTCTTTGGGAACTACAAGGTAAAACAATTACTTTAGAAATGGATTTAGTTCACCGAGATGTTTATGGTAGAGTCCAAAGCTGGATCTGGCTTGATGATAAATTATTTAATGAACATTTAGTTCAAAATGGATTGGCTTACCTAGACACTTTCATGCCCAATATTCAACATCAAGACTCTTTAGTTAAAGCTCAAGAAAAAGCCAGAGAAAATAAAGCAGGTCTATGGGCTGTAGATTTCTTTGACCACGCTCCTGAAGAAGAGTTTGGCTTAGACCTTACAAACACTAAATTAATAATTGATACACCTTATATTGATGACATGCCTAATGATAAATATATTCAGGTTAGACGTAATGGTATTGGTGCATCAGATATGTCTACTGTATTAGGTGTTAATCCTTATAAACAACCTCAAGAACTTATTATGGAAAAACTGGCCTATGAACCAACTCCAGAAGAAAAAGCTATAGGTGATAAACCTGCTGTAAGAAAAGGCAGAGATTTAGAACCTTTAATTTTAACCAAAGCTAAAGAATTTTTTAAAGGATCTATTTGGAAACCTTTTCATATGTTCAGGTTAGAAGATTATCCTTTTATTAAAATAAACTTTGACGGAGTTACAGGAAACAGAGAACAGTATATCCCTGCTGAAATAAAAACCATTACATTCTTTGGTGAAAAATATTACAATCCTCACCTTCCTTATTATGATGAATTTAATGGTTTTAGAAGCCTTCCAGAAGATATTAGTAATTCAAATATGTCTATAGAAGAAAAAGGAAAACACTATGGAATCCCTCCCATGCACTATGTTCAACTACAAACACAAATGTTAGGTTTAGATGCTCCTCATGGTTATTTAATTACTTTAGGAGATAAAGAATGGACATTACGAGTCTATCATATATGGAAAGATGAAAATGTTCAAAACCAAATTATTGTAGAGTCATATAAAAAGTGGCTAAAAATTCTCAGCATAAGAGGTGAAGACTATGAGCAATGGGCAAAACGGCAAAAGACACCCGTTTCTTTCCTTAGAAGATATTCTTCAGATGATGTTTGAAGAACTAGACGAACTGGGTTCTGAAGAAATAGACCATTTTGAATATCTTCTTAATGATGTAGGTTTAAATATATCAGCAACATATAAATTAGACCATTAGAAAGGAGTAGTAATATGTTAATTGAAAATTATAA
>Ga0207421_10006650_pt1 | contig 12545 bp, 18 predicted proteins | sample SodLakKL_010_SED_4_FD_187542 | JGI IMG/M metagenome (GOLD analysis project Ga0207421, IMG submission 187542) | Alkaline sediment microbial communities from Lake Tanatar, Kulunda Steppe, Russia - 8KL_010_SED (SPAdes) (version 2) | ecosystem: Environmental > Aquatic > Non-marine Saline and... | reverse complement strand
TGCATGATTTGTATGATTTTCAATTGTTAATAGTTTCTCCTCAAGCTATGACTCAACCATTAGAAACTGCTGAATTTATAGCTGGAAAAGGGAAACCTGTTTTTCCTTGTTTTGTGGGTGGTAGAAGTTTTAAGGAAGCAAGAGATTTATCAGATGATAAGAATGTTATTCAATTCAACGATATTCAAGAGGCAGGTAGAGTTTTAGGGAAGGCTGTAAAGGCATCAGGTAAAAGGTGATTTTACCTTTATATGACAATTCTTGCATCGACCAATTTAGCCTCTTTTTTATTAACTATTACGGGGTTTAGATCAGCTATTTCCCACTCTGATTTCATAGCTAGATTGGAAAATTTCTCTATAAATTTTGTAAGTTTTTTAATGTTACATTTATTTTTTTTCAATATTTTGTAAGTTTTTAGATTTTTTAGTGTTTTATTAATTTCCCTCTTTTTTACAGGTAATATTCTAAATTCTGTGTCACCAATTGTTTCAGCTAAATTCCCTCCAGAACCTATAAGTAATACTTTTCCAAATGTCTTATCTTTTTTTAAGCCTAATATTATTTCTTCACCCTCTATGCTTTCTTGAACCACAAATTTTTCATTTGGAAATTTTTTCTTTAATTTTCCATGTTTTATTTTTAAATCTTCTAAACTTTCAGCTTTTTCAACACCACCTTGTTTAGTTTTATGTTCTCCAGAATTAATTTTTATCCAGTACGGTTTTTTTAATTCTTTTAATCTTTTTTCAAATTCATCAAATTCAGCTTTGATAGGTAGTAAACTATATTTTGCCATAGGCAATTTTTTTAATTCTTTTAATGAATCTTCGAGACTTATTAAATCTGCCATTTTATATTATCTTTCTTTTTATATTAATGACAAAGGTTTTATAAATGTAGAGGTTTTTTGAAATAAAAAGAGGAAAATGAGGATCAATATTTTAATTGCTGGAAAAGCAGGTCAGGGAATTAAGAAAACAGCAGATGTTTTATCTAAGGCTTTTGTAAGTGAAGGGTTATATGTTTTTAATCATCGTAGCTATCAATCTTTAATTTCAGGAGGCAGCAATTTTAATGTTTTGTGTGTTAGCGATAAAAAGGTAAATTCTTTTGATAGATGTTATGATGTTGCTATTTTGTTAGACGAGAAATCTTTTAAGGTTCATAAAAAAGATTTTTCAAAAAATTGTATTAAGCTACATAGTTTTGATAAGGATATAAAAGGGATTAAGTTAGATACTGAAGAATTTAAGAAAGTAGAGAATATATATTTTTTAGGAGCTTTATTTAGGATTTTGAGTTTAGAAAGTAAAGGTTTAATTGATGAAATAAAAAGTATGTGGAAGGGTAGCAAATTACTTGAGATAGATTTAAGGGCTGTTGAAGAGGGTTATAGTAAAGATTATGGTTCAATTTCAGATAAATTTGATTTTTTGAAAAAAGGCAAAAAAGAGAAAAATATTTATTATATGACTGGTAGTGATGCAGTAGGCATTGGGGCTATAGAGTCTGGATTGGACATTTATTTTGCTTATCCTATGACACCCTCTACAGCCTTGTTGACTTTCTTGGCTCAAAATAAGGAAAAATACGGTTATTTAACTTATCAACCTGAAAGCGAGGTTGCTGTTGCTAATGCCTCTCTTGGTTCTAGTTTTTCCGGAGCTAAAACTATGATTGGAAGTGCCGGAGGAGGGTTTGACTTAATGACAGAGACACTATCTATGCAAGGAATGACAGAGTTGCCTCTAGTGGCCTATCTTGCTATGAGGGGGGGCCCATCGTCAGGAGCTGCGACATATACAAGTCAGCAAGATTTGAAAATGGCCTTAGGTTGCGGTCATGGAGATTTTCCAAGGGTAGTTATTGCCCCCGGAGATTTGAAAGAGTGTTATGAAAAAACTAAAGAAGCATTTTATTTAGCTGAAAAATATGGTTTACTAAACATAATAGTATCTGATAAACATTTAGCCGAGAATAGCTATACTAATCATATAAAAAATTACGACTTGTTCGTTAAAAAAGATAGAAAAGTTCCTGGAAAAAATTTTGTTAAGAAGAATAGTTACTCACATGATGAAAAAGGTAATTATACAGAAGATCCAGATATAATTGAAAGAGTTGCAAATAAAAGAAAAGAAAAATTTAGAAAAGCTAAAAAAGAGATAGAGAGCAAGTTTAAAACTCACGAGGTTTTTGGAAAGAAAACTGGTAAAAAATTAGTTATTGGTTTTGGTTCTACAAAAGGACCTATTTTAGATGCTATAAATTCCAAAAAAGGTGGCAAGTCCGACTATAAATACATACATATAATTTATTTGGAGCCTTTCTCTAAAAAGTTAATTAATGAGATTGAAAAAGCCGACGAGGTGTTTGTTGTTGAGAATAATATATCTGGCCAGTTGGCAGATTTAATACAGGAAAAAACTGACAAAAAGATAGATGAAAATCATAGGATATTAAAATATAACTCTAGACCATTTACTCCAAAAGAAATTATAAAGAGGTTAAAGAATAAATAATTTATATAATAAAATGTCAAATAATAAGAGTGTAGATTTAAGTACAAAGAATGAAATAACCTGGTGTCCTGGATGTCCAAATTTTTTGCTTAAACAGGCAGTTCAAAAAGCTATTGAAGAAATAGTTGAAGATGGTATGAATGAATTAGATAGAAAAGATTTTGTTTCGGTTGTTGGCATTGGCTGTGCTCCTAAAATTTATGACTATTTAGATATACCAGGAATTAATGGTCTGCACGGTAGAGTTTTACCTACATGTTTGGGTGTAACTACTGGGAACCCTAATCTTAAGGTTATAGGGTTTGCTGGTGACGGAGGAACTTATAATGAGGGCATGGGTCATTTAATACATGCTTGTAGGGACAATGCTGATATGAATATGGTTGTTCATGACAATCAAATATTTGCCTTAACTGTTGGCCAGGCAACATCAACTACAGAGAAAGGTGTTAAGGAAAAATCCACTCCTGAAGGTGTTAAGGAAAAGCCAATAAATCCTCTTGTTATTGCCTTAGAGGCAGGGGCTACTTTTGTGGCAAGATTGAACATTTTTGATAGCGAGAGCACTAAAAAAATAATGAAGAAAGCTATAACTCATAAGGGCTTTTCTTTTATAGAGGCGCTACAGCCTTGTTTAGTATTTAATGATCATTCTGATGACATTAAAAAGAATGCTTATGAAATTAAGAAGCCGAAGAACCTTAAAGAAGCAATAAAAAAAGCAAAAGAGTGGAATTATGGGTATAATAAGAAGATACCTTTTGGTATTTTTTATCAAAATGAAATAGAGACATTTGAGGAAAAGAGAGATTTATTGAAGAAGTTTACTGATAAAGGTTCAGGGTTTTATTCTAGGAATAGGAAAAGGAAAGTATTAGGGGATTTTTAATATTTTGAAAGTAATTTCATTGTAGCATCATATAGCGGCTTAACTATTTTTTTAGATTCTTCAAATCTTAGCTGTTTATATTTATTTTCTAATTTATCTTTAACTGCTTTCCCTGCCTCTTTTTGATTTAGATTTTCGTAAACAAATGCTGCCTTAAATATTCCAGAGATATTGTTGAAATTACTCATTGTGTCGGCTTCAATAAGAATTTGTTCTTCAATGGATTCTGTATCAAAACTATTAGAACCTCTGTGGTTTGATATGCATTTTTTAACCATCTCAACCTTTTCTTCAGGGTATTTAAGCTCGTTTAATTTTTTCTGAGCTATTTCTGTTCCGGTGATATGATGATTATCTCTGCCATGAATTATTGAGCCTATATCATGTAGCCATGCAGATATTAAAATAACTTCTTTATCTCCTCCTAATTTGTTAGCTAATTTCTCAGCGTGTTTTGCTGTTGGCTCAAAATGGTGGTTAAATGGTTCGTAACCATATTTACTACCTGGTTTTTTACATTCCTCTTCAACAAATTCTTTTATTTCTTTAACAAAGTCCATAACATTTCTCATTATTTTTACTTAATAAAATTATCTATTATATTTTAAGATATATTAGTATAAAATAAGAAGTATGGCTCCGGGGGGAATTGAACCCTCAACCTCCGCCTTTTTCAATTAAATATGTTGTTAATTCATGAAAGCGGCACTCTAACCGTTGAGCTACGGAGCCTTAATTATCTCCAGATTGGATAGTTTAAAAGCTTTTTCAAATTTTTGTCCTTTAATCAATTCTTACCAATCTAGAAATTATTCCATACCATACTCTTCGAATTTATATGTTTTAAGAACTAGGATACTTTTCCACTCCAGTATTTGCTCTTTAAATTTCTGTCTTATTTTTGTAGAAATTTCCTCAAAATCATTACTATCTTTAGCTATTAAAACACAGGTGAAGTCATAATCTCCCATAACTGCTAGCAACTCAGTACATCTTTTTTGATTTTTCAAATAATTAATAAATTCTTCTCTTTCTTCCTGACTTATATTTTTCAATTTAATCTTGCAGTCTGCTATTAAAGGAAAGCCAATTTTTCTTGGCTCAATCATTATTGAAGGTTTATAGATACCTTTCCTTTTCATTTCTTTCATCCTATTATGGACAGAGTCTATAGAAAGATTAACTTTTTTTGATATTTTAGTTAATGACATTCTTCCGTCTTCTTGAAGAATTGTTAATATTTTTTTATCTTTATTGTCAAGGCTTCTAGACTTAAGAGTTTTTTTCTTAGGCATAAATGGGATAATTAAGGTATATTTATAAATTTATCGTAAATATTTAAGTATAATTACCATAAATAATATAAAATTCTAATATTTTACTATTGTGAAGTAAATAATATAATATAAGAATGAAAAATAGTTACAATGAAAGACAAGATAGCTATGAGTTTAAGAATGAGGGTTTAGCTAGAAGTAAAAGAATGGGACAATTAGAAGATAAATTAGAAAGTGATCAAAAAATGATCGAAAATTATGAACCTCCTGAGATAAGAAGGCATGCTGTACTTATGACTATGGCTCCAGCCGGAAGTAAAATGGGTCATGGAGTATTTCCTTTCCAAACAAAAAGGCAGGTAGAAAGAAAATATGAGGGGGAAGAATAAAAATGACAAAAAAACCAAAGATAATTGCATGGGATATTGAAGAAACCCTTATTCCTCAATCTGAAATAAATAGTGATAAGGGAGACAGAGTTGTTAGGGGGAATGCTCTTGAACTTTTGACCAGAGATCCAGTTATAAAACTTAATGGAGGAGTTATCTCTATTTTTGAAACAACCCAAAAATTAAGTATTCCGAATGGTGTTATAAGTGGTTTTGCATACCAATTTGGAATCAATTTAATCTCCGCAAGCAAGGCAAGAGATTATATTGATCCTAAGTTGATAGAATTAAGTCATAAGTATGCCTGGGAGGGGATGGTTTTAGATGGAAAAGACTATGACAAAATTTTAGAAGAATGGAATAAGCCCTCTATAAAGATGTATGATTCCTTATTACAAAAAGCAAATTATAATTTTGGAGAAGAGGTAGATCCCAGGGATTGCTTATATATAGGGGATAATGAAAAAGATGAGTGTGCTTCTAGAGAGGCAAAATGGCAGTATTCAGATATAAATAATATAAATGAAATTTTGAAAAAGATTAGTTAAAATGAGCCAGATATATAAAAAAATAAGGACAAGGCAACCAGATATTATAAAGACACAAATAGGTGATTATGCAGAGAGAGTTGTATTACCAAAAGAATGTCATAGCACTACTTTTTATGAGACGCTTTCTGTTTATAGAGAGGGAAAAGGTAATGAGATTTATTATAATTTTTCAGATTTGAGGCAAGATCCAAGGAATATAGTGGATTATTTTAATAAATACCCTGAAAAGCTGAAAAAGAAATTAGAAAGTTTTGAAGGAATAAAAAGAGAGCTTAGAGTATTAATAAGGGAAGAAGGAGATGTAAGAGAATTATATAAAAAACTAATTTTGTATTGGGGAAATTTAGCCATTTTTTTAGCACTCACTAATTTTAGAAATTTAGTTAAATATGAAAAAATGTGGAAGAAAGCATATTATGGTAGATATTCAGACGATAAAATAATATATGATGTTTTAGATTTGATATATTTAAAAATACAGAAAATAATCCCAGAAAAAATCAAACCTTATATAAAATTTATTAAGTTCGAAGAAGCTCTTTATGGGAAATTCCCAGAAATAAGTGAATTAAAAATTAGATCAAAAGGATATATTTTTTTTAAAGGTGAGATTTTGACAAGTGAAAATTTGAGAGAGATAGAAGAGAAGTTTGATATAGAAATTCTAGAGCCAAGAATAGGGGATATAAGGGAATTGAAAGGAACTGTTGCGAGTTGTGGGGAAGCAAGAGGGAGGGCAAAAATAGTCTTTAATTTAAATCAGCTTTCAAAATTAGAAAAAGGAGACATATTAATAACACCTATGACAACCCCTGATTTTATGCCTTTTTTAGGAAAGGTAGCAGGCATTGTTACAGATGAAGGGGGTATAACCTGTCATGCAGCAATAGTTTCAAGAGAGTTTTCAGTTCCCTGCATAGTTGGCACAGGAATAGCAACAAAAATATTTAATGACAACGATTTTATTGAAGTCAACTCAAAAAAAAGAAAGGTTATGAAAAGAAGATAGTTTATGAAAAGAAGATAGTTTATTTTAAGGATAGTTAAAGTTAAAAACCATAATTTCTATTATTTAACATGTCCTGGGATTTGAAAAAAGAGTTGAAAAGAAAAGTTGCACATTTGTTAGCTTTGTCTTTTATAGCTATATTTCTTCTTGTCTCTGAATTTTATGGTAAAAATTTAGCATTATTATCTTTAGTTTTATTACTAATTATATTTTTAGAATTAGAATATGTTAGAATTGAGCTTAGGAAGAAGATACCTTTATTATCTGGTTTGTGGAGGGGAAAGGAGAAAGATAGGGTTGGTGGCCAGGTATTTTTTCTTATAGGTGCTATAATTTCCCTGGCAGTTTTTGATTTAGATATTGCTATAGCTGCTATTTTGATGACTATATTCGGGGATATGGCTGCAGCTTTGATAGGAAAGAGGTTTGGTAAAACATGGATTAGCAAAGATAAGGCTTTAGAAGGTATTTTTGCCCAGTTGTTTGTGGATGTGGTAATAGCATATTTAGTATTCAATATTATTTTTGGGAGTGGTGGATGGGTAATAATGTTAACTATGGCCTTAACGGCGACAGTTGTCGAGAGTGTCCTTTCTAATTTAGACGATAATTTAATGATACCTTTATTTTCGGGTTTCAATGGTCAAATGATTAGATTAATATTAAATTTTATTAAATGATTGGACGAGGAAAGATTTAAATAAATAAATATTATTTTTATAATATGGTAGCCGAAGAATTTACGTATATTTTACCCCCAGAAATGACCAGTCGTTTGTCTTCATTGATAACTTTGTTTCAGGCTTTAGGAGGTTTGGCCATAGCTTATATAATTTTTAATGCCGCAAGAGTCTTTTGGATGAAGAGAAGGACTAATGAAACTTCTGAAATTAGAAAAGTTCTAGAAAGAATAGATAAAAAATTAACAAGCATTGATAAAAAAATAAGTAAAAAATAAAAAATAAAAAAATAGATTTGCTATTTTTTCTATTGTTTTCCTAACTTTACTTCAATTGTAGAGACATTAACCTGTTTTCCTTCTTTATTCTCAAATTCTTCACTGTCTATTTCTATATTCTTAACACCTATTTTTTTATCTACTAAGAATCTTTTTCTGGCAACTTCTGCAACATCAACGGCTCTACTGATAAATTTTCCTCTTGCTCTAATCATAACTTCATCACTGCCTTGTTTTGTGAACTGCATAACCACACCCGTGACATAATTCAATCTTCAGCACCAGACTTAACTGTATGCTTTAAAAGGTTTGTCACCGATGAAAATTACATTGTCTTCTTCTTGTTTTTTTTGCTTAGGTTGTGTCTCTTTACTTTTTTCTTGTTCTTCTGTCATTTTTTTACCTCCTTCTTTTTTATTTAGTTAACTTAATTTTTTAATTAATGTTGAATTTTTCATATTTATCCACTGCCGTTTTTTCTACCCGTTCTCTCAACCTTTTTTGCTTTCTTGATATATTAAAACCTATCTTCTGATAAAATAAATATCTTGCTTCTCTCAACACTTTTAGGTAATAATAGAATATTTGATTACCTTTTATATTCCTTATTGTATCTTCATTAATTCTATTCCTTAAATTAAGAATTTTTAGGAACTCATTAACTAATTCTAACTTTTCCAAATTTGTGTTGTAGACAACAAGTTCACAATCTTTTGAAAAAGTCGCTTCACTATCTAAAAACCCTTTTAAGAAATATATTTTTTGTTTCTGTTTTTCCAAATTTCTGACTTTAAAATTTTTTATGAAGTTAACTATTTTAATAGCATCAAGATAACATACCCATTTGGGCATTCTTTTTTTTATTTTTCCACTAGGCTTAATTGATCTCTGATAAAATTTAGTTTTATACCCTGACCATTCTTCTAAGCTGTTTTTGAAACTTTTAACAAAATCTTTATCAACAGCTGACAAAATAATTCTTCTTTTGGTTATGTGCCCATCCCCAAGCACTACTCCTAGTATATAAGCAAAATTTTTATCGATTCTTTTATTTTTTAAGGGTTTTGTGTCAATTTCTCTTGTTTTTTCCATAGCCAATGGTTGAGACCTTTTACTTAATTTCCTCAATCTTTTAACGTTTTCTTTTGAATTACAGGCTTGAATTCTTTTTTCAGAGAAACGATAAGGTTTTCTACCACAATTTATCCAACTTTCAACAGTTCCTCTTGAGAATCCTAGTTTTTTAGAAATTTTTAAACTTCCTAAACTTTTTTTTCTTAAATTTATAACTCTATTGTAGTCTTCAAGCGTGTATTCTCTCATCCTATTTTGTTCTCTTGCATGTTTAGTTATCTTACTGTTCTAGGTCATCTAAACCTAATTTTTTCCTCTCTTCATCTCTCATTCTCTTCAATCTTGATATATATCCTGCAACCATATTTCTCATTCTTTTTGAAGGCATTATACCTTTAATTGCCTGTTTGTTTTCACTAAAGCTGTGACTAAACTCTATATCTGATTCTAGCAGTTTCTCTGCGCTTCTTTTTATAACTTTTGGCTTTATTCTTCCCATTTTCTTCCTAAGTAATATATTAAATTTGTTGTAGGTATTTAAAGTTTATTATTTTATTTTTCAACTACAATTTTTTCAATTTTATCAATCCTTTATTTTTTTCAAGGAATTTTTTGGCATCATTGCTTATTTTACTTTTTTCATCGGTTATAAGGAGTAACGGCTTTTTTAAATTTTGAGCTTTTTGAGAAGCTATCATAATATCGTCTCCGGAAATATTCTTCTTGTCTCTAACTACGCATAAAAATTTGATCTCTCCTAAATTTGAATATGTTTTTATAGTGGCCATATAACTGTGTTTTTTATCTTCTTTTTCCTCAATCATCTCTATATTTTTTTCTTTAAAAAATGTTAAAACTTTTTCATTAACTAAATCTGATTTTTTGTTACCTTTTTTATTCTCGTCAATTGCTAGTAATTGTTCTTCTTCCTTCTCTTCCTTCTCTTCCTGGCCATTTCCCCTTACTTCTTGGTTTTTTTCTGAGTTTCCAGATTTTTTTTCACTTTCAAAACTCTTTTCATCATTTCCTTCCTCATAATTTACCTCATCATCATTTTTTTCTACCGTTATATTTTTTCTATCAGGTTTATTTTCTCTCTCTTTTCCTATTTTTTCTATCAGGTTTATTTTCTCTCTCTTTTCCTCGATTTTACTTTTTTCATCATTTTCTATATTTTCCTCTCCTTTAACTATCTTCCTGGCTTTTTCTTCAGGAATTGTGTGAAGTCTCCAGAAAAGTTTTTGATATCCTTCTTGGTCTATGTAGAAATGATATGCGAAATCTTTTATATTCCTCAATGCAACCCTTATTGGCGGTTCTTGATTTTTGTCCTCTAAAACTTTCTTTTCTTTTAACAATAGAAATGCTTCTTTTTCTTTCCCATTCAGATATTTATAATATTTTTCTAGTTGTTCTTCCTGTCCAGGAATATAGTAAATAGGGGATCCTCCAACTTTCATATTGCTAACTCTTACTTCTTTATTAGAAACTAATTCGGATAAAAAAGCAGAAGCAAAAATCATATCTATCTCTATATTTCTGCTAATATGGACTGGTAAGGAAGGTCCTTGGGTCTTTAAAACAGACAGTATTTTTTCATTTTTTCCTTGTATGTTTTTATTTTCCATATTTAGAATAAATTAAGTAACGATTATAAATTTAACCCTTATATTAAGGTCTTTGCCATTCTACTTCGTAATAGGTTACATCGTTTTCTTCGTCAACTATGGCTATAAGCAGGTTTTTTTTGGTTGAATGAGCTACCCTATTTTTTGCTGCAAAGTCGTGCCAGGTAAGTGTCTCCTGCTCTTTTACAGGATATAAAACCCACTTAGCATGATCTTCTCCGGGATGAACTCCTCTTGGGTAAACCCTAAATTCAGCTCCAAATTTGAGAGCTGTTTTAACAACGTAGCCTCTGTTTCGCATGTCTCTAAATACAGAATATTTTGTCTCAATTTTTCTGTCAATCTTCTTCAATTTTTTTAACAATCCTTGAAAACTCATTTTTTGCCCATTTTTTCTAATTTCAACTTGCTTTTTTTCTAGTAAATATAGTGCTTCTGCGTATGTATAATATATTTTTTCATCTTTTTTCTCACCAAACCTAGATTTTTCAAATAAAGTAAAAGCTTCTTGAGTATTACTATGCACATTCTCTCCTGTGAATGTTACTCTAAATACTTCTCTTTCTTCTTTCTCCATTTTTCTTTTTTCCCTTGCCATTTTCAATAATAAATAGATCAATACAATTAGGTTTAAAATTGTTTTGTTTAAGGCTCATTTTATTTTTCAAAATCCGAAAATTATTTAAATAACCCATATTCTAATTTAAGTATGAAAACCACACAAAATTCAGGTATTGAAAGAGTTTTGCTAGTGGTCAGTTTAGTTCTCGCAGCCTTAGTGCTATTATTGTAATAAGGTGTTTTTATCGTCCAATTTTTAATTAATACCGATTTATACACCTTTTTTGTGCTTTGTCTAGTGTGAGGACTATTCTATCAATTAAATATATAGGGGGTAAAAATGGAAGAAAAGAAAGATCAGAGAATAATGGTCAAATACGATGGAGATACTGGAGAGTATATTTGGGAAGGAAATCCTCATAGTCGCAGGTATGGAAGCCAGAAAGAGTTTTATGGCGATTTAGAGTGTGAAGGGTATGACCTTAGAAAATCAAATATTCTTTTTATAAATACTCCAGAAGCCATAATGGAGAAAGAAAGATCAGAGAAAAGCAAACTTTTGAAAAAATTTGAATAATATGGTGCGAGATGTAAGAAGATTAGTTAGAGAAAGAGAAAATATAGGTGGATCTTCAATTTATGAATTATATAAAATGAAAGGGGAGTCATGGGAGAGTGTAGGAAGAAAGTATGAGGGGGTTAGAAGCATATATAATTTGATGGAAAATAACAATTTTAACTTAGAAGTTGGTTATGAGGTTCTTAGTGATATTTGGAATTATTTAAATGAAGAGAAATATGGGTATTCTGAAAAAAAGGTAGGGAAGAAAATGAAAGTAGTTGCCGAAAGTATTATGGATAAAGGTTCGATAATTTTTGAAGAGAAGGTAGATAAAGAAGATGTTGCTATGACAATAGTTGGATTTCCCATATATAATACAAGAGTAAATTTTTAAACCTAGATTATTAGGTAGTAAGATGGAAAAAAATAATGCTAAAGATGTTGGAGAAAATAAAGAGAATAGTTATGACTTTAATGCTATAGAGGAAAAGTGGCAGGAGAAATGGGAGAAAAAGAAAGTTTTTGAGGTTGAGAAAGATAGTAAGAAAGAGAAGTTTTTCAACTTAGAAATGTATCCATATCCTTCAGGTTCTGGATTACATATGGGTCATACTTTTAATTATACTATAGGCGACATTAATGCAAGATTTAAAAGAATGCAAGGCTACAATGTTTTATATCCTATGGGTTATGATTCTCTTGGTTTGCCTGCTGAAAATGCTGCAATTAAGGCAGGAGAACATCCTAAAAGTTATACGGATAAATCAATTAAAAGTTTTATTAGCCAGCAGAAAAAATTAGGATTAAGTTATGATTGGTCTAAGTTATTGGCTAGCCATTATCCCGAATATTATAAATGGGATCAATATTTCTTTTTGAAGTTTCTAGAGAAGGGTCTTGCATATAAAGGTAAATCTCCTGTAAATTGGTGCCCTAAATGTGAAACCGTTCTGGCTAATGAGCAAGTTCATGATGGTAGGTGTTGGAGGCACGATGAAACAAATGTCGAGATAAAGCAGTTAGAGCAATGGTTTTTAAAAACTACAGAATATGCCGATGAACTTTTAGATAATTTGGACGATTTGGACTGGCCAGAAGAAATTAAGGCTATGCAGAGAAATT